>Ga0049117_10000297_pt1 | contig 20539 bp, 31 predicted proteins | sample WorMetHERISLAND1_2_FD_55105 | JGI IMG/M metagenome (GOLD analysis project Ga0049117, IMG submission 55105) | Marine gutless worms symbiont microbial communities from Max Planck institute for Marine Microbiology, Germany - Olavius geniculatus... | ecosystem: Host-associated > Annelida >...
ATGCACTCTGACACCCAAAGCAATGCCGCTTTCGGCATTTATTTGTAAATCCAAAAAATGTGCCTTTTACGAGTTCTTCGTAACTTTGGGTGCAGGTGATGTGCGAGCGTTGGGCAGGATTCAATGACGATCCGCATTCCAACTCACATTAAACAATTCTGGAAATCATTTGAAGAGGACATCGGTCATGACGTGTCATCCCGGTTCTACGAATCTTTTCATTTCGATGATAACGAGGCGGATGCAAACGCACTCGGTGACTTAGTTTTGAAAGGCCAGAAACGGGCGACTGCCGGTCTTCTCTGGTCAAATGATATGAGCAACAAACCAATTCCCAAAGTCGGTGATCTCAGCGTGGTGACCAATTGGCAACAAGAGCCGTTATGCATTATTGAAACAACCCAGGTGGAGATCGTGCCTTACGAAGAGGTCATTGAAGCCTTTGCTGCTGTTGAAGGTGAAGGGGATGGTTCGTTGCGTTACTGGCGTGAAGTGCACTGGTCATACTTTTCACGAGAATGTGAGCGTCTGGGCAAAGATCCGAGCTTGCGTATGCCAATTATCTGTGAGCGCTTTAAGGTGGTTTATCCCTATTGCGATTAATTTCGACGCCCAACAAGCCAATGGAGCAGACGGCGTGAAGATCGCGGTTTTACGCAAGAGCCCTTGCGAGCTTGGACTCTATTTAGGCCGGTGCTCATCGGCGGACGTTGGGCCGGCGTAGTCACGCTTGACGTTAATCACGCAATGCGTTATTATATGAAATATGATCAGATCATTCAAATGTGAATACACCGAGGCGCTTTCAAAAGGACATCGTGTCAAAAAATTCGCGAACATCGCCAAAGTTGCACGACGAAAACTAAGGCAGCTCGAAATCGCCAACCAGCTCAATGATTTGAAGGTTCCACCCGGCAACCGTCTTGAGGCACTCAAAGGCACTCGATCTGGCCAATACAGTATAAGAATCAACGATCAGTGGCGTGTGTGCTTTCATTGGAATGATGGAGGCGCGGACAATGTCGAAATTGTTGATTATCATTAAAAAAAGGAGACATTATGAAAAAACTCGATCCTATAACGCCAGGTGAGATCCTATTGGAGGAATTCCTTAAGCCCATGAGCCTCAGTCAGTATCGCCTGGCTAAAGAAATTCGTGTACCTGCCCAGCGTATTAGTGAGATTGTAGCAGGTAAACGTTCGATAACAGCAGACACAGATCTGCGGTTGTGTCGGTTTTTTGGCCTATCCAACGGATATTGGCTACGCGCACAGGCTGCCTATGATACAGAAGTTGCTGAGCGTAATATTGGTCCTTTGTTGGAAGATATTAAACCCTGGTCTGAATATGCAGCCCAACAAAGCTAATGCAGCCGACGCAAAGAAACCGCGCGGCTGATTAGCGACGATCTTTCTGAAATAGGTAATCAGATATGTCAACAGATGAATCAATAATCAGATTATTATCAGAGGCGCTTGAAAAGCTTGAAATCGCTTTTGGTGAAGCCCTTGAGCTTTCGCATGAAGAACCTTACCAAAACTACGATATTGAAAACGTTGGTATGGCTATTGGATTGATTAGAAAATTTCAAAAGCCCATATTTAAAAGACGTCCTGATTTAAAACCCCCACCACCGAAAGATTATGTTCCAGATCCACCATTGACAAAAGAACAAATTGAGTTCGTTAATAAACTAAATGAAATTGATATTAAAAGAATAGACAAGGCTCTTTTGTCGAACGCATGTCAATATTGGCGTAAGGTAGCACGGGTGTTGGCACTGCAATGATGGAACTACCAGAGCGTATTCCTGGAATACCCGATATCTATTACGCTCAACGAATTCGTCATCTTGTAGAAGAGGGAAAACTTGAATCACAAGGTAATCTCGCTTACATGAGATATAGTGAGGTTCGCTTACCTTCAAAGTAAAACGAAAAATAACTATTCACTGGATGTGGACTGGCTATATCTCGCGGTTTTCGAAAAATTTACAAGTGCATAGTTCAATATCATCAAGGAAGCTTTGAGCAATGCCCCGCCAGCCCATCAGTTCAACCATTATGCCCGAGAGTGAAAACTTAAAATGATGCCAGAGAAAATTCAAAATTTAAGAGGGTTTTTGTGTAAATCATTTGAGGACAATTTTTTCTTTCGTACCTATTATGAATAGATTACCTGAACCAGCACGAATTCATCTACTAACCGCCAAAAGTGCTCCAATTGTTGTTATAATTCGCCGAAAGCCTTCAAAACTTTGGCACATAATAAAGTGGAACACTCGAAAATCAACCATAGAAAATGGTTCTTGGTTCGAAGGGAAGTTATACCCTATGCGATGTGATGTTTCTAGTAATGGAAAATGGATGGTTTATCTGGCTATGGGTAGATCTGGTAATACGTGGAATGGTGTTTGTCATCTTCCATGGCTAAAAACTATTGCTGAAGCTGAAAACATGGGAACTTGGTATGGCGGTGGCTTTTGGGATAAATCCGGCCTCCTTCTCACCAATGGATGGCAGCCTAAAGGTGAAAGGATTCCTTTTCGAATTGGCCAATTAACACCGGAGTATGGTGGTGAAGACTTCAGCGTACTATTTCCAAGGATGCAACGCGACGGCTGGCAAAGAGCAGGTGACAATTGGGGTAAAGAAACAAGAGTAAAGGGAATCAAAAGCTATCAAGTCAAGTGCGAAGGTGATGATGGTTGGTTTTTTAGACCAACTTCTAAGCACCCAACTTTGCGAATGAAATATATAGGTTACCTTGAGAAAGGGTATACGTTTCAATTTTCACTGGATGAGTATCCAGATTTATTGGACAGCAAAGTCGATTGGGCTAATTGGGATTATGGTGGAAACTTAGTATTCGCTCGTCTCGGTGCGATTTACAAATATGAAATTTGTGACTTGGATTCGGGCAGACCTACTTTTTCAAAAGATCTAGAACATCTTCAAAAAATAACTGTATAACAATGCTAATTCAGCCGACGCAAAAAGCCGCGCGGCTGATTAGCGGCGGTTAGCCCCAAAAAGGAAAAACCATGAAGTGTCCGTATTGTCATAAATCAACTTCAGAATTAGGAAAGAAATGCGTTCATTGTGGAGAAGATCTCAGTGAATCTATTGAAAGGGACAATAATGCACTCGTGAAATGTCCCCTATGCACTGTCAATACAGAGATTATCAATTTGGCTGGAGTTGAATTGGACTATTGCTATAAATGTGGTGGAATATGGTTTGATAAAGGTGAAATCAAACAATTCCGAGATGCTGTCGTGGACCAAGATGTATGCAAAGACATGACAACTACTCTCAAGGAAATGTCCCTTATAAATCAAGAAACAGAAAGGGCAGATTATTTGAAATGCCCAGTTTGCGATCAGCTGATGTCTCAGAGAAATTTTGTCGATATATCCAGCATTATCATAGACCGGTGTGCTGATCATGGAACTTGGGCTGAGCAAGAGGATCTTCTTAAAATTTTGAAAATCGTTGAATCCGGTAACTACGAAGGCCTACTAGAAAAAGCCGAGTATAAAAAAAAGCGAGAACTTGAAACAAGGCTGAGAAAGATAGAAGGCAATCAAAGTCATCTAAATACGGAACTATCGCGTGTGACTAAGTTTCAAAAGATTCATTTTATATTAGATTTCTTTGGTTTTACGTAGATACTCTGGCTAACCAATCGCTGAACCAGCCCGGGAAAATTATGCGGTTTTGCGTAAAAGTCAGTGCTGGTGCGAAGGCAAGCAAGCCGGCTGGTTACCTCTATCGTTATCTTTGAAGGATTCTTAGTTTTTTAACGATCTTCGCTCTTTTATTTTTAGGACTGGCTCCAAGACCCAAATCTTTGGTAAGCTTGAGCGCCTATCATGTGGTAACAGATCTCATAGCGGCTGGACACTTTTGGCATTTGGTTCTTGGGGGTATTCCAACCCACCTTCTTTTTTCAATATATTTTCCAAAAACGGCAATCTGATCTTCTTCAAAGCTTTCGATATTGGTAATATTTACAGCATATTTAGCCCCTTGCCTTTGCCTTTTTTGCGGTTATATGCGAAAATAGTTACAACACCGCATCAGATAACAAAGCGGATGAACCAGACGGGAAAAACGATGTGGTTTTATGTAAGCGCCGTGCAGGTTTGAAATCCATGTGGCCCGCTGGTTATCCGCATTATGTCTGATTCATATTTCTGAAAACTATGAAACGTATCTACTTATACGCAACCTTTTGGACAGCTTTTCTGTTCCTGAATTTCAATATGCTATCGGCTGATGTAAAATTACCTGATTTGCCTAAAGCAGCGGATACTTCGGTTGACGGTATCTATATCGGAGATCCTGGAAGTTCCGTTAGAGTACTTGGCGCAAAAATTAAGCTCATTGAATCCCATAGTGATTTTCCTCATGTTAATGTTTTGAATAAGGATAAAACTCAGGTTCTTGTTCTAGTATTCCATCCTGGTTGTGTTCGAAACAGCTTTAACGAGTTCAGAGTAAGGTCTGTTGATCAGGCGTTCAACGAAAAGGCTTTTCAATTGAAAAAAGTAGTTTCATTCAAAACCGGAAAAAATATTTCATTAGGGCTTAGTAGGGAGAAAGTTGTCTCTATTTTAGGTGATGGATTTCAAGAAAAGTCAAAGGAAAATCTGATCATTCTAAAATACGTTATAGACAACTTTAACAGCTCTCCATTCCTTAAGTTTTACAATATGCCCATTTATTACGGAGAATACCAGTTTAAGAACAACATGCTTACAAAATTTTCATTTGGCTTTGAATACCCATAAATAGTAAGACATAACAAAGCCAGTGCACCTGACGCCAAAAGCCGGGGCGTTTAGGAAATAAATTGGTTTATGAACAGCGTTGGCTTATTTAACGGTTTCTTAAAGCTCATGGCGCAGGTGACCGGCAGCGTTAGATTCAGAGAATGAGATTGACGAATGCAGAATTGGTCCGACATACTGAAAAGCGAATTTGATGCCCAAGAAGGCTCCTTCCTCATAAAGCTGCGGTGCGAGGCAACCTGGGATAAGGAGGCATTCAAACAACTGTTCATCGCCATGCGCGAATGCTGTAAAGTCCAGGCCGAGAAAGGAACGATCAAGCGATGGATTGCACAGGGGTTCTGGTACCTTTCTTGGTTTCCCAAGCAAGAGGCAAAGCGCTTCGGCTTCGATTCTCTCTATTATGAGAACGCCTTGGCAAATCTCGATCATCTGGCATGGTGGCTATTCTGTGGAGAAGCACGAGCCGATGGCCAATTCGAACCGCTGGATGGAAAAGAGGTCTAACCAATCAGTGAACCAGTCCGGGAAAACTATGCGGGTTTGCGTAAAGTTCAGTGCTGGCGCGAAGGTAAGATTGCCGGCTGGTTATGTAGAAGAAAATGAGTGAGAAAAACGCCAAAAAGCCCTTTAAGGAAAAGATTAGTCGGATAATAGATAGTCTTACAGAAGATGAGAAAAAAACTTTATGTAAGCGATTTGGAGTAAATAGTCTTGACGATATCGATGGAATGGAAGTCGGTCAGGACTTATTTGCTACTCGTGAGAAAATTAGAGAAATTGAGGCCAGGGTCTTAAAAAAGCTGGAAAAGTCAAAACATAAAAATGACGAACCTCCGGATGATGTCGCTTAATACATAACCTGCGTCTGGCTATATCGTGCGGCTTACAGCATTCGTTGGGACATCAATTTTTCAGCGGCTTAAAATCTGGGGTTTAAGCTCCCCGCCGGCAGGTGAAACGCCCCATTATGTCTGGTTTAATTATTCCCTTAAGATAGAAAAGAAATCTAAAATGGCAATATATTTATCGACTATTATTAAAAATTTTATCTTTATTGCGCTCCTTTTTCTGGCTTATTTGTCCCAATCAGCATTTGCTGATTTTAATGGTCTGGCTGTAAAATGGGCAAAAATGCAAAAGGTAAAAGGATTGAGCCCTAATCCAAATGCCATTTTAACTGGAGATAATAATTTAATTATTATTGGTGAAAGTTATTCTGACAAAGGGTATGGATACTGGGTTGCCAAATATGACTTCTCTGGAAGACAATTATTTAGAAGAGATTACGAGGTTGAGGACAACCTTTCAGATTTTAATATTCAGTCTATTGCAAATGAGGAAAACAACAGCTTCATGGTTGTTGGCAACGAATTCTCGCATGGGTATAAATTATGGCTACGTAATTTTAATGAAACTGGAGCACAAGTATTTAAGAAAACATATACATTCTCAAAATCAATATCGCCAAGTTCAATAATTAGATCATATGATGGCAATTTTATTATTACAGGATCAGAAGGATTTAAAAATGTCATCAAAATAAAAGTTGACAATCAAGGAAACCAAATATGGGAAAAAGTCTACAAAACTGAATTGGTTGAATCGATGGCGTTAAGTACAAATATAAAAAATAAGGGCATTCTCACTATTTCAGTCACAGGTGAATTAAGTAAATTTGGTACTGGTGAGTCAAATATCAAGATCACAAAATATGATTCGCAAGGGCTAAGGATACGAGACATTTCGTTTCCCGGTAGAATTGTTGGACAACCAGGATCAGTGATAAGTTCCAGCAAAAAAGACACTTTTTATCTCTCGTATGACTCGTCAGTGATTCCAAAAGGAAATGTTTGTGTTCCAAGAAATATTGGTGAAAATACTATATATTTAATGAAATTTAATAGCGATTTGGAGACAATTTGGAACAAAAGCATTGGAGTAAAAATGGGATTGATTTTCCCTCCAATTATTAATCGAATTGGTGATACTCTCATTTTGGCAGGGAGGAGTAATCTCACGATGAAAGGGATTGAACCACCATGGGTTTACCTTTTTGACCTTAATGGGCATAAAGTAGGCGAATTAACGTTGAATAATCATATGGATTTTGACCCAGAATCAATTGTTGTGAGTGAGGATGGCATTTTCTTAATCGGAACTGAAATACCTATGGGCGCGTGTGATGATAGTAAAGTAATTATTTTCCATATCGAATTTAAAAAAGCTTCGAAAACATAACCAGGCGCTGGACTTGACCGCGTGATATATGCCGGTTTGTGTAAAATCCGGTGCTGTTCGAATATCATGCTGCGGCAAGTCATCTTCACGTTATTCCCAAAGGACGCGTCATTCGTAAACTGAATCCACAAACTAAAGACCGACGCAAAGTGCCGATTCCATACGAACTTCGCGAATCGATGCGTGAGGTACGCGAAGTCATAAAAGAAGCCGATAGGGACCCGGATGACCTGCCCATCGACTTTGATGATGCGATCCAAGTCGGTGCGGTATGCGGCGGAAGAATTGGGTCAGCAGACCGACCATTTGAATTCACGTACTACCCGGACGGCGACCGACGACATGGGCGCTGGTTCTTTGGACTCCATGAGACAGAAATTGAGGATATTGCAGATGGCTTGATGTCCGAAATCACGATGTATTGCTGCACATCACCAGACTGCCGCTGTAAATTCCGCGACGAATCGGAGACCTGCTTCTTCTGCGACTATGAGGATGATGCTGAAACAATTACCATCAAGCAGCAACTCAACGAGCTCGCGAAAACTGTCACCTCGAAAGAAGAATGGGTAACTGGTTACTCACGCATTAAACCCGAGGCAAGCGGTATGTCACTGATTGGTGATTACAATCCCATTGATGGTCTTGGTGACCGATTGGGATGGCTTTCACCGTCTGAGGCACAGGAACTGATCGATGCAATTCGATCGCAGGCCCAAGACAGGGAATGACATGTCGCTCGAGGGTGACCGGGGATTCCGATGCGGTGTTGAAGCTCTCAACATTAACAAGTCCGTGATTATGCAAAGTTCGGTAGCATTAAGCCCCGGCACCTCATCTTGGTTACAAGAGGTGCTCAATATAGCATTCTCGGGAGCTCATTGATAATGACAAATCATATAATTAATAGAAAAATTCATAGCATTTTTTTAAATTTGCTTTCGAGCTCAAGTGACTATGATGTAAAAGCAGATACGATATTAGCAACAAATAATTATGGAATCCAGGCAATTTCTTTATTTCTTACTATTGCATGGATACTTTCATTAGTTCTTAGTTACGCTCGATTGAAAAGCGTCTCAGGTACCATACTAGAATTCCACTGTTTGTGGCAGATAAATACTTCTTGGATTAGCTTGATATTATGTCACATTAGTTTAGCTTTCATCTTATTTCGCATTTATTCAATTGGCTTACCAATTTTAATATCTCTTAATATATGGGCTATTTACCGAATTATAAAAGGTCATCTATTGATTCGACCTGAATATAAAACTGCTACTGCTTGAACCATGAACAAATCCGATATTTCTTATAACCAGTCCCGAAAAACCGCGCGGCTGATTAGCAGCGTTATGCCAGTCAATTTCCCTCTAAATACAACTTGACAATAAATTACAAAGTATTTACACTGTAATTATGATACCAATCAGCTTTTCTTGGGATGATCGGAAAAATATATCCAACCAAAAGAAACACAAAATATCATTTGATGAAGCCCAAACAGTTTTCTTTGATGAACATGCCATCGAATACTATGATCCTGATCATCCAGAATCTGAAGATAGGTTCTTGATGTTAGGGCATAGTTATCGAATTAGGATTTTGATTGTCAGTTACACGTTACGAAAAGAAGGATCAGAAATCAGGATTATTTCTGCAAGAAAAGCGACTAAAAAGGAACAAAAAGCATATCTCGGAGAAATATTATGAGGAAAGAATACGATTTTTCAAAGATGAAAGGCCGGAAAAATCCTTATGCAAAAAGGTTGAAGAAACAGGTAACTATTCGAATGGGTGTTGACATTATCGAATATTTTAAACAAATGTCTGAAGATACAGGAATACCCTACCAGAATCTGATCAACCTATATTTAAGGGATTGTGTGCAATCGGGCCGAAAGATTTCAATTAAGTGGGCCTCCTAAAGCAGGAAGGCATAACAAAAGCCTGGAGTCAGACGCCTAAAACCGTGCCGGTTTTGTACGTACGGTGGCTCTCAAAACAACTTTAATTTTGCGGAAATTCATGGCTATTGCCCGGCGCTGCTCAAGCTTGGCGTTATAAGATAAAACAATGAATGATTTGCCACTCGGTGTAGAGATATACATAATATTTTTTGCCTTTTTTCCACTCATCGCTCTACCAGTTCTACCGGTTTTATTAATATACTATTTCGTAAATTTATACCTGAATATCAGGGATCCAGACAAAGAACACAAACTATCAATTCGCCCTATATCAAAATTTGAAAAATTAATAAGATCATCAGCTGGTACTGGGGGAGAATGGGGAAGTCCGCTCTATCTCTTTATTTTTGCTATATTTACATTATTTTTGAGATCTGGTAATTTGAAAATAGATACTTGATAACTTAAATTTGGTAATCTCGTTTCAAAGAAATAAAATGTTAAAATAGATGAATGGAACGGACGTCCCTCTTATTTCCTTGGGGGGACCTTTCATATGGTTTCGGGGGCTTGTACTTCATACTCGGTAAACTTGATAATGGAAATGATGAAATCCTTAACGAAATCAAATTTCATGAGAAAATCAGGATTAAGTTATTTATTTGGCCATTTCTATTAGTTATTTCCATATGGATGTTAAATATTTCATTTATCCTGATAAAACTAAAACAATAGAAAAGTATAACAAGGCGCATGCACTCTGACACCCAAAGCAATGCCGCTTTCGAACTATATTGGCAAATAATTATAAAGTGCCTTTTACAATCTACTCGTAGCTTTGGGTGCAGGTGGTGCGCGGGCGTTATGTTCAGGAGGAATAGCTTATGGTAGAATTTGGAGAACTTAAAAAAGTATCTTTGCGTGAAATATGGCCTAATGAGGCAACAGTCTTCACACCCTGGCTAGCTTCGAACATTGAATCCCTTGGAGATGCTTTGGGGTTAGAACTTGAACTCACAGAAAAGGAAGCATCAGTTGGTGACTTTTCCCTTGATCTTCTTGCACAAGATCTTGGCAGTTCCCAGCCTGTAATTATTGAAAATCAGCTTACGCAAACTGATCATGACCATTTGGGAAAACTTTTAACATATGCTGCTGGCTTTAATGCTTCTATCGTCGTATGGGTTTCTGAATCAATTCGAGATGAACATCGGCAAGCTTTGGAGTGGCTAAATCAAAGAACCGATATCGAGACACAATTTTTTGGTGTTGTTATTGAGGTACTTAAAATTGATGAATCAAAACCAGCTTTCAATTTTAAGCCTGTTGTATTTCCAAACGAATGGCAAAAATCAAAAAAGGGATCAACATCTTCAAATGTTTCGTCGAAGGGTGAGAGATATAGAGCATATTTCCAATCACTTATAGATGAATTGAGAGAAGACCATAGATTCACTGGAGCAAAAGCCGGTCAACCACAAAGCTGGTATTCTTTTTCAACTGGTGTAAAAGGAATATTATATGGAGCAAATTTCGCACTAGGGGGTAAGGCCAGAACAGAAATTTATATTGATCAAGGGGATTATGACAAAAACAAAAAACTATTCGATACCCTTAAGAACGAATCAGCTGAAATTGAAAACAAATATGGTGCTTCTTTTGTATGGGAAAGACTTGACGATAAGAGAAGTTGTCGAATTGCACTTTATTGCGATGGAACGATTGATGCTTCTGACAATGAATTAGAGCAGTTAAGAAAATGGCATATCGAAAATTTATTGAAATTGAAGGAGATGTTTATTCCTTTTATTCAAAATATCATGATAACATAACCAACCTAATTCAGCCGACGCAAAAAAGCAGCGCGGTTGATTAGGGGCTTTAGATGTCTTGGAAAGTACAATGAAACTATTTCGAGCGACAATCATTGTGGCACTGGTAGTGTTGGCGGTGTCTGGTGCGGCATCGTCGGTCACCAACAGCGATGTGCAGAGTCGAGTCAACGCGGATATCGCTGAAGGGAAACCGATTGTAGTCCACGTTGTGGTAGCCCTCTGTGACAATGTCAATCAGGGAATCGTCCCGGTTCCCAAGGCGCTGGGAAACGGGCAAGATCCCAAGTCCAACCTCTATTGGGGCGCCCTGTACGGGGTTCGCACTCACTTGCCTCGCTCTGCGAACTGGACCAGGCTGGATATTCTGCGTCCTGCTGACACCCGAATCTTAGAGCGTGTCGTGATGTACGCAGAGGTTAATCGGGATCAGCTTGCTGTTCCTGTCTACATCGTCGCAGACGCGTGGGATGGTGCCAAAATTCGAGAGGCGATGATTACTTACCTTGAGATGACGGCTGGAAGAGCGAGTGAGACGGTCACGGTGAAGCGGCACTCTGAGACTCACGCCCTTCAGGCGGGAGGTGCATCCCATGTTGTGGTGTATGTTGGCCACAATGGCCTAATGGACTTCAGGCTAGAGACGCCCTCGCCCGCATCGAAGGAATCACCGGCTAAAAGCGCAATTATTCTTGCCTGTGCCAGTAAGTCGCATTTCGTCGACCACCTTCACACGACTGGAGCCCATCCGCTGTTGCTAACCACTGGGCTGATGGCCCCCGAAGCGTACACACTCGATTCGGCATTACGCTCATGGATCGCGAAAGGAACGACCGCGGCTGCTATCGAAGGTGCTGCAAGAGCATACAATCGCTACCAGAAATGCGGAGTTGGGCCGGCACGGCGTCTGTTCTGGGGTCAACAATAATGGTTCTCCGGGACCGGACATCTAACCAATCGCTTAACCTGACCAGAAAAACTATATCGATTTTCGTAAAACTCAGTACAGGCTCGAAAGTTATAAGGCCGGCAGGTTAGCTTATGTTTATGCAGTCGCACTATTTGAATACCGTCTTTTTACTAAGAGAAGGAGGAATTACGAATGGCAAACTACCCAGAAGCACTTGACCACATGCTGGCAGCATGGAACGAAGCTGATTCTACTCAAGTTCGTAGTCACCTTGAAAAAGCACTGAACCCGAATGTTCGATTTGTTGATCCATCTATTGATGTTTCTGGCATTGATGGGTTTGAACACAACGTCCACGAAGTGAAGTCCAAGCTCCCCGGAGCTATTTACTCTAGAACGAGCGGTGTAGATTCTCATCACAATTTTCATCGCTACCATTGGGCAATTCATCAGGAGGGCAAGTTACTTTTATCAGGGTTCGATGTAACAGAAACAGATGAGCAAGAAAAAGTATCTTGTGTAATAGGCTTTTTCGGTGAAATTCCCGAAAGCTAACAAAGTTATTACACTGCGTAGCAGGGGCAAGATGCATAACAAGGCGCTGTTGTCGGTCAAGTTTTCCGTTACGCTTCAAACTTGCCGCAAAGCGCAGTGTTGGGCCTCAAAGGTGTTTGTGAAATGGCCAAATTTCTATTTTGCGCAATAATGATCCTTCTAGTCTTGTATACGGCTGTGTCTTCAGCTGAGCCTGTGAGATTAGATCGAAATACCTACAAGACCGATCTTGGAGTGTTAATCATTCAGATAAACTGGGGACGGGCATGGAATTGTGGTCAATTTGAAAATGCACAGCTTCAAGCGCTTACATTCACAAAATCTCCGATCGATGGTACCGAGGTGGCATCATTAGAGTTTGAGACCCCTTCAAAATTGTTGGTGAAAAACGAATTTCTTCCCTATGCGTTTGTCGTTCAACCAGGAAAGTACATCCTATCCGCTTTTGACGTAAAAGTTGCGAGTTCGAAAACAGATATTGCTCACATTAAGGGTTCGAAGGACAACCTCATCAAAGATGGCAAGCCTTTGGGTGGTTCATTCACTGTTAATCCAGGTGAAATTGTTTATATCGGGCATTTTGGCCTTGATTGCGGGGCTGAACCTTTTTTGTGGCGCTATTACATAGATGGTCGGAAGGAGTTTGAGCGTTATATTAAAGGCTTTCGACAAAAATATCCATTTGTGAAAAAGGTGCCAGTTCATTTCAGGCTCTTTTCCACGCAAATGTTTGGGAATCCATTTTCATTGCAGGAACCTACTGTGAAGTAAGGCCCAACAATGCGCATGCACTCTGACACCCAAAGCAATGCCGCTTTTGATTTTCATTCGCATATCATTATAATGTGCTTTTTACAAGCTACTCGTGGCTTTGGGTGCAGGAGATGCGCGAGCGTATATTCAAAAATGGTAAGGATAAAACATATTATATTCTTTCTTTTCATTTTTGTTGGTTTCAGTGTATTTTGCCCTGCTCCCTCCTTATCGACGAGCCAGAGCAATGACAATCAACAGCCAATTGAAATTACTGCCACAATAAATCAGCTACGATTCTGGTCGAACTTAAGATATACCCGAGTTGCAATCGATTTAGACAATGAGGCTCCTTTCAATTTTAATCTCACAAACATCCGATCTCCCAGCAAAGTATCCTCTCGCTTTAGCATCGACATCCAAAACAGTAAGCTTTCAGAGAAGGCTAAAAGAATAGTTGAAATTGACGACGAATTGGTTACCGACGCAAGACTTGACCAATTAACATCAAATTCTGTCAGGGTTCTTATAGATATCAAGAAAATAAAAGAGTACAAAATTTTTTCCCTCTCTAACCCATACAGAATCATGATAGATTTCTGGGGTACAGCCTCAGAGGGTTCAAATTTATCAACAAGAGGGGCTATCACCAAAGACGCCATAACCAAAAAATTTGCTCTGGGCGTTAGACGAATATGTATTGATCCAGGATTCGGCGGACATGAAAAAAAGATACAGCAGCATCAAGAATAGAGGGACAAAATCAGCACCACTTTATGTCCTTTTGGGCGTCCAGATGCCTGCGGTATTGATAGCGACATCCTTTATATCAAACCCCGATGAATGCAAAAGGTTATTATCTGAAGAGTATCAGAACGATCTGTGTGAAGGGATCGTCGACGGAATCCAGAATTATATAAAGGAATCAAAATCTATAGAAAAGTAACATCACATAACCATGCCATGGACTTGACCGCGCTATAAATGCCGGTTTGTGTGAAAGTCCGGTGCGGTTCGAATCTATTGCTGGCGGCAAGTCATCTTCACGTTAGCCAAGGCTCAAGGATAATATAGGAATTTGGTCAAGCGATTTATTATAGCTTTTACGGTGCCACAAAGGTGTGACGATGAGAGATGACATAATTGAAGAAGCGGTGAGTGAGCACGGCTGGACGTACCAGCTTGTAGCCGGTCATCCTATGACGGACATGTTCATATATACTATCGGGCTTGGGCTAAATTATCAGCATCCGGAATTGATCTGTTTTGGTTTGGACGAGAGTCTTTCTCTTGAAGTAATTCAAACAGCCTGCAATTCGATAAAACTTGGAGCTTCTTTTTCTGTCGGATCGAGACACCGGAGCCTTGCTTCGCACAAGGAGTTTAGTAACAGGATATTTGTGGTACGGCCTGTCCATGAGACCCAACACATGTTTTATCTTGGATACGCAATGTCTTTTTATCGTCGTTCTAAAAAGACCGAAAATTTAAGCGTTGTTCAGCTTATTTGGCCCGACTCCATTGGAAAGTACCCATGGGATGCTGGTTGCAACGCAGAGGTATTGCGGCAACCTAGTATAGCAGCACCGAAGACCGCGGAAGAAATTCAGGAATTTATGGACGAATTCGGTTATGATTGAACAGCTTTTGCCGCGTCGACCCATTACGATATTTTGACAATAAGTATTGGCTAACCCATAGCTGAACCTGACCCGGGAAATGTTGCGGTTCCACGTAAAGTTCAGTGCTGACACGAAAGCCTGGTGGCCGGCAGGTTAGCTTAGGCGTCTCACAAAACGAAATTGGAATAAATATGATTATGTATATCAAAATACTACCTTTTTTAGTTTTTTACCTCTTTCTCCTCCAGACAAACTTAACAGCTGCGGATAAAGACCCTATTGATACATTCATTGATCTTATTTCTAAGAGTGTGCCAATGTTAGAAGGTAGTGTCAAAGTTAAGAAAACCGTTACTGACGCATCTGTTAAATTTTGTCCTGATAATACGTGCGATATCATACGCGCACCCTCAAATACCAATACGAAGGGCCTTAATGATTTCTCCTATTTATATTTTTTCTATGCTTCCGGTTACACTTATCTTGCAATCTCTGCTAATCAGTCATTACCCTTCATTCAATCTGGTAGCAAGTTGGCAAAGGAGATAATCCACAGAAACGCCGACAAGTGCGACCAAACAAATGAACTTGAACAAGCCAGTTGTGTTTTGAATAACTTAGCTAGTGAAAATAAAATTCAACTATTTTTTTCTCGGTTTGATGAAGGTGAAAACGTTGAATCGAAAAAGGATATTACTGAAACATTGAGTGTGAGAAGTCTGGAAAAGGTGCGCAAATGGCTTTACAAGCATTGTAAAAGCTGCCAACAGAGGTCTTAACAATGCCACTAGAGCAGGCGGCGTGTAGATCGCGATTTTACGTAAAGACCGTTTAAACTTGAAATTTATTTGGGCCGCTGCTCAGTGGCGAAACATGCATTATGTACTTGTAAGAGAGATGATATCCTATATATTTGGTTTTTTCCAGAAGATTAGTAGACCAACAGAAATTGCCGTTGGAATAATTTTTATCGTCGTATCCTTCTTTGTTGGCCAATTGATTTTAGAGGCTGAATTTCGAAAAATTAGTTCTTGATCGAAACGAATTGGAACATAACCCAATCGCTGAACCAGACCGGGAAAACTATGCGGTTTTGCGTAAAGGTCAGTGCCTGCACGAAGGCAATATGGCCGGCTGGTTACCTCAACCACGTTGGGCAACTAATCATGAGCAATGAATTGAAATCCAAACAATTAAAACTGGATTATTCGGCTCAAGCAAGAACACCTAATATGCCGGCATTCCTCTCCAAACCAAAGGGATCTCCTGTTTATCATGGGTTTCCATTTTTACGAACCAATATCGGACGCAGCGTATGATGCCGCCAATCGGACTGTCAAATATAGAATGGCTGGAATTCTGGACATAGTAGAAGCAATAGGGAAGCTTGTTGAAGGTGGATTTGGATTCAGGTTTCTGTTCTCAAAAGATTATCGTAATAAAACGATACAAAGGTGGAAAGGCGAATCTAAGGCGACCATCTTTTTCGAGATATTTGAGGTTACGATTGGAATGGCCTTTATGATCATTATACTAATCGTTTTTATAAGAATCATGATGTGACCGTAAATGCTCGCATAACCAGGCGGATGAACCAGCCGTGAAAAGCTGAGCGGTTTATCGTAAAATATTGTGCCAGCTTGAAAGGATTGAGGCACGCTGGTTATCCGCATTATATTCCAGATAAAGGAATGATCATGAAGAAGCTTTATTGGGTTATTTGTATTACAACAATCACAGCATTAATATTTTGGGGCGGATATTCATTCGGTAAATCATCTCAAATTAGTGATATCTTGCTTGCAGATAATATTATTACTGATGAGCTAATTGCAGCAACTCAGAATATACTTCTTTTAGAGATGTTAAGTGAAGGTGAAATCAATAAAGCTTTGAGTCAACTAAATGCAAGGCTTGATAGTCAGATTTCAATAGTGAATAATTTTCTGCCTGAGGATGAAAATTTTGAAGGAAGAATAATAGCTGATAAAATTTTTCTAAGAATCGCAAAATATAGGAGTAAGTACCCCAGAAAAAAAACAGAGGACAACTTTGAAAACGGCGTTGACGAAATACTGGACGAACTGTTGAGAAAAACGAAGCAAGGAACAGAATGAATTGAATATAACCTGGGCCTGATGTCGCACTCGGTTCCCTTGTCGCAAAGCCCCGCCATAAGTTTTGCACACTTCAGCATAGGTATATGAAAAAAGTATTTGCTGTAATTTCTATTTCACTATTGTTTCCCCTTTTCGCATATGGATTCACGCCGGATCCAAGAGATCAAGATCTATATGATGAGCTTCATAAGATGTTCGACATTGAATCCAAAGATCCGTTTTGGAAAGATAAACCCTATCCAATAAATTTTTCGATTCTTTATCAATCTTTAACCAAAAATATCAAACAGTTTAGTAAACATGAAATGTTCTTATTTCTATATTGGGCACATATAGTAAATGAAGAGGGTTGGTCTCATACTGGTGCGGAAGTGTCAAAACTAATGGAACCAGCCTTCATCGATAATAAGACACAATTCATAGATTTTTTAATAGCAAAAAGCCATTTGACTAATTCAACATGTAAATCAATATCCGATTCATTTACAATTACTAATTTTTCAGTTGAGGAAATGAATAAAGCGAGAAATGAATTTTTAAAGAAGTATAGAAATGTTTTTATAAATAATTTGTCACCAGAGCAATCTACACAATGCCTAAGTAACTTTACAAAAAACTAACCAGTGGAGCAGACGGCCTGAAGATAGCGGTTTTGCGTAAAAGCTGTACAAAATTGAAATTCTTATCGGCCGCCGCTCACCGGAAGCGAAACATGCATTATATGAGACATTCAATAGCCAAAATCTTACTTACAGTTTTTATTGTAACTTTTATATCGATTTTCTTTATCCAAGCAATACCTGGGGGTTACCTGTTTTTATATGGATCTATGACTATAATATCATCTTTAATTGTCGCGACAGGTAATAAAAGGTACAAGATTGCCGGGTGTTGTTGCCTTCTAATTTCTTTGACCCTATTTATTTCAGATTACCAAGCAGGAAAAGAATATCAAATAAGCCGTCAAAAACATATGGAATTACTGAAACCCAATAAGCGAGATTGATCAAATAACATATAACCTGCGTTTGCACTCGGACCGGCTTTATCGTGCGGCTCACAACATTAGTTGGGGCATCGATTTTCCAGCGATTTAAAATTTAGCGTTTTAGCCCACCGCCGGCAGGTGAAACGCTCCGTTCAATTATGAGAAAAGTTTTATTTCTTTGCAGCCAAAATAAGTTGAGAAGCCCAACGGCAGAAACAATATTCTCTGACATTGATGGCTATGATGTGCAATCGGCAGGTTTAAACAATGACGCTACGACGCCATTAACACCTGAACTCGTTGAATGGGCGGACTATATTTTTGTAATGGAAAAATCGCACAGAAATAAATTGCAGAAGAAATTCAGACGATATTTAATTAAACAGAGAGTGATTTGTCTTGATATACCAGACGAATACGAATATATGGACAAGGGTCTTGTTAAACTCTTAAGACAACGTGTGGGAAATTTTTTTGGAGTGCATTAACTATTTTTGCTAACCAATCGCTGAACCAGACCGGAAAAACTATGCGGTTTTGCGTTTAATTCAGTGCTGGCGCGAAGGCAAGATGGCCGGCTGGTTATACCGTAAAAACGAAACAAAGAATCTGATTACACTCTTCAATTGAAAATTTGGGTGAAAGATAATGTTAGATCTGCTGGCTGCCTTTCTTGTTATTCTAGGAATTGCTTTACAGCTCGGTAGCATCTTTGGCGGTTTGAACGACAAGGAGAAAATCGGTGCATTCGTCGCAGGATTCTTCCTTGAAGGTGTGGCAGGATCCCTATTCTTCTTCATGGATTGAAAAGGATAGAGCTTAATTTTAATGGAATATAACTTTCGAATGATAAAGACCTGCGTATAACCTTCGTTTGCACTCTGACCGGCTATATCATGCGGCTTACGAACTTCGTTGGGACATCGGATTTTCGCCGGTTTTAAGAGGTGGTGTTTAAAACCACCGCCGGCAGGTGAAACGCCCCGTTGGGCTTTTAGATATGAATGTGATACCAAGAGGCTTCTTTAAAGATGCTGTAAATCCTACAGATGATGAAATCATCCGATGGGCATATATTGATGGTACTCATTATCCTCCTGAAATAGAACAAGATTGGGATCTTTACATAGCAGAACCTGAACGCGCAGATATTTTTATCAGGCTTGCATCTGACCGAAAGTGTCCTAATCGGAAATTTTTTCTATCTTGTCTATATCTTTTAATTGGTGATGCTATAAGATCAAATGGACAAACTTGGCCTATACCAAAAGCATCTGCATGGATTGCTAAGCAGACTTTGGATCTTCCAGATGATGTTAACTTGTTCCTTAACAGGTCGAAGGAATTGATAAATAATCCACAAAACTTTGACTATGGTAAATGGTGTGACGGTGGTCATGCATATGAATATTGATAAAAAAAATACCCAACAAGGCGCATGCACTCTGCCACCCAAAGCGATGCCGTTTTCAACTTTTCTTGGTAAATCTTAAAATTGCGCCCTTTACAAGTTATTCGTAGCTTTGGGTGCAGTTGATGCGCGGGCGCTAACAGGAGTCATACTAATCGGTTGTTGTACAAGGAATCCCAACGAGATAATGCGCTATAATCATCAAGTGAAGGGGACAGAGGGTTACTCAGAAGTTACCGATAAATTTATTGAAGCGACCAAAGAGATCGACTTCATGAAACTGCATCAGGCTTTCATCGAATTTATACCCAATAATTCGGTGCGTGTGTTGGATGTTGGTGCAGGCATTGGGCGAGATGCATCGGTTCTTGCAAAAATGGGCCACGACGTTGTCGCGGTTGAACCAGCCGCATCGTTTCGGGCCGCCGCGAGAAGACTCTACGACGTGCCGAATATTCAATGGATCGATGATTCTTTGCCGATGCTCTCGGTCCTTGGTAATCAAACAGAACAGTTCGACTTTGTATTAGCCTCAAGCGTCTGGCACCATCTCGATGATGCTGAACAGCAGCATGCAATGTTGAGAATATCCAACCTCTTGCGTTCAGATGCCATTTTCGCGCTTTCACTTCGTCATGGTCCAGCGGGTGCAGGGACACATGTATTTTCGATGGATGGGCAACAAACGATCGAATATGCGGAAGCCTGGGGATTAAGAAGCCTGTTACATCTGCCAAATCAGCCGAGCTTAATGCAGGGTAAGGAAGCGGTAACCTGGACTCGGTTGGTGTTTGTAAAGGCGTAGTTTTGAAAATTGAATCCTGGTAAGGTGTTCACTCAGGGCGTCCTCTACTATCGCTCAAGGAACCACAATAGAAGCCTTGAATTACCCCTAACCAATCATTCAACCTGACCGGGAAAACAATGTCGATTTGCGTAAAATTTTGTACAGATTCGATAATTAGACCGCCGGCAGGTTAACTCTGCGTTGGGCGGTCAGAGGAAATCACCTCGGTAAGGATATGAAGTGGGAAAAACAAGAATAAGAGCACTGATTTTAGATTATGGTGGTGTGATCAGCAACCCACAGAATCCTGATAATGTGAACAACATTATTGAAATCCTAAGTCAAGACCTTAACGATTTCATGGAGGTATACCGAAGGAAAAGAGAGAACTATGACAATGGTCAACTCTCAGGTGAAGAATATTGGCATAGCATTCTGCAACACTATGGTGTCGAACTTGACGATTCCAAAGTCACGAACCTTATTCAAGAGGATGTTAAGAGCTGGACCCAAATCAACGAATCGATGATACAGTTCATAAAAGAAAGCCGGGAGAAATTTCACAAGCTTGCTATTATATCTAATATGACCATAGACTGCTTAGTATTTATAGA
>Ga0049117_10000304_pt1 | contig 20253 bp, 19 predicted proteins | sample WorMetHERISLAND1_2_FD_55105 | JGI IMG/M metagenome (GOLD analysis project Ga0049117, IMG submission 55105) | Marine gutless worms symbiont microbial communities from Max Planck institute for Marine Microbiology, Germany - Olavius geniculatus... | ecosystem: Host-associated > Annelida >...
TTGGCACGGTCAATGTCACTGATCATAGAGCGCAGAATCGGTTTGGCCGCATCGAGCAGCTGGAGCCGGTTGCCGCACAATGCCGGGATATTGACAATCGTTTTCGCCAGGCGGCTAATAGACCGGGCCTCTGGACTCAGCCGCAGACGATCAGACCGAATTTCCGGTGGCAAGCCCTGAAGCCAGCGGTCATAACGTACCTTAATGGCTTGGGACCGAGCCACAAATTTGTGGCCCAAACGCTTCTCACCCAACACCAGGTAGGCGATTGCCCCCACCAACGGCAGGAAGAGAACCAATATCAGCCAGGCCAGAGATGTCGCCACCGGAAGTCGCACCTGTATGACCCGAATGGACACGGCGATTGTGATTAGCGCATGTACCAGTGTCATAACAGTAAATATTGAAAAAAAGTGCATGGTTTCCTCTGATACATGCATCGTCATTCAGCTTGGAAAAATGGCTGTGATAACCTAATTGTAGTCAGTTTGCATGAAAATTGTACATTGAGGCAGTGTAACCGTCAAACCGCCGCCCACCGCACCGGCGGCAGTGAGGTTGACGGCCTGATGCAGTTTGATTTTACCCTTGTCGTCTTTGGTTACCACGACCACATCTTCCATTTCAATCAAATACTCTTTTTGAAGCTACGCTAATTTCGCAAGCATTTCAAAAGCCTCGTGTTCGTCATCGAATCCAATTACGACTAAGTCACTCATGATATTCTCCTTCGTTTTTAGTTAATTGCGTTTATTGCCCCAGTTAAATCCGCTCCGCTGATTTCTGCGAAATATTTAACGGGATAAAAGTTAATTGGGTTCATGTTGAAAACAGGCAAAAGGATAAAGGTTAGAGGCTAAAGGTAATTTGTTACATACTATCCCAAATAGCCTTCTTTTTTGCCTTATATTCCTCGGGAGTGATATAGCCGCCGGCAGCCAGCAAACCATGACAGCCACCTGTTTGGATCGAAATAATAGCAATTTCATTTTTCACCTCCTCTTTGATTTACCCTTACCACGGATCAACGCTTCGGGGTGCCGTTCAAGGTATTCGGCCCAAACCTTAATCGACCGTGCCGCTGCTTGCAGCTCCTTGAGGGTGCGGTCCAACTGTCGGCGTTCCTCTGAGCCTTTTCCGGTGAGTGCTGCGATGTTGGCAAATGCCTTGCCGACTTCTTTGATTGCCGGACGGGCGGCATCGGCAGCACCCGTGATAGCGGCGGCAGTCTTTTTTATATTGGCAGCCAATGGATCGATCTGCTTGTTGACATTGACCACCAGCTCATCGGCATGTCCGATCGCGGCTGTGGCGGAACCCAGAAGGGGATCAACATGGAGTTAGGGGACATTCGGATTTACGGATTAGTACTCTTCCAATAGCCTACGGCTTCGCTCCTCGACAATTTACCGGCGTTCCAGTTCAAATTCGCTCGTGTTGAGGTGGCGATGTTCAGTTTTTTCGCTACCGAGACTGTTCTCAATCCTAGCTGTCACGTCCCCAAATAATCGAGCACGCTGCGAGTCTATATGATTATTCGTTGCTTTCCTGCAGTCAAGACCCGCTCAATCCAATTCTTAAAGAACTGCAAATATGGTCTCCGGGCTTCCGGAATCTTACTGCAAAAAGATATCGAAAAAAACCTTTCTCCAATTAATTTTTGTAAAAAAGATATTGTGCAGCGCACCAGGGGCGTTTGTCTTCGCCGAAGCTATGTTACACAAATCTATGCGGGCTTTTCGGGGCACTTCGACAATGTATCAAATAATTCTAAATGTGTTAACCGTAAATTCGAGGAATGTCCCCTATGGCCTTTTTTGGGCCGGCCTGGGTAAACCATTCGCCGGGCCCAATTTTCAGGAATGGGTCAACGGGTAATCCCGGCTCGATACCCATCCTGAACCACAGACCTCATCCTCACACTTAAGAGCCTTGGAATCCAACCGATATATCAAACGATGGTCTCGAACCCGAAATTAACCCTAATACCACAATGAAATTAGGCCAGATTGGAGATTAATAATATGATGTTTGATATGCCTCAGTACGAGGTTAGAGATTTCAATAAAGCCGAATGGAGGGACATATCCGAAATTGATATCATGCAGAAGCTGCACGAATCCTTTGATCGAGTTACACCAGCAATCCAACAAATGATCGACGGTGAACAGGTGCTGACTCAGTATGCGGTTTATCGTCTCAAGAGCAGGGAGAATCTTCAAGCTCTTGGTTGATGATCTGATGCCAATTTCCGAAATGATGTTGTCCCGGCCGATACCCTTCCTGAACCACAATCACCCGATAGTTTGTCATTCTGGTCCCTGTGACGGCACCATTTCCCGCATATCGATAATTATCCGTCAATAGGTGCAACGGGATACTCCAGCATACGCCTGTCACCATATTATTCCACCCACCTACACCAGGAAAAATAAAAGAGGGGAACTAAGGGACGTTCCTCGGATTTACGGACTTGTACTCTTCCAATAGCCTACAGCTTCGCTCCGCGACAATTTACCGGCGTTCCAGTGCAAATTCGCTCGTGTGGAGGTGGCGATGTTCAGTTTTTTCGCTACCGGGACTGTTCTCAATCCTAGCTGTCACGTCCCCAAATAATAGAGCACGCTGCGAGTCTATATGATTATTCGTTGCTTTCAGACAGTCAAAACCCCCTCAATCCAATTCTCAAAGAACTGCAAATATGGTCTCCGGGCTTCCGGAATCTTACTGCAATAAGATATCGAAAAAAATCTTTCTCCAATTAATTTTTGTAAAAAAGATTTTGTGCAGCGCACCAGGGGTGTTTGTCTTCGCCGAAGCTATGTTACACAAGTCTATTCGGGCTTTTCTGGGCATTTCAACTATGTATCAAATAATTCTAAATGTGTTAACCGTAAATCCTAGGAACGTCCCCTATGCCCCAAATATTTAGAGCTTTCGTCGTTTCACGCCACGAAAGGACAAGCGATAAGTACTTAAATATAAGGAACCATATATATGTAGAGGCGTTAGTGATGAGATCGATATTCCCAGGTGCATGAGGAAGCGGATGTATACGCGGATGATGAGGCTGCGAAAATTCTGGATGCAACAACCGCCCAGGAACTGCTCCGGCTTATCAGGATGGGTCATCCCCCGGAACAAGGCGGGAGGTTTGATAGATTCCAGGTCATGAAAGCGATTGAACGCAGGGGATTTAGGGTTCTTGAACAACTCGGATGGGAATCAGACCTTGGGGCAATATATCGGAACCTGCACACTGGACGTGAAGAATCGTTGGCCGAAGTTTTGTTCAGCCCCTTCGGCGTGCCACCGGAATTCAGAGAATTTGTGAAAAGCGATGATCCCGTAGAATTTCTGGATACGCATGCAATCCCTCGTGACGGTAACAACTGGGATGAAGTTATGGCGCACAAAATGTTTAGCGTTCTTGAGCATTGGGAACCATCGAAGGGGATCAACGTTGCCAAATTCAAGCATGATGCCAGGGATCGGAGATGTAAAAGCGTAGTGGAGTTTTGTTAGACCATGAGGTTATTTATCATTATCGTCTTTATCTTTTTTAATAAGATCAACAGCAGTCGACGTAGTCGCTGCAAGCGTGAACTCCTGTTGGGTAGCATAAGCAGTTGAGTTAAGGATGTCCTCTATTCCACTCAAACGTTTAAACACAATATCTTTTACCTGTTTCTCAAAATCAGGCATTATTGATGATTTAATAAATTTATCAAGAGCCTCGGGGTCAGATATGTTAATGTTGTGAACATTTTTTTCGTAATTGATATTCACAAGGTTTCCTGTTTTAATCTTTATTTTGTTCTGAATATCAGCAAGTTTGAGGTTTTCCAAAAAATCTTTCCATCCCATATCTTACTCCTTTTGCATTTCATATTCTTCCCATCCACTTGGGGGAAGACCCCGATACCGAAGCCTTGACCGCCTTCCCCGATGGGTATATGCATCCTTGTCTGTCATTCCGGTTACAAACAGACACAAACCTTTAGTGGTTGACGCCACCAAAGGTAGGGTGCCTTGGGCCTCGGGGCGTATCCCCTGGAGCATACAAAATGGTAGCTCACCTCTCGGGGGCGTATCCCAAGGGCGTCCTCGGCATCCCTTTCACCATCTGGATGGTTTGGCTTGATCTCCTTAGTCAAGCTACGTTACGTCGTCAACCGCAACATCGGATTGGAGAAGCTCAAAAGTTTCGTCAAGAGGCATAGCCCTCCTTTCAAAATATTTAAGCCGGGTGAAATCTACCAACTTGATGAATCTTATTCAAGAATTATTTTCCGTCGGTCGCGAATCACACCTGTAACCTCGCGAGTATTTGTTTTAACCGATTTCCGCCGCATGAACGGATCGGGAAATCCTTAAAACACAATCCATAACTGTTCCGGCATCCGCCCACACTCGCCCGCCTTCTGAGCACCTCACTCACTCGGCATAAACCCACATGCCGAGTGAACCTCGGTTGTAAAATATGAGGTGGTATATGTGGGAACTGATGTCTATCTGGAATGGGATGGCATGACCCCCAAAGAAAAGAAGGCCCGATTCACGGGTTTTAGCATAAACGCAGGAAATGCAGGATACCTTCGTGCCTCAATCGGCATGGTCAACGAGAACACCGTATTGCGTATCCTAATGCCAGACCATTGGGAATGTTCGCAAAAGGAAGCGGATAACGGGGGCAAGCCCTACAACTTTGAAGCGAACCATGCCCTCTTGGAAAGGGTTGCGAGGCAGTACCTTATCGGTACAATGTCTGGAAAGGAGATCGAACACCCAGACCACGCCAAAGTCCATGAGATGGGAAAGAACCTTATGAAAATGTTGGAGGGTTCGGGATGGAATGGGAACTAAGGGACGCTCCTAGGATTTACGGATTTGCACTCTTCCAATAGCCTACAGCTTCGCTCCGCGACAATTTACCGGCGTTCCAGTGCAAATTCGCTCGTGTGGAGGTGGCGATGTTCAGTTTTTTCGCTACCGAGACTGTTCTCAATCCTAGCTGTCGCGTCCCTAAATAATAGAGCACGCTGCGAGTCTATATGATTATTCGTTGCTTTCCGACAGTCAACTCCCCCTCTATTGAATTTTTAAATAACTGCAAATAGAGTCTCCGGGCTTCCGGAATCTCACTGCAAAAAGATATTGAAGAAAATCTTTCTCCAATTAATTTTTGTAAAAAAGATACTGTGCAGCGCACTACGGGCGTTCGTCTTCGCCGAAGATATGTTACACAGGTCTATGCGGGCTCTTCGGGGCATTTCAACTAAGTAACAAATAAGTCTAAATGTGTTAACCATAAATCCGAGGAACGTCCCGTATGGCTCCATAAATCATATTTCTGATAATTTTTGCGGGTAACTGGATTGCAGATTTATAGCAGTAGCGTTGCCAGTTGCAGATACTTGAAATCAAGTCCTGCTATTGATGAGTTGCAGCAATCTGCAAATCATAAATAAAAAAGGCAGGGCTCAAACTAAGCCCTCCTTTTTTTCAATTGCCTAATCATTATGATCTATTTTGTAAGTTTTCTTCTGACACCCGCTACCCCTAATAGACCAGCACCCAAAAGAAGCATGGTGGCGGGTTCGTGAACGACGTTCTTGTAAGTTCCCACGATATTGTTCCCGTCTATACCATAAGCTTCGGTCCAGTTGGCGTTAGGATTTTCAAGTAGGGTCCAGTTTGTTCCGTCATAAATAAAGGCTTGACGAATGGAGAGGGCAACCCTGTAATATCCCACAATATTATTTCCGTCTATACCAAAAGAGTAGGTCCAATCGGCGCCTGGGTAATCAAACGTCGACCAATTAGTACCGTCAAAGAGAAAGCCCGACCCTGAGTAAGTTCCTATGATATAATTCCCATCTATGCCATAAGGCGTGACCCAGGGAGAGCCGCTAGGGTAGTCAAGGGTGGTCCAGTTCGTGCCGTCATAAAGGTACCCATGCCGAGTGAGGGAACTATCCATGTACTGTCCTACAATATTATTTCCGTCTATACCAAAAGCTTGAGTCCAGATTGCGCCGGGGTATTCGAGCGTAGACCAATTAGTACCATCATAGAGAAATCCATACGCGAGGTTGAAGTTGTCTGCGTAAATCCCTACAATATTATTCCCGTCTATGCCAGAAGCATATGTAGAGATAGCACCCGGAAATTCAAGGGTGGTCCAGTTCATGCCGTCAAAAAGAAAGCTGTGACTTTCGGAGCCATCCCAGTAATTCCCTACGATATTATTTCCGTCTATGTCACGTGGCTCGGTCGAGCTGGCTCCGGGGAATTCAATGGTGGTCCATTCTGTGCCATCATAAAGAAAGCCGGTGGCATGAGCAGAGTCAAACCTGCAAATCGCTAAAAATGCTGCCAATGCTGTCATTATTACAAATGCTTTTTTCATGATTTTATTCCCTCCTTAATATCTTCTAATTACCATTATATTAAATCACAAACTGGCTCAGAGGCGCTCTAAAAGCCCGTACAAAGAAATCCCTTTTCTCATCTTATCTCTCCCGTTCATCCAAAAAAAAAGCCAAGCCACCATATTTAACTAGCAACTCGACCTCTGATTAAAGACACCTTCCATCCTGTCTCCCCTCACAGTATGCGGTTGTCTTATTCGTTTAGACAAAGCTTGATAAAATTGTTAAAGCAAGAATCATACAAAAAATAGGCTAGTAAGAAATGTTGGCTATTTTCAACTGTTTGGAATTATGAGGAATGTTTATAACTAGGGTAAGAATATATAAAACAAGGCAATTAGGAAGAAAATGTAATAATAATTGTGAAGTAAATTACATACCTGTTTCTTTCTAACTTGAATAGTTCAATAATATAGTATTTTAACGCCGTAGGACTGGGGTCGGGCCATGCCAAGTGATTAACAATGCAAATAAAGCGTCCTAAAAACATTTTTAAATCGGCCTTAATGGACGAATTTTTCGCCTAAACTGCCCTATTAAGGGACTCAACGAAAAATGACCCGTGCAAAAAGACATTATATAGTGATAGAGAAAACAAGTGGACACAAAGCGTTGCTGTCGGCAGCGAAGCGTTTATAGATAAGATGAAAGGAACGCCTGGTTATAGGGCAAAAGGCAGAAAGATAATATGTGCTGACGATGCATTTGAACTTCGGGAGGTGATAACACCATTCGGCAAAGCCGATAGCCTGGATTCAGAAACACTTATTTTTGGAACAAATCCATCGACAGGCTCCCTTCGAGAACCTCAGGGTCTAACGACAGGATCTTTAGACCAGCATACTTAATCGGACAGTTTTTGCATGAAAACTGACCGATTAAGGCTGAAATACCGGTGTTATTGGTCCTCTTTTCTCAATTATTCAACAATTTACTGTGGCCCGACCCCAGGGCTTGCTCCACTCTCTAAAAACCCACTTTGTAGTCATGTAATGAGCATCTTCTCCAACTGCCTGTCTGCTTGTTAGTGCACCAGTCAACTCTCCACAAATTGTCCAAAGAGACCTGGTTAATCCTTTTAAATCCCCCCTATGGTTAGCATACCAAATTAGTTCATTTGAACCAAGTAACCGCGGTTCAATTTCATCGCGCGAAGGATTTCTAAAAAGGAAAACCGATAAGCATCAGGGTTTCTCCAATTTGTGAAATCAGCATATCGGACATGCTTCACGTAAGTTGGGAGTTCGACATTCTCAATAAGAAGAGGAAGAATCTTAAATCCCTCGGACTCCTTCTCCCTTACCTTTGCTATATTTAGCTCCTCTTCAACCCATTGAGATTTGATGGATGCATCTGACATGATATATACGAGATGTGTTGCTAGTTCTATTCCATCAACAATCTTTTTTGGAATATAATCTCCCACTGAGATAGCTCGTTCATCCAAAAAGGTTTTAATGCCTATAGCCAAAAAAGAAGCATCGAGCATTCTGGCGAACTCTATATCAGTGTGTATAGCTTATAAATACGTACGTTTTTTCTTGCTTTAAAGACTCATTCATGATCTACAATTAATTGCCCCAATTTGTCTATTGAGCTGTCCAACGTCCACCAGTGAGCAGTGGCCCAAATAGGTTTCGATATTGCACTAAAAAAGTGAAGGGAACTAGGGACATTCGGATATACGGATTTTTAATCTTCCAATAGCCTAAGCCTTGCTTAGCGATTATTTACTGACCTTTCAGTGCAAATACGCCCGCTGTGGAGGTGGCGATCTTCAGTTTTTTCGCTACCGAGACTGTTCTCACTTCTAGCTGTCACGTCCCCCAAAAATAGAGCACGTTGCAAGCCTATATGATTTTTCGTTGCTTTCCGACAGTCAATACCCCTTTATTCAATTCTTAAAGAACTGCAAATAGAATCACTGGGCTTCCAGAAACCTCCCGCAAAATTGATATCGATATAAATCTTTTTCCAAGTAATTTCTTGGAAAATGATATTGCGCAGCGCACCAGGGGCGTACGTCTTCGCCGAAGCTATGTTACACAAATCTATGCGGGATTTTCGGGGCATTTCAGCTATGTATCAAAAATTCTGAATGTGTTAACCGTAAATCCGAGGAATGTCCCCATAGCCCTAGCCCTCTCCGCCCTTAAGTGGATCAATGTCTGGCATGATTTGACCTTTCTTAGATTTCTATATTTTGCTGCTGACAGAAGGATAAATCGGCCTGCACCCCTATTTTTTCTCTACCTCCGAGAGGGAGGCTATCCTAAATTAGCTAGCCCTACGTTCCGCTAAATTTTCTTATAAGTTGTCGGATACCACTTCGACTGCTCTTCGCCAACTTCTCTGCGCTTCTCAATGCTGCGAACGCAGTTTTCAGTGATTAGCGGTTCACAAATTGGGGAACGTGCAACACACACGAAAACCGAGACCACCGTACCGGCCCTTCGGGTCGAAGTTGTATCGGAAGTCACAACGTGCGCGGTCAGGTTGGAATAACCAGCACCCGCCGCGCACAGAGCGGTGGTTATCTTTGCCCAATTCAACTTGGCTTGGGTTATCATACTCATTAAGGCACCATTCTAATACATTTCCACTCATATCGAAGGCCCCCACCGTTGAGGTGCCTTGAGGATAAAGCCCCACCGCCGTAGTTCTGCTCAGTTTGGACTCAAAGGTATTGGCCCGACTTGAATCCCATTGCGGCCCCCAAGGATAATATTTGGCCTGAATCCCACCCGTTGCCGCTTGCTGCCACTCCCACTCCGTGGGTAGCCTGATCTCGTTGTCCATTCGTTTGGTTAGCCACCGGCAAAACGCCATCGCATCGTACCAGGATACATTTTCCGCCGGATGATTGTCGAGCTTGCGGTTCTGCTCACCCGGTTTCTTATCGCGTTTTGCCAGTCCCTTCCACCACTTTTTTTTTCGATAGCCGTCTTTTGCCTCGACAAAACTGCGGTACTGAACCCAGGTTACCGGATACTTTCCGATATGGAAGGAATTGGAACAGGCAGTAAATGATTCCGCTTTCCATGAAAGGATGATTTTTCCGCCTTGCACCTGACACCAGGCAATATCCGGCAATCCGTCCTCGCGTAGGCCCACCCCGGGCCTCGCATCACCAATCTCTGCCAGACGGTCGCCCATTTTTACCCGTTGTTGGTGCGTAGTGGCCGCGTGATCGATTTCTTCCAGCAAGCGTTCACTTTCGGGCCGGATAAAGTCCACCTCCAGCGTGTTTAAATTTGGACGCAGTCGCTTTACCATCTGACTCACTAGCAACAGACGTTCATGGGGCCAGAGAAAGTGTGTTGCACGATCTTGCTTATCCCACTCCGCCGCTGCCAAGCGCACCTGTCGCAGCATGCGCAGGTCCTCCGTTTGGGTTTCGATCCATTTTCCGAGACGTTGCCAGTTCGTAAATATAGCTTCGTGAGCCACCTCCACCGTCGGCTCTTCATCCTTTCCACGGTTTGTAACAAGCAATCGAGCATCGGTCAGCGCATTTACCAGAACTTCGGTATCAGATTCATCGGCGACTTGGCTCAATCGAGCCCGTCGTGGTGTGGCGACGCCACGTTCGTCAACTTCTATCAGTTCACGGAATATACGGGCAAGGGCGTCTTCCAACGCATCGTTTTCTCCTTCAAGAATTTTAAAAGTATCCTCTGCTGTCTTGCCGATGGCTCCGTGAACACCGTTAAACCTTTCATAGGCGTTATGAGACAGGACCCTGCCGTTTTCCTTTGCTAATTGCCAAAGCTCATTAAGTGTAAATGCCATTAGAGCCAGTGCGCCCGGTTCGGTGCCTGTATCATCAAGGATTCGCTCAGGCAACCCCCCTTCAAACTGCAGTCCGGCCTGTTCCGCCGGGAGAGTGATCATCTTGTATAAAGCCCCCGTCTTTGGCGCCAGAAGCGGAACATGACCCTCGGTGAACAACTCACCCAGCACGGGCCAATCCAGGCAACGGTGGTAAAAATCAGCCCGCATTGTCACTATCGTCCGAATCCGTTCAGACTTTGCTGCAAGTGTCAAAATATCGACAAAGCCGCGCTGGTATTTCACGTCAACCAGCGTAAACAATTCCTCGAATTGGTCGATGAAGAGCAGTACTTCGGCCCATTTCGGCTTGCCACCCAAAGCCATTTTAACAATGTCATGCGACACACTGGGATTTGTCTCCAGTTCTTTTGCAAGGTCCCGTGGTTGGCAACCATGCCCAGCGATGATTGATTTGAAGCAGTTTGCGAGCGCCATAAAAGGATTGTCGCCCAACTCGGCGGGGGTAAATCGAACCCAAATCCAGTCGTTACTGCCGTAGATAGCATTACTGTCGAGCGCCGGCAGCAGTCCTGCTGCCACCAGCGATGATTTGCCCGATCCGGATGCACCAACCACTGCTATGAAGCGTCTGTCAGACTCGCTGAGCTCCTCAATCAGTTTATCGGCTTCCCTCTCCCGACCAAAAAAAATTGGAGCCTCATCTGAAGTGAAGGCTCGTAGACCTGGAAAGGGAGCCCTGGACGGTTCCCAGATCGGTTCTTCAGTTGGAACTGAAGATTCTTTTTTTTCCAGCAATCGTTTCTCTAAGTAACTTGTTATGAAATCCCGGAGATCCTGATCCAATAATTCTTTGAAATCGGCTGGCTCTTCGTACTCTTTAAAAAAATTCTGATACGACCCATCAGGATTCCGATACTGAGCGAAAAATTCTTTAACCAAGTTCCATTGATTCTTTTTATCATCAAGCTCCGGGTCATCAAGTTTGACTGAAGGTGCCTGTTTTCTTCTATAAACTAATACTTCAGGTATGCCACCAGAATTTTTCGCTGCGTTGAGACCGTCGAGAAATTCGTACTCGGTGCCCGAACCATAACAGTCGCCATCTGGCTTACGATAGTTATCGGACAAGGGCGTTCCCATCCGTGCCCAAAAAACGACTATAACCACATCACAATCAGATGGTTTTTTGAGTCTGCGGTTGATCGCCTCCTGCGGTTCAAGGTGAGCCGGCATGCGGGTGCCTGCCCCTGGCTTGTCCCAGGCTACTACCTCCAGCTTGAGTTGATCCCGGTACGCACGCTCGCTTTGCAACCTATTGATAACCTCACGAGCCAATTGCCGCTCGCGGCTAACATCGTCCGGCGAGGAAAGAAAAAAGTGCAGGTGGTGCATTGTCATAGTTCTTCCAAAACTTTATCCCACAGTTCATCAAAAGCCTGGAAACTTAGGGACATTCGGATTTACGGATTTGTGCTCTTCCAATAGCCTACAGCCTAGCTTTGCGATTATTTACCGGCCTTTCATTGCAAATTCGCTCGCTGCGGAGGTGGCATGTTCAGTTTTTTTGCTGCCGAGACTGTTCTGACTTTTAGCTGTCACGTCCCCCAATAATAGAGCACGCTGCGAGCCTTTATGATTTTTCTTTGCTTTCCGACAGTCAATACCCCCTTAATTTAATTCTTAAAGAACTGCAAATAGGGTTTCCGGGCTTCCGGAATCTTCCCGCAAAAAGCTATCGATAAAAATCTTTCTCCAATTAGACCATTTGAAAATGATATTGTGCAGCGCTCCAGAGGCGTACCTCTTCGCCGAAGCTATGTTACACAAGTCTATGCGGGCTTTTCGGGGCATTTCAACTATGTATCAAATGATTCTGAATACCTTAACCGTAAATCCGAGGAACGTCCCATACAGCCATACAGCTAGCCCAAGGCACGAAAATGGACAATAAACTTTCTTTAACGTTAGTGTGTTTGGTGTATTTCGTGGTTTATCTATTTCTTATGTGGCCCTGTGCGGTCTAACAGAGAAAATCCGAACTGATTCTGGTTAAAGAATCTGCTCGAAGCGCCGCAGGAAGGCTCGCAGCCGCTCGGTAGCGGGATTGCTCAGGATAACGGCCGGCGGGCCGTCTTCTATGACGATGCCTTCATCCATGAAAACTACCCGGTTGGCCACTTCTTTGGCAAAAAGCATTTCGTGGGTAACCACCAGCATGGTCATGTGATAATCCTCTGCCAGCGATTTCATGACGCTGAGGACTTCACCGACGAGCTCGGGGTCGAGCGCCGAAGTGACTTCATCAAAGAGCAAGACTTTAGGTTCGACGGCCACGGCCCGGGCAATGCCGACCCGCTGCTGCTGCCCGCCGGACAGGGCGGCAGGGTAGGCGTCGATCTTGTCACTCAACCCGACTTTTTCCAGCCAGTTGCGCCCGATCTCTGCAGCCTCTTTCCGCGACAGGCCTTTGACCTGAACCAGTCCCAGGGTGACGTTTTCCAGAGCGGTCATGTGCGGGAAAAGGTTAAACTGTTGAAACACCATCCCGACCTCGGCCCGTTGTCGGGCAACCACGCTTTCGGAACGTTTAATCAGCTTGCCCTTGTCTTGCCGGTATCCGACCAGTTCCCCGTCGATGTACACCCTGCCGCTGTCGTAGGGCTGCAGAAAATTGATGCAGTGCAAAAGGGTTGTTTTGCCAGATCCGCTGGGCCCGATGATGGCCAATACATCCCCCTGGTCCACTGCCAGGTCGATGCCTTTGAGCACCTGCAAATCGCCGAAGCTTTTTTCCAGTTTTTCAATGAGAACAACTTGTTCACTCATCACCGGCCCCTTTAACTTGAATAGGAGAATTTTTTTTCGATACGCGCGCCGGCCACGGATAGACTGTAGTTGATCGAGAAGTAAAGCAGCGCTGCCACCCCGTAAAATAGCAGCGGTTGCCGTGTGCGGGCTGCAATTTGTTCGGTCGAATAAAGCAAGTCGACGATGCTGACCAGCGCCAGCAGGGAAGATGCCTTTACCAGTTCGACTGCCGTGTTGGTCCAGGGCGGTATGGCGCGGGTCAAGGCCTGGGGGAAAATCACGTAGCGCAAGCGTTCATAAAATGTCAACCCGATGGATTTGGCGGCCTTTGTTTGGCCGTCGGGAATCGAGTCGACGGCCCCGCGCACCACCTCGGAAACGTGCGCCGTGCCAAAAACGGCCAGCGCCAGCGCGGCGGCGACAAAGCCGCTTATCTGTAGGCCGAGGGCCGGCAAGCCATAGAAAAAGCTGAAAATCAAAACCAGTAGCGGGATTCCACGGATAGTATCAACGTAGACCCGCATCAACAGGCGCAACGGCAAAGGCCCATACAGCAGGGCGAGCCCGCCGAACAGTCCCCCCAATGTTCCGGCACCGATCACCAGGACGGATGCCCCGATTGTCACCGTCAATCCGCGCCACACCAAATTGGCATTGTTTAATAATAGATCCAGCATTTAATTTATTCCTCTTATCGCACCATGGCATATTTTTTTTCTAAAAGGCGAAGTAAACCCGCCAGCACATAGCACGTAATGAGGTACATGACCGCCACAGTCGTGTATACCTCCAAAATGCGCCAGGTATTCGTATTGATCACCATGGCACCGTAGGTCAGTTCGGGAACTGAAATCGCCGCCGCCAGTGATGTGTCCTTGAACAGCGAAATAAAGTTGTTGCTCAACGAGGGCAGTACGATGCGGAAAGTGATCGGCAGGGTGACGAATTGCATCGTCTTGCGGGGGGTTAATCCAATGGCTTTGCCGGCCTCCGTCAATCCCTCCGGCACCGACTTGATACCGGCCCGGAAAACCTCGGAAAGATAGGCGCCGGAGTATACTGAAAGCGCCAGCACAAAGGACCAGACATTGTTCAACAGGTGAAATCCCATCAGCCCCAGACCGTAGAACACAAAGTAGATGATCAACAGCAGGGGGATATTCCTTACGAACTCCGTATAAGCTGTCGCTGCCGTCCGGATCGGTCGACCGCCATACACCCGGGCAAAGGCAGCCAGCAGGCCGATGGCACAGCCAATGGCCAGCGAAAGCAAGGCCAGTCCCAGTCCCAGCAGAATCCCCTGCCAAAGTAAATCATAGCTCTGGAACACCGGCCGCCAATTCAAATGGTACATGAACGCTGCCTCCAACAATTAAGTATACAGGCTGAGCCGAGAGTGCCCGGCCTCGGGCGGCTCCTTATGAGGGTATTGAATTAAGCCTCAAAAATATTCCAGCACCGCGGCAATTTAATATCAACAGGGACATTAATCTACAAGCTCGTCCATAGAACCCGGCTTCCCGGATACTAGTAAACTGGTGCCCGTTTCAGGGCACCCGGTTTTTCCAGACAATTGTTCTACTTGTATTCAACCGGGAACCCGGTTTGGGGATTGGGGAGCTGTTCGCCGAAGTATTTCTTGAAGGCCGTGGAATACTCGACGAATTCAACCCCGGTCATGGCTTCATGCAAAATGGTGTTGACGTAATTCAGCCAGATAGGATCTCCCGGCTTTACCGCGGCGGCATAAGTCTGGGGCCACCAGCCCGTATCACCGACTTTGTATTTGCTGGGGTCCTGAGCGACCATCCAGCGCACTGTGGAGTCATCGATGGCGGCCGCATCCACCCGGCCGGAATCCAGTGCCAGCATCACGTTGGCCTGGGTGTCCAGCTGCAGGACTTTGGCCTTGGGGATCCCGTCATGAACCAGATCTTCGGCAAATACATTCTGCAGCACGGAGATGGTCACCTTTTTGCCGGTGGCGGCCAGATCCCCGGCGCCCTTGTAGGGGCTATCTTTCATCAACAGGGTATTGACGCCTTCGCGATAGTACGGAATAGAAAACTCGGCCAGCTGGGCCCGCTGGGCGTTGACCGTCATAGACTGAATCACGACATCGACCTTGTTGGCCTGCAGGTTGGGTACCCGGGCGTCGGGTTTCTGGCGGTTGAATTCGATGGCCTTGGAGTCATTGAACAGCCCTTTAGCCAAAAGCCGGGCCATCGTTACATCAAACCCCTGGAGTTCGCCCTCTTCGTCTTCGAAATGCCAGGGCGGATTACCGCTGCCGGTACCGACAATGATTTTGCCGCGGTCCAGCACTTTGTAAAGCAGACTTTCCGGACGTTTGGCGGCTGAAGCGGCTTTGGGCTTCAGGCTCAGATACCCGAGGACTGCAGCGCCGACCCCCAATGCCATCCCAAAAAGATTTCGTCTTGATAACATTTTGCGCTCCTCCTTTCTTTTGATTAGATGGTTGAATCAACCGCACGGCGGGCTAACCATTCTGCCTGAATTGAATAGTCTTTTTTTCACCTCCATTCCCCGGTTAAAACGATCGCGGTAAATTCTGAACAAAAAGCAATCTAGAACAATCCGGTGAAATCAAGAAGACTAATGATGATAAGTTTATAAGTAAAAGAATAGGCTTTCAGTGAAAGCCGATAGTAGGTAAATAACGTTCGGGTGTCAAGGAGAAAGTCATTAGCCGGTGTTGCGGATCGGAGGTGCGGTCGGCAGGCCATCAAGATATTCTCTCTACTTAAAGTCTCGGTGGCAGCTAATCCATCGTGTTCTCAGATCCCGCAGTTCATGCTCGATGTCATCGAGCTGCTGTTTTTCCACGGCCCGTTTCAGGTTTTCCAGATGATCCATAAACTCGTCCATGACGTCCTGCCATGCCGGTTCCGCAAATTCAGCCATACGTTCCGAATCCGTTGCGAAAGCGGTTAAGGTTTCTTCATGCGGCAGGTTGCCGTTCTGGACGTCATTTTGCAGCACTTTGAATTCTTTAGCCAGACGCATTTTGATGGTTTTAAAAGACTCCTGCAAGCGGGTGACTTCTATTCTCGCGGAAGGGTCATAATCTGCCAGAGTCGACCAGCGCCATTTGAGCTTGGTTTCAATGCGGCATTTTTTTCTTTGTGCTTGATCCTGGCTTCGAAGGTTTGCGGCACGGACCACTGCCTGCCCTCGGTGTCATCGGTGCCGCTTCGGAGTTGCCGGGCTATATTCTCCAGGTAATCGGCCAGTTCCATCCGGATAAACTCTTTTTTGATGTTGCTTTTCATGGATAGTTTCCAAATACCTGCTGCGCTATCGGAGGTCTATTTGAATCTTAGAAATTGTTTTTTGCGTCAGCCCAAAGATAAGGCATTGCTTTTTCGGTGCGTAGCAAGGAAAATTGCGAATTGTGTATCAGCTTCAGCCGCAGCCCTACATATTGAGGCGTCAAATAAACGGCACCAATGCCCAACGAGTCAACGTAAGTGGACTTTGTTATCAATATCGGTTTTCTGAGCTGGAGTTGAGTATTTAGCCAATTTCGGGCGTAGCTCACCGCTTTGCCCGAAGCTGGATTTTTTTAGAGGTGGGTTTCAATCTGATAATCAACATCGATCAGGTAATCATCCGCACTGGGCGCTGAAGACTCATCATAGAGGATTATGGTGTCAGCCGGCGGGCCGTTCGCTCGCGCCGGCGGTTTTCGTTTGACATGCCATAAGTCTAAGTGTTGGAGAATCTTTTTGATGATTTGTTGATCCTCGATGAATGAAATTATTTTCATAGATCCAAAACACTTAGAACACATCAATGGATTAACGTTGTAAATTTCTTGTATTAACCGAGCCCAATTTTTGCGGAATTCTTTGGATGAAACCTCAGATTCAATCAACGCCGGTACGTCATCATCGGTTCCCGCTTTTTTTCGTAATCCACGCGACTTATTTGAATAAAATCCAAAATACCGGTCAGACTGCATATCTGAGGGAAGTTCATTGCGAAACCGTCATCATTACTCATCCTTGCCATCCACTAAATGATCGGTCTTTAGCCGTCCTACACTTTCGGTCAAGATCACAACCTCCTTATGTTTTAGTTTTATATAAGCCCTCCACCTTTGGTGGAGGACCCGTATAGGTTCTACCGATCCGGTGAGAACTAATATAGGTAATTCCTCAGGAAAGCCCCGAGAGGCAGACAGGAGGAATTACCTATGCACGATTGGTCGAGTTTATCGCATGTCCGTTGGGATTGCAAATACCACGTGGTATTTGTGCCCAAGTTTCGGCAGAAAAAGCTGTACGGTAAATTTCGAGCTCGAGTTGGAGAGATCCTGCGTGATTTATGCCGGCAGCGAGGAGTGGAATTGATCGAGGGACATTTGATGTCGGACCACATCTACATGTGTTTAGGCGTACCGCCCAAGTATAGCATCGCATTTGTAATCGGGTTTTTGAAAGGCAAAAGTGCGGTGCTGATCCATCGAAAGATATTGGGCCAGAAGCGAGTATCGGGCCTGCACTTTTGGGCCAGAGGGTACTGTGTCAGCACGGTTGGATTGGACGAGGAAACCATACGCAATTACATTCGAAAGCAAGAAAAGATTGAACAGCAACAAATGGAGTTAGAATTTAATGACGAGTAAATAGCCCCAACGGGGCTTTCCTGACGTCATAGCCCCCCTCAGGGGGCCCTCCTGAGGCCTCCTGCTCCGCGGGAGGAGCAATCACTCGAACTGCCAAACGGTTGCGGACAAGCCGTACCTATTTCTTGGACGGATCGTGCCATTCCCAGTGTTCATAATCAATGCCAGGTTGAAGGATTGCGCTTGTCGCCGGTTGCACTTTTAGAGGCCGCGGAATGGTTACCAAAACAAAATTCACGGCTATAGGTATAAGATATATTATTGACATACCTAATTATCTAATGTATCCTTTTATCAAAAATGTGGGCCGAAAGGCGAAAGGATGGATTATGGATGACTTTACAAAGTATTTACATTATCAAAAGGAGATTACCGCGCATAAACTGAAAACCATCAATCGATATCTGAAAGAAGCCATTGGGCCACCGAAAAAACGTACATCACAAATAAATATTATAGAAAAAGTACTTCATATTGCGGGAAGACCTCTGCATGTTACCGAGATTATTGAAATTGCCAATCGAGATTTCCAGGTCCAATTGGAACGGGATTCGATCGTATCGATCATCGTGAAAAAAATAAAAGCCGGCCAACGATTTGTCAGAACGGCTCCCAATACCTTTGCGCTAAAGCCATAGAGATCATGTGCGCCGCATCGATGAAAACAAACCTAAATGTGATCAGCTTCGCCCAATGATGATGGATACCTTGGATCAAAAGCGTCAAGTAGCGATAGCCGAAATTTTGTGTGATATGCTTTTATGACTGATAAATGATTTCAAAGTCGGTCAGGATGGCCAGCATGAACAAAATCAGAGAAAGCCATTAAAAGCGCAAGACCTGCATTTATATCCGCCAGTCCTCGTTAGCACAGGTTCAGCATCATCAGGAGAGCACGAGACGACAGTACCGGCTTTATGAACGAGCTTTGCGTTTGGGCTGGCCCAAGCAGCGCATTGAGATTATCGATGAAGACCAGGGAAAATCCGGCGCCAGTGCCCAGCTGCGTTCAGGATTTACTCGGTTGGTCTCCGAGGTCGCGCTGGAGCGGTTAGCGGCGTTTTTGAATTAGAAGTCAGCCGCTTGGCGCGGTCATGTTCCGACTGGTACCAGTTGTTGGAAGTCGCCGCTTTATCAGGTGCACTGATTGTTGACGAGTAAGGTGTCTGCGATCCAAATCATTATAATGACCGTTTACTGCTGAGTTTAAAAGGCACCTTGAGTGAAGCGGAATTACACTTTTTAAAACAAAGGATGATCGGTTGCCGCCGGACAAAAGCTAGGCGGGGTGAATTTCGCATCCACCTGCCGGGTGGATATGTCTGGGATGAATGTGAAGGGATTTTAATGGATCCCGATGAGCGGGCCAGGGATGCAGTCAATTTCTTTTTCAGTTGCTTTGAGCGTATCGGCACGGCGCGAGGAACGGTAAGCTATTTTGAAGAGCATCATTTGAGATTTCCTCGGCGAGATGGATGGGGAAGTATCAAAACGGTGCTGAATTGGTCTTGCTTGAGTCCGTTGCGAGCCGTTGAAATTTTAAGAAATCCGATATATCCTGGTGTCTTTCATAAGATCGCAATAATCCAAAAGCGGAAGATGCTGAAGATGTATGTTTGGGAGGGCGGATTTGGATACCGAATTCTCATGCGGGTTATATTTCGCTAGAGGGATACAACCGAAATCTTTCGCGGTTGGAAGCTAACCGGAGTTATGTACTAGGAATGCTGATAAAAGGTATTGATAGGGAAGGGCGAAGTCTTCTGCAGGGTATCGTAATATGCGGGCTTTGTGGCCGGCGTATGGGGGTTTTATACGCAAGGGATGGCAGTTCAATTTATATCTGCAGGGGTACTTCCAACGTCGGCAAGTCTTGTCAGCATATAAACGGGCGCCATGTCGATCGTCTGGTTAAGGCATCAGTTTTGGATAGTCTCACTCAGGAGCAATTTGATCTTGCCCGTGTCGCCATGGACAAGCTAAAAGAGCGGCATCTGGAGATTGAAAGACAATGGGAGAAAAGACTTGAAGCTGCAAAATACGAAGCAGAAAAAGCTGCCCGTCGCTATTATCAAGTGGAGCCTGAGAACAGACTTGTGGCTCGAACTCTTGAAAAAGAGTGGAACGATAAGCTAGAGGAAATGGAGCATTTAAGGTCTGAATATGATGAAATCCGCAGATCTCCGCCATTTACAATAAGCCAGAAGCAGTGGCACCAGGTTGAGGCATTAGCTGAGGATATTCCCCGGCTATGGGAATCGAAAACAACAACGAATAATCAACGCAAGAAATTGTTACGGCTTTTAATTGAAGATGTGACCTTGCGCAATCAGGATGATCCCTGATGTGTCTCGGTGAAGATTCATTGGAAGAGCGGACTGGTGGATGAACGCCAAGCCGAACGTGTAAAACCTTTTCCCCTCACCACTGATCCGGATGTTGTCGATCGTATTGAGCAGCTTTATTTAACACTACAGCGAAACTTCGGCCTTAAGTTTTTGAGCGAGTCGGACCTTTTTCTTACGATGCGATTTGTAAGCCGTTAGATTGCGCTGTAAATGGTAC
>Ga0049117_10000323_pt1 | contig 19171 bp, 17 predicted proteins | sample WorMetHERISLAND1_2_FD_55105 | JGI IMG/M metagenome (GOLD analysis project Ga0049117, IMG submission 55105) | Marine gutless worms symbiont microbial communities from Max Planck institute for Marine Microbiology, Germany - Olavius geniculatus... | ecosystem: Host-associated > Annelida >...
CCAGTATACCTCCGCTGCCGATCAAAAGATAGAGGCCGAATTGGTCGTCGCGGGCCACGCCGACAATGATTTCCGCAATGACGCCGTCGACCATTTTTTCGATCAGATAGGATTCGGCCAGGTCCGCCATTTCCGTGACCGCGGCTGCGACCTCGGCGGCGCCGTTCAGACCCAGCTTGACCCCACCGGCTTCGGTCTTGTGCGCCAAACCGAGGGCCTTGGCCACGACCGGATAGCCCAATTCATCGGCTGCCGCCGCCGCTTCAGCCGCGCTGCCAACGATCCGCGCTGTCGGAACGGGCACACCATGCCGGGCCAGAAAATCTTTGGATTCGGCCTCGTCCAACACCCCGGCGGGTCCGTCCTGACGCTGACCAGAGACTGTCAACAGGGGCGGAGCCGGCGGTCGGCGCCAGGCAACACCAACATCCACCGCGGCCTGAATACCTGCCAGTCCGGTATCGACGCCGGCCAGGAAGGCAATATCGTCCTTGAGCAGACGCGCCGCCACGGCTTCGGTCAGGGTATCTGAAAAAGTGGCCAGCACCGCGCCTTTGGTGCCGGTCTGCTTGGCGGCCCGCACAAAACCCCTTTCAGCCCCGCCCCAGGAGGACTGGTCGCACGAATCTTCCCGGGGGTAATCCAACAGACACAGCGCGACATCGAAGCCTTCCGCCATAAAGGCGGCAAATTTGGCGGCCATATGGTCCTCGTCATCCCAGCCGAACATCTGGTAATCGAACGGGTTGGCGGCCACCACCCGCTCGTGTACCACCGCGTCCAGGCGCCGGGCCGATTCGGCCGACAGGGGGGGCATGGTCAGGGAAGGCCCCATGGCGTCGGCCAAAAGGGTCAGATCCCCGCCCGAAGTACTCATGGCCCCGATCCGGCCGCCTGCCAAAGGGCCGAGTACGTGCAGCACCTTCAGCGCTTCCACCAGTGCTTCCAGCGAACCGACGCGCGCCACGCCCAGGCGCTCGAACAGCGCACTCACCAGATCGTCGGATCCGGCGAGGGAGGCGGTGTGCGAAACTACCATCTTTTGACCCACTTCGGAACGGCCGGTCTTGATGGCGACAATTGGTTTGGACAGTTCCCGGGCAACGTTGACGGCCTCCTGGAATGCGATCGGATCCGGCATGGTTTCCACATAGAGACCAATGGCCGTGATCCGGTCCTGGCTTGCAAAAGCGTGGATCGCATCATGCAAATCGAATTTCAGCTTGTTGCCCAGGGACAGCAGGTAGGCGATAGGCAGGCCGCGGCGCTGCATGGTGAGGCTGAATCCCACGTTCGACGACATGGTGATGATGGCCACTCCGTTTTCGACGCGGCGGCCGCCCTGCTGGTCGGGCCAGAGCGCCGCACCATGGAGATAGTTGAGCAGCCCGTAGCAATTCGGCCCGATCAACGGCATATCGCCTGAGGCTTCCAGCAGTTGCTTTTCGAGTTCGGAACCCTCCGCACCCGCCTCGGTAAAACCGGTCGCGTAGCAGATCGCGCCGCCGGCTGCGCGGGCCGCCAGATCACGGACAATGTCGATGGTGATGTGGCGGTTGACGCCTACGTACGCCACATCCGGGCTGGCCGGCAAATCCGCCACCGAGCGGTAGACCGGACGTCCCAATATTTCAGTTTTCTTGGGATGGACCGGCCAGATATTCCCCTGGTAATCCATGAGATCGCACTGGCGAATTAATTCCTGGGCCTGGGCACCGCCGAAAACGGCAATGGATTGCGGCTTCAACAAGCGTTCAATTGTCATGGATTGCCCTCCTGCAGTCGATGATTATGCCGCATCGTCAATATTCATGATATTCCCGGCACAGCCTCGAATTGATAACCAATAACGAACGCTCATTCCATGCGCAGGGAATAGATATTCGATCCAGCAAATTCGAGCCACCTATATGAAAAAGGTTGCCCGGTGTCAACTGCCTTGTTTTGACAAACGGTAGATGATGTATTAGGTCATTGATGTTGAAATTTGTTGAGAGTGAACCCAGTTGTTGCATAAATAATGATGGAAATTTACATCAATCCCTACAAATACAGGTATGAACCGACATAGGAATGGTATTGCTGGATCTCACCCCTGGTTGATTCTGGTGTTTTTATTGTAGGGAGGGCTTTGCCCACCTTCGACCTTTAGATTCCGCGCTATTTGGTGGGCACAGCCCACCCTACAATAAGAAATTTTTGCATCGCTAGGGTGAAGTATACGATCGTTGATTTAAATCTCTTATGAAACTATCCATTACATCTGTCCTCCAACACCCGATCTTGCATTTTCTCCTGCTGGGCGCTGTTGCCTTTGTGGCTTACAGTCATCTCAAACCGCCGGGCCGCGAAACCATAACTGTCACCAGCCAAACCATAGACGCGCTGGTTCAACAGCGCGAAAGCATTTCTCAGAGTCCGATTACGCCTAAAGATCGGCAAGACCTGATCGAGGGGTATATCGAAGATGAGATCCTACTGCGCGAAGCCTACCGGCGCGGTTTCGACAAAAACGATTACCGGGTTCGCAAGCGAATTTTAAGCATCATGCGCAGCTCGTTGAGCGATGTCATACCGGAGCCGTCAACTCCCCAGCTGCGCGCGTTTTACGAAGAAAACAAGCAACAATTTCTGACGGCGCCCTCACGTTCCTTCGAACATGTCTATTTTTCCTTTACCAGCGCCAAGCGGCCCGCCGACCCGGAGCAATTCATCCGGCAGTTGCGGGCGTCAGCCGACAGTGCCGGCCTGGGTGAGTTTGCGCTGATGGGAAATACCTACCGCAAGGCTTCGTTCAGGGTCACCGCCGGCACATTCGGCAAACCGTTTGCCCGGTCGGTATTTTCCTTGCCGCTGAATGCCTGGCGCGGTCCCATCGAATCATTTCGGGGGATTCATTATGTGCGCGTCACAGCCGAACACGAGCCTGAGCTGCCGCCTTTTGAGCAGATGCAGTCTTTTCTGCGGACCGATTATTTCTTAAAAAAAGGTCGGCAAAGCCAGATCGACAAGATTGACGAGCTGCGAGAAAACTACGAAATCATCGTGGAAGGCAATTAAATTTTAGATTTTAGAATTCGGATTTTGGATTTATGACACTTAGAGATTTAAAAGGCAGAGCGAAGCGATACATCAAATCCGCAATCTGCATTCCGAAATTCGCAATATCCGCGGTCTCAAGATTATCCTCCCCCGTAACCATCGCCTTTACTGCTACAATATTCCTATCCACGTCCCCGGCATTGGCCGACGATGTCGGTATCACCAAAGGGCGGCTAATTCAAGAGTCCGAAAAAAGCTACCTGTTGGAGGCCGATGTCAGCCGGAATTTGGTTTGGGCCATCAAGGCACCTATTTTTCCGGACCGGTTTCAGGTATCCGAGCTCGAATTCGTCAATCAGGCCGGTTGGATCGTCGTGCAAGCCAGGGCCACGACCACGGGTGAGTCGTTGACACCCGCCGATGGAATTTTATTGCCGTGGTTGCGAAACGGCGCGGCCCTCACGGTGCAGCTGCTGGACGGCTCGGTGTCCCAGGGTTTGTTCCTGCGAACCCTGGAGGGCATTCGGGTGCCGCTGCAGGGACTGATGCCGTCGGAACGGTCGGTTGTTGAAATCTGTCGCGAGCATCTCGCCATCGGGGGCGGGCACCTGTCCTTTAAATGGATCCATCTTTTTTGGGTCGGCATCCTGGCTGCCGGTCTTGCACCCCGCCGGCTTTTATTGGCGCTGCTGTATTACAGTTTCGGGCAGGCGCTTGCCCTCGTTTTGGCGGATTTCGGTCTGCCCGGTGTCGATCTGCTTTTCGCTGACATTCTGGGTGCTCTCCTGGTCTTGCTGTTGGCCGGCGCTGTCGCGCGTCAGGCGTCCATCCAGCCCTATCTGCCGCTGCTTTTTTTATACGGAGTGCTGCACAGCCTGGCCTATGCCCAGTCCCTAAAGTCGTTTCCTTTGCCAATGGACCGCAGACTGCCGGCCCTGTTGATGTTCAACCTCGCTATTGATGTCGGTCACTATGCTTTCGCAATAATTTTCATGCTGCCGGGTATGGCCTTAAAAAAATGGCCCCATGGGAAAAAAGTCGCTGCCTATGCGGGAGGGGTCTATGCCGTGGCCATATTGGCCCTCTTGTTTCAGGAGCATGTGGCTACCGGCGATATTCGCATTACAGATTCCAATGGCTCCCGGATCGCCACGCGGTATAATTTGCCCGTCTCCCAGAAACCGTCAACCGTTGGTCAGCGTCCGGCAGGAGCCCGTCGCCTGACCAATCCGATAATGAGTTATCTGACAGTCGAGCCCTATGAAGTACGACAGGAAATCCTCATCCAGGCCCGGGCGGCGGTGCAAATTTTAGGGGTTGACGATCGCGGCATGGGCAGTATCCCGCTGCAGTCCCTGGAATCCGTCAAAGCTGGAATTTTGGAGGCCGTTCAAGAGGCAAATTCCATCACTATCGACGGGCAGGCAGTCAGGCCGGTCCTGGCCCGGGCCGATTTCGTTACCCTCGGCCCGGTGGGAGTCATGCTGCGCTCAGAGCCAGTGGACGAAAGTTTGGACAACGGCATTGTCGGCCTAACGTTGGTTTACGAGACGCCCGAGCTGGCGGATGAAATTCTCATCCACTGGCGCCTTTTTTTAGAAACCGTTGCCAAAATAGAAGCAACGGTCACCGATCCCTTTGGTGGGTCCACCATGATTCTGTCAGCGGAAGAAAACCAATGGCATTGGAAGCGACGCATTAGCGGCTACCGGGTGCCGGTGATCGAGGAAATTGCGGTTGAAAAGCAAAAACTGCCGGCCGTTTCCATGTTGCTGTTCGCTGCGGTCGCGGGATTATTCATGCTATCGAAGCGATTTAAAAAAACAGCCTCCACCGGGCCGCTGCTGCTGGGTGTGGCGGCCCTGGGATTCGTCCTGTATCCGTTTGCACGGACGCCGGTTGCGCTTCCCTGGGCAGCGCAATGGAAGCCTTCCGTCGAGCGTACCGCCATCATTCTCGACGGTCTGCTGACCAATGTATATCGTGCCTTTGACGTGCGCGACGAGAACCGGGTGTACGACCGTTTGGCCACCAGCGTTGCGGGGGATCAACTCAGCCGGATTTATCTGCAAAACCGGAAATCGCTGGAATTGGAAAACCGGGGCGGTGCGCGCGCCAATGTTGACGATGTCGAAATCATCTCGATTCTTACGGTAAAAAAATCAAAGCCAAGTGGCTTTTCGGCCGATGCCGTGTGGACCGTGAGCGGATCGGTTAGCCACTTCGGCCACACCCATTACCGGCGCAACAAAAACCATGCCCTGGTGACTTTCGTGATAGATGACGGTTTCTGGAAAATTAAAGATATCGAGTTGATCGATGAAAAAAGACTGCTTTGAACCGGGGCGGACAGCCGAATGCGCCTAAATTATGGCCATCGTGGTGAGTCATATCCCTGTTAGCGGTCAGTTATTTTTTTGCTCTAAATAGCTGAAAAAATGAACATCGAACATTGAACATCGAACGTCCAACATCGAATAAGGTATTGTGTCATTTTTAAAAAGATTGTAAAAAGCGCGATTGCTTTTTAAAATTTTGCGGTTTTTTTTATAAAAAAGATGAAGCGTAGCGTCATCAATATTCGATGTTCGATGTTGGATGTTCGATGTTCGACGTTCAATCTTTTCTTGGTACCGATTGCTCCAGTTTCATATAAGCACTACGAGATGCTGCAATGCCATTGTATTTTAGGAGTAACCCATGACTGCGACTTTAGAATCAGGATCTGACCAAAATTACGAACCGGACCGGGAGGCAGACGCCTCAGCGGCTTTTGCCAAAAGCTATCCGGCATTCGGGCGCACCGAATTGCTGGATGAGTGGCGCAAAACCGGCTACAGTCGGCTCGATGCCAACCGGCAAATCTACCTGGACTATACCGGCGGAGGGTTGTACAGCGAGTCACAATTAAGCGCGCACATGGAATTGCTTAAAAACAGTGTGCTCGGCAATCCCCACTCGGCCAACCCGGCCTCCCAGGCCATGACCGATCTGGTGGAAGGCACGCGGCAATACGTGCTGCGCTATTTCAATGCCGCTGCGGAAGAATACATCGCCGTCTTTACGGCCAATGCCAGCGCCGCGTTGAAGCTGGTCGGAGAAGCCTACCCCTTTGCCCCCGGCAGCCGCTATATCCTGACTTTTGACAATCACAACTCGGTCAACGGCATTCGCGAATTTGCGAAAATCAAGGGCGCCGGGGTGACTTATGTGCCTTTAACGACACCCGATCTGCGCCTGGATCGTACCCAACTGCTTGACGCATTTAGCCGCGTGGACACGGCCTGCAACAACCTGTTTGCGTTCCCGGCTCAGTCCAACTTCTCCGGTGTCAAGCATCCGCTGCAATTGATCGAAGAGGCCCACCGCCAAGGATTGGATGTGCTGCTGGATGCAGCCGCTTTTGTGCCTACCAACCGGCTTGATCTGGGAGTGGTCAAACCGGATTTTGTAACAATTTCTTTCTACAAGATGTTTGGCTATCCCACCGGTATGGGTGCGCTGCTGATCAGCAAGTCAATTTTTCGCAAACTCAAGCGGCCCTGGTTTGCCGGCGGTACGGTTAATTTTGCCAGCGTGCAGGGCAACGGCCATTATCTTGCCCCCGACGAGGCGGCTTTTGAGGATGGCACCGTGAACTACCTGAACATCCCGGCCATCAAGATCGGTCTGCAGCATCTTGAAAAAGCGGGTATCGATGTCATCGGGCAGCGAGTGGAATGCCTCACCGGCTGGCTGCTCGAAAGTCTGCTGGCCCTGCAGCACAGCAACGGCAAACCCATGGTGCGCTTATATGGGCCGACGGACACCCAAGCGCGCGGCGGCACGGTGACCTTGAATTTTTACGGACCGGATGAACGCCTGCTCGACTACCGCCGGATCGAGGAACTGGCCCATCAAAAGGGAATTTCACTGCGCACCGGCTGCTTCTGCAATCCGGGTGCAGGTGAAATCGCCGAAGGGCTGACAGCCGAGGATATGGCGGCCGGATTGAGCCATGGTGCCGATATGAGCCTGCCCCATTTTATGCAGGTAATCCAGCATCGCGGCAACAAAAGTGCCGGCGCGATCCGTGTTTCAGTGGGCTTGGTGACGAATTTTGCCGATGTATATCGGTTTTTGAATTTTGCCGCCGGTTTTCGCGATAAAACCAATCTGTATATCGGCGAAGTAACTTTTGACATTCAATCTTGCCGCGTGATTCGGGATGGCAGTTAGGGATTGGGTTACTCGATTGCGGAATGCGGATTTCGGATTTCAGATTGAAAAACCGGTATTGGGTACTGGGTATTGGGTACTGGGTATTGGGTACTGGGTATTGGGTATTGGGTATTGGGTACTGGGTATTGGGTACTGGGTATTGGGTATTGGGTACTGGGTATTGGGTATTCGGCATTAGGTACTGGGTACTTGAAAGTTACCAAATCAGTTATGTGCAATTTGTGCAAAACATTGGTTGGCATATTTGTAAAACAATGACAAACAAGAACTTACGAAGATCTGAATTGAATCTAACTTTGTCACGACGGTTTTTTCGTTTGAGACATTTGAATTATGGAATTTCGGATTTGTTTCGTATTTCGAGTTTCGAGTTTCGTATTTCCGGCTTGTCCGGGTCGGGGGCTGTTGAAGCGAAGTCGGGTTCTCTGGTTTCGGATCTCTAATTCAAGGGTTCCTTTGATAATGTGATGTCGTCAATCCAAACCGTGCCTGTGCCATTGACTACAAGGTTTAGCGTCACTTTGTCCGGTTGCTGGCCTTTTTGGAATATAAAGGGGGTCTGGAGCGTTTGCCAGTCAGAATTGCCTTTGATGGGATTGTTCAGTCCTTTTGAAAAATATTGACCGCCGGCAATGTGGGCCCACATTTCCAACAAGGCTGCGCCTTCCAACTCGCTTTTAACTTGAGCTCTGTATACCAGCTTTGAATTTTCAACATCCAACCCGGTAACCTGCCCTAAACACACTATCGTTGGCCAGAGTGTTGTGATCTTGATTGACCCTTTGCCTTCAATTTTTGTGCTCGATTCGGATTTGATCTTCAAGCCGATGGCTGAGGCATCGTCAAGGGGAAGATGCTTTATTTCGCCGGCGCCGGCATGAGCAAAAGATAATAGAACCAAAGAAAAAATCAGAAAGATCCGCTTCATTTTTTATCCTCATACTTTACGGTTATTACAACTTTTCCTTTGAAGTTTCCTTCTCCAAAGTACCGAAAAGCTTCGGCTGTCTCGCTTAGCGGGAAGCATCTGTCTATAACCGGTTTAACTTTACCTGATTCAATAAGTTCGTTGAGAATGTTCAGGTCTTTATTTGGTTTATGCATTATTAAAGTCAGTCTCTTGCTTCCGGTCATGGCAATCAATGGTCCTAGTATCACAAGTTGTAGGATTCGAGCAGATTTACCTCCGACCGTGACATACATTCCATCAGAACTTAATGCACGCCTGTAATCAAAAATAGAGCGATCTGTTTTAACATCGAGGATCAGATCATAGAATTTCCCGTTTTTGGTAAAATCTTCTCTGGTGTAATCTATCACATGGTCTGCACCCAGTGAGCTTATCATGGCCAATTTGGCTGTGCTGTCCACGCCGGTCACGTCAGCGCCAAATGCCTTGGCCACCTGAATTGCAAATGTACCGACTCCGCCGCCGGCACCGTTAATTAAAATTTTTTGTCCGGGCTTAATTTCTCTCTTATCGCAAAGCCCCTGCATTGCGAGGACTCCCGCCTGGGGAGTGGCCGCTGCCTCCTCATATGTCATACCGGTTGGTATCAGCGTCAATTCATTTTCACGAGCACACACATATTCGGCGAAACCTCCCCAAGAACCCTCGCACAGGTCTCCGAATACGTCATTGCCCGGTTGAAACTTCTCTATATTTCTTCCAACCGCTTCGATTCGCCCGGCGATATCGCATCCAAGTATTTTAGTTTTATTTGGTTTTAGAAGCCCGCTCAGAAGTCGATACTCTAACGGTCTACCCGTTAACATATCCCAGTCCCAGGAATTTATGGAAGCCGCATGAATTTTCATCAGGACTTCATCGTCCTTGGGAGTCGGTTTTTCCACCTTTTTTAGTTCAAGAACATCCGGTGGTCCGTATTTTGAGTACACAACGGCTTTCATAGGTCTCCCTCAGGCGTATCTTGGTCCCGGCCATCTTCAGTATATTTCACCACCAACTATCTCACTATTGCCTTTTGTGACATAAAATAGATAATCTGCTTATCCTTTTATTTTAACTTGAGCGTGTCTTTGAGCAGCGGTCCGAAGAAGTTGCGGACATGCACGGTGGCCATGTGAGACCGCGATCTTTACGCGGTCAGTTCACCGCCATTATTCTATAAGCAGCGCTTAGAATGTAAATTAGCCGGCCCGTACGCCGGAAGGTACCGGTTTTTCAGGTATTGCAAGTACCGGCGTGATACCGTCAGCGTAGCCGATATCGAAAAGCATGCCTTCTGATAATTCACCCATCATTTTCCGCGGCTCCAGGTTTACAACAAACAAGGCTTGTTTGCCTTCAAGTTCGGTCGGATCTTCACGTTCCTGCTTGATTCCGGCTAGTATTGTTCGCCGGCCATCACCGATATCCACTATCAGCCTTACAAGTTTATCGGCCCCTTGAACATCCTCAACACGCTTAATCGTGCCGACCCTGATGTCGATCTTCGCAAAATCCTCATATGATACAGTCGGCTTTAATGGAGCATATTTCATTTCTCTTATTTTCCCCTTCAATCCTAACTGTTTTGCAAGGTGAACCTTAAGCTACCAATGACTTTGATGACAGACTAATCGGCTTTTGCGTCCGGTCCATCCTCCCGGATGGCCCATTTATTTTGTAGTCATTTGATAAGTGATCCACTGTGTTTTTTCAGCTATCTTGTCGTATACCCTGCGGGCCCTGTAGTTGTTGTCCGCCGTTATCCAGCGCACAAAAGGCCAGCCTTTACTTCGGGCGGATTCATTTAGTGCCTGAAATAACGCATCAACTACACCCTGGCCCCGACTCTTTGGATGAACATAAAGATCATCGAGGAAACCTACCGGCGTTCCTCTGAGAGGCGACGCCATTTCCCGATAGTGCATCAATCCATGGGTTTTGCCATCGCCGCTCTTGGCAATAAGTGCATAAAACTTTTTTTGCGCATCAAAAATCCATGACCAGACTGCATCCAGGATTTCCTGATTCATCGGCATTTTATAAAACTCGGCATAACCAAAATAGAGAACTTCCCACTCCTGTCGATCATTTTTGGATAATTCGGAGACTACGATATTCATAACTTCCTCTCATTTAGCTGCGTAGATCATTTGTACAATAAACATTTTGTACCTTAGAACAACTTTTCTCATTGCAGATATTCTTATTTCGAGCCATGGTGCAACATGACGATCCCCACCCATGCCCACCAATGTCGCTGCTTCCATCAGGGCGGCAACGCCGCCCATTTTCGGTAAATCATTCATTACAGATATTAGATCCGAAAATTTAAATGTTCAAAACGATAATGAGCAAACGCTGAATGCCAATCTAAAACTGCTCCAAACGCTGAATTCTAATTAGCGTTGTTTTGGGAACTTTGTTTTTGTCATTGGTAGTTATTAATTGGATTTTGTTTCGATTTTCGGGCTTCGATTTTCGGATTTGATAGGTCGTGCTAGTGGTCTTCGCCCCCTTCCAGTGGGCTTCCTGAGGCCTCCCGCTCATCGGGAGGAGCGTTCACTTCCTGTCTGCTGCATCTCGAATGTCAATCCTTGTCGGGCCGAAATACCATGATTTCATCGTAGCCTTTCATCCTGCCCGTTGCTTGCCAACCAAGCTTCCGGTAGAAGCCATAGGCCCGAATTGTTGGGTCGGGGTTTGCGCCCAACCATATCTTTTCATGCCCCTTTGAAAAGAGCCAATTCTGTACTCTTGCCAGGAGTTTTTTTCCAATGCCATGTCCTTCGTAATCGGGAAGCACGGCGACAACCTGTACCTCTCCATTCAGTCGATCACCCATTGAAAACCCGACAACCGTCTCAGCGTCTTCACACAGCCAACCACTTACATGGGAACCCATCGCTTTTGCCAGCGATTCGGGAGTAATGCCGTAATCATCTTCCAACTCTTCCATTGTAACTGCATTTTCGATCGTCGACAGTCTGACGGCAAATACAGCAGGTAAATCCGCGGGTGTCATTTTGCGATACCGTAGTTTCATTCTGAAATCCTTGGGTTAATCCCTGGAGCTGATTTCTCGGCCACTCTTGTAGTTTGCCGTCAAGATGCAGCCCGCCCACGGCAGGCTGACCATCATGCCGATGCCAAACAGAGCGATACCGGCCACCCCTGCCAGGATTATCACAATACATTGAAAGATACTGTCAGGAAATCGCTTGTGCGTCAAGCGCCAACTTTCCGCCAATGCCGGCAGCAGGCCTAAATCCCGGTCGATGATCAAGGGTAAGACATACATGCTGCTGATTCCCACATAAGCCGCCGCTATGCCCGCCAGGGGCACCATCATCGTCGAAAAGACCAGCCCCCAGGCGATCAGCGCCAGCCCCAGCACCGGGAAGATATGCCGATAGCCTTGAAAAAAATCGCCGAAACGGGCAGGGCGTCCTCCGGCGACTGCGAGGGCTACTGCGAAGAAACCCGCGCACAAGGGGCCCTGCAGTAATGTCGTGCCGGCGATGAGCAACCACAGAGGGCTCCTGTTTGCGATCAGAACGGAGACGAGTGCCAAAACGACCATGAGGAGGGTATACGCCACGAAGCCGACCGGAAACCGTCGCAATATCTCGAAGCCGCGTCTGATATAGAAGGCATCCGCACTTGCGGTGGGGCGGGGCGTCGGCCGGGGGATGTCTGTCTTCTGTGAGTCCAAATTCTCGGCTTCCGTTTGCTGCAAGGCCGGTCGGGTCATCGCAGGTCCTCTTTCGATCCCCGGCTCGATTTGCAGGGGTTCGCCGGACACCTGCAGATCCCCGCGGTTCTCCACCAGGCCCTCATGGCTTTCCACCCAGCCCTCGTAGCATGTGCAAACGTCCACTAGTTGAACCAGACTGGTGCGTCCGGGCATAGCCAGAGCAGCTTCCCTTGCTCTCGCCTCGGTCTTTTCAGGAAAAACGGCGCCAATCGTCGCCCAGCCCCGGAACCAGGGGTCATGCTGCTGCGAGATCGGGCGTCCCGGACTCGTCGTAGCTGTCGGCAGATGGGCCAGTACGAGCAGCTGCCGCTTGCTGAGCCGATAGGATTCAATGGATAAGGCCAGCGGGTTAGTCGGACGTCTCAGTGGTTCATCCGTGATAGGGAGACGGCGACACAAAAGATAAGGCCCGGTCTCGACCATCCGGTTGTTATCATCGCTGATGCGCTGCAGGGCGGCGTCGCGGTTGGCGTCCGCGCTCAACCCCATGAACCGCACTATCCTTTTGCCGTGATGGTTAAACCGCACTGCATACAGCACCAAGTACTCTTGAGAGCTGGTCAGCGGCGTCTCGATGCTGTCGAGCTGAGTTGGTGGCAAGTCCCGGCGGGTAAGTTTGGCCGGCGGTCTCCCTGTTTGGGCCTGCCAGAGGCGTTCTGCCAACCTGACATGGTGACCTTCCGCCGCCCAGATGCAGGCCGTTCGTCCCCACGAATCTCGCATCGAGGCATCCGCGCCGGCAGCGAGCAGCAACTCTACCACCTCTTCAAAACCGAAGCCGGCGGCCACCATCAATGCGGTCTCTTTGTCTCCGTCAAACCAGGTTGCGTTTGGATCAACGCCCTGCTCCAGCAACGGGCGGACCCGGTCGATTTCTCTTCTGGCGATCGCAGCGATAAGGGGACGGGTGGGAGTATGAGATTCCATCATTTAAACGATTACGTGTTGACTTGCTTAAGCTGAACGGGGCGGGAGGATCGTTGCTTCATTTTTCACCTGATGCCGATCCACCATACTCAATATGACAATCTCACGCCATTTATCGGCTAATTCATCACGACATTGGTTGCCTGACGATTGTTTTCCATTTCTCCGGTGCAGCTCTTCTGATATCACTCAAATAAATCTCATGATGCTTTCCAATCCTTTGGCTGCCATTCTCCTCGATAAACAAATGCACCCTCTCAATTGTAGGCCCCTCCTCCGAGAATGGGCCGATATGCATGGTTTGTGCTGCTTTGCCCTCCTTGTAGGATTCAAATCTAACCAAAGGCAATGATGTCGGATTCTTTTTTCTTTCAACTTCTTTGGTAGCCATTTTGACCATTTCTCTCGTGATGAACTCCGGTTGCATGATCATGGCTGTCCACTGCCACTCATCTTTGTCTCCACTTGTAAATACCGACATGTCATCAGCCCACCACAGTGCTTCAAGAGGCAATACTCCGTAGTCGATACCCATATCGCCCTTTTTTACCATGAATTTCAAGGTGTAAGCTAGTGGAAAAAGAGCTTCAATGGCATCACTGAATGATTGCGATGTGTTTGGGTCTCCCTCGCCGTCAACCATGAGAAAGTTCATCTGCGGGACATCAACAACTTCCACTTTCTTAGCAGTTGGTCTGTATAGGTGTTTGAGCTTTTTCTTGTAGTCTATCTTTTCCACTTTTAATCTTCTATCTTCATTTCCCCGGTTTGGCGGGATTGGATTCATCCGCCATCACGTAATATTTTATTTTCACAAAGCCGTGATATATATGTTCTCCTAAAGTTAACTCATCGCCGTAGCTGTCGTCTTTCTCAAAGCTACCGTAGGACTTCTTGCTTTTTTTCATGCTCCTAGGTCTCAAAGGCGTTTTTTCGAATGAGATATTTTCCTCAAAGCCAATTGTTTTCAAAACGACGCCCAAATCCTCCTCATAGTTCTTCCTAACATTGCATATTTTCCTGTAATCCAGCCAAGTCGAAATGCTCAAGAATGAAGCTTTTTCCGCGCAGTTGCCGGACGCTGGATGCTGGACACTCGAAGCCGGATAACCTACCGAATACTATCGGTAAATTTCACTTTCATCCAGTATCCAGGAACCAGAATCCAGATGCGGTCGATACTGTCGGCTGTTTTCATTGTAGCTGGTAAGAATGATTCAAAAATTTTTTGCAACTATAGGGTTTTCTCAGTCAGATCAATCCCGCTTGTTGGGCAGACCATTCGAGCTTTCACTGAATGTTGGTGGATTGCTCCAATCGATAGGTCCTTTCTCGAATCGATACTTTAATCGGCGCAATACCACATCCGGCCAGGCCCTCGAAAAGTACTGAAACGCTTCTTCCCACTCTTTTCCTTCGCCCCAACCATCATGGCGCAAGACCACGCGAGTTTCGTCATTTTTCGTTTCGAACATGCGAACCACTACATGGGTCATCTGACTTCGCACGCTCGGCAGATGCGGCGGCGCATTCCATGTAAATGCCAACATCCGCTTGGACTGAACCGCCAAAACAATCATTCCTTCTCCACCTTGTTTCCCGGTCTCAGCATCAGGATCAAAGAGCATCTCATAGTTTCCGCCGGGTTTTAGGTCGATTTTACATTTTGGGGCAAGGAAGCACTGAGCCCCCTCCTCCGTTGTCCATGCATGCCACACTGCAGTCAAAGAAGCCGGCACATCGATCTGACAAGTGATTACCTTATCGACGCCTGATTGTTCTTTCAATTCAGAACTCCTATTTGGCAAGAATTTGCCGGGTTACAGAAATTAAAATAGAATTAAATTCAGCAGCCTCGAAATCCGTTTGAGTTTTGCATTCGGATTTCGGATTTACATTGTCGGGCCAGTGATCTTGCCCTCTTCCAGGGGGCTTCCTGAGGCCTCCCGCTCAGCGGGAGGAGCGCTCACTGACCTGGTTGGCTCTCCTTAGTTTCCTTTAGTTTTGGACCCACCATAGACGTGACTCCGATGGTAACAAGAGACGCGAGAAAAAACACGCCTATCGAAGCCAGCGACTTCCAGAGGATTCCAGTATCACCAGGTCCCCATATTAAAAAAAGTGAAACAACAACTGCAGCCAATACACATACAATACAAATTGTGAAGCATACGATCGTTATGGCTTTCAAATCCAAATTCCTCAGTCTGGTGTTTAAAGAATACAAAAAAGTCGCCTTTCAATAAGACCACTTTTGGGTTCCCGGCTAACGTTTTCCTTACCAGCCGGACATGGGCAAGGATTGGTAAAACACTTTAACTAAAACTACAACTTACGATTTACAAAAACAAGTAAAAAAACGAGGACATAGCCCGGTCGGCTGTAGAAGCAATGGTTGGGTGGGCATTCTCGGCGCCAGAAAGTTCACATGGCAGTTTTGCCCCAGAATAATGAATATGTGAAAAACGCGAAATAATCTGGAAGGTTCAGAATATAGTCCGGTGAATCCGGCAGGCACAACCGCCGAAATTCTGACCGGTCGTCGGATGACAGCTCGCGTTCTACATCTGGCCAACGCATTTCAAAAAGACTCACCAGGGCATTGCGTATTTCTCGGCTCAAAGGGGCATGGAAACTATCAGCTGTTTTGCCCTAAGCTTTGCCTTAGCCGCTTCGGTCTCGCGATTGCGGGCCGGTGCCGAGGTAGTGAGTGAGTTCAATAGCCGATGAACTGTCGCTGCGACATCATCGACGGCTTGCTCGAAAGCAGCAGCGTTGGCTTTTGATGGCTTATTTGCACCGCTGATTTTGCGCACGAACTGGGTTGAAGCCGCGCGGACCTCCTCATCCGTCGCTGGAGGATCGAAATTGAATAATGTTTTGATGTTTCTGCACATCATCTTCTCCGAAACTGGGGTTCGTAGTGGTGAACAGCCGGTTCTGGGATCGAGAGCCACAGCAACATACTAATATATGAATATTTAATTTAAAATGGAGAATGTATAAGGTTTCTGAAAATCTGGGTCATAACTATGAATCTCAATTGCTATATCGACCTCGTCTTTCGTTGGATGGCTAGCAAGACAGTATGGTGACCGCAGTCCTCATCTTGTATTGCAATTTCCACTTTCTTAAATCCGGCCAAATTAAAGATCAGACGATATTCCTCAGGATCTAAACTAGAATGATATACTGGTTCACCCTCTACTTTTCCAAGAACTTCACCCGCTTTATGACCCACAGTCAACAATATAGCTCCGCCTGGATGAAGAAGCCGGAAGAAAAGCTGCAGAGTGGATCGCTGCTCGTCGGGATCTAGGTGGAAAAAGCTATCCCAGCCGATAATACCATGGAATTTCCTTTTGAGCGCCAAGTCACGCATGTCCATCACGATACAATCCATCTCTGGAATGCGGGAGCGAGAAATCTTAATCATCGCAGGTGATATATCAACTCCGGTGACCGAAAATCCGCGCTCGATTAGATGCGCGGCAATCGGCTCACCTGCACCACACCCAACGTCAAGAATTGAAGATTTAGCCGGTACAACTGAAGTAAAGCGTTCCAGCCAGCCTTTCTCAAAAAAAACTCGTGGTCGATGAGCATCCCAAGCTTTGGCATGCTTGTCATAAATATCAAAGGTGTTGTCATGAATTTGGCGAAAATTTGGCATGTCCCATTACCCGGATCGAATGTAGAAACTACAGTCCTATCCCTCCTTAAATATCTCAGTATAGGCTTTCGGGAACCCGCCGCCTTTGACAGGGTCACATTGAGTGCCCCAATACGGGATCGGATATCTGATGCCTCTCTTATAAAGCTCAACAAGATTCTTATCGACCTTTACCACCTGTTGAGATGTGAGGCCGATTGCCAGTTCGTCTTCTTGAGCATGGCCAAACCTTCTTTCACCAAAACAAGGGATACTGAGAGACGGCTTTCCTGTGAGAAAACACTGAACGATGGTGTCCGAGCACGAACTTTCTCCGACGCAGTAAAATTGCAGTCTTTCATAATTTTCAAACTGGAGAGCATTTATGATAAGGATCATCTGTGCCGGATTTCCGTATAACAGCACAACATCTGGTTCAAATTGGGCGCCGGACATCGCACTTAACAGAATTGCTTCATACTTACCAGGAGGTATTCTCTGAATAGCGTCTTCAGACTTTTTAGCATCTTCCTTAGTGGCGCACCACGCCAGCTGGCGGAGAGTGCCATCCTTTACCTTTTTTGGGGATTCGGCCAAGCCAAAGATTCCGGAGCATATAGTCATGAGACTCTGAGCCACGATCCCATGGGTCCAGCCGAAGGTTCGGGAGGAAGTGATTGCCTGGCAAAGGGTTCCTTCATGCATTTTGATCCCTTTGATAAGCTGAAGGTCCCCCTTCCTGCTTAATAATTTTAGTCCGATTGGAAATGTTCGCAGCCTTAAGTACTTTTCAATGGCATTTGCGGCGTCGATGTAAGTCTTATTTTTCGTCGTCATTTTTTCGCTTCCCCCATATAAAGTAGTCCAATCATATTCTTGGGCACACCGGCCCGAGAAGCGCTGCAGGCCGCCTTACTTTGAAAACCTAAAAACTTAACGTGAACCGCCCGGCTTTCCCTGCTGTGCCGCGGCGAAGCTTTTTCTCGCGAAGACTGGTCGGCTACATCTCGCTTGGTTACACTTGCATTTCTTCAGCACCTTCACTGATATTAGCGTATTTCAGGTCAGGTAACAGTTCCTCTCTGAAGCGAGAAGTATCTCCATAGTATGGTACCCTTCCAATATCTATAAAATCCTTGGTTAAAGGGCTTATGGTACCGAATGCCCCTGAAACCAGCTCAAATATATTTGCGGCGAGATAGATGAGCCATAGCGGCATTCTCCATGGTCTTCGACAACCCCATATTTTACAGGCAAAATCGAGAAAAGATTGTAAGGTATCATCGCCTTCATCACCAATATGGAAAACACCAGTTGCACTTTCATTCCTTATCGCAGCTACAACCGCTCTGCAAAAATCTGTTTTGGAAATAAGATGGATTTCGGTTGGTTCCCGCCATACACCGAGAATCATTCTTTTCGCGAACCACTCTGCAGCATCAATCATTAATATCCCTTTACCGTAAACCATTCCTACCCTGAGAGAAACTGAATTTGCAATTTCATCAAAAAGATGGATTTCCTCTTCAAGTCTTGTCTTTGCGTGCACAGATACTGGCTTACGATCAAGTCTTCCCGTTGCAGGTGCTTTTCTTGAGGTTGGACCCTCAACATGCGGGAAACTGATCAAAATCATCCTACTGGCTTGTTTTGCTTTAGCGACCTCAACCAAATTTTTAAAATATTGAATGTTGGTTTTATATAGAAATTTTTCTGGATTTGCCTTAAATAATACTCCTGCGAAATGGACTATTATGTCAGCACCATCAAGGCATTCATACAAAGTTTCTTGTTTTGATAGATCAGCATTTCTAACTTGGAATCTCGAACATCCTTTAATATCAACTGAAATATTTTTTTGATGCTGCATAAGAATCAAATTTAGATCTTTCTCATGATCCCTAATATGTCTGGATAGCAAGCTGCCAAGGTTGCCGGCTGCTCCTGTTATCAATATATTTGTCATTTTCTTTGAAGTGTAAAGGTTTGTGTATAATCATTTTTTACTGCGAACGGGCCAATCAGCCGCGCAGGTTTTTGCGTCGGCTGAATTGGTGAGGTTATACATTAAATTACTTCCCTTATTTTAAGGCCTTCCATTTTTATTTCAACTCGATTTTTTCCATCATCACATAACGACCTTCTTTCGTGAGCTTTAGTGCTCCCCGTAATTTATCCCCCACAAACCAGCATGTGACCTCACCATAATCGATCTGAAAGAGTTTTGCAAACCATCCGATTCGAAATTTGAAAGAGAGTTTGCCGTCTTCAATCTTGGCTGGCAATTCAGTAAAACCAGGCTCGTCGATACCCCAAAGTTCCTGTTTGACCCATCCAGGCTTTAAGGGCTAAAATCAATGAATTTGGTATCTTTCTTATATCACAAAAGGTTCAGTCCATCAAAAGGGTTCATTACCGGCTTCTGATCGACTTTGCAGCCGACTACGATACTCCCTCAAGTCACGTCACCAATTCCAGAGTCTGGACCCTCAGACATTTTTACCACTTTTTGACCCTTCAGTAGATTGTAGCCCAAAATATCGCAACCGGTCTGCAGTACCCGAAAATCGAAAAGACCGTACCCCAGTATCTTACTGAAGCGGAATATTAGCGCCTACTGGTC
>Ga0049117_10000336_pt1 | contig 18719 bp, 7 predicted proteins | sample WorMetHERISLAND1_2_FD_55105 | JGI IMG/M metagenome (GOLD analysis project Ga0049117, IMG submission 55105) | Marine gutless worms symbiont microbial communities from Max Planck institute for Marine Microbiology, Germany - Olavius geniculatus... | ecosystem: Host-associated > Annelida > Digestive...
GAGCGCTTGCGCGCCCCGGAGGTCCGGGAACGGAAGGCTGGGCGGGTTTTAGCGGTCTCGGTTCCAATAATGGATGGGGGTCTACTGGCGTTGGTGGAACAGGAGGTCGGGGTGGCGTAGGTGGATCCGGAGGATCAGGCGGAGTTGGAGGAGCAGGCGGAGGAGCGATTGAGATTATTGCATTAGGCCATTTAAGGCTGAATGGATCGACAATCATTGCCAAGGGGGGGGATGGCTATGAAGGCGCTGCAGGATTACCACCGCAGATCCCTCAAACAGGAATCAATGGAGGGCCTGGAAGTGGCCCATACCGTGACCCTTCTTGGGCCGGCGGTGACGGTGGTGGCGTTGGTGCAGGGGGAAAAGGAGGTGACGGAGGCCAAGGGGGTGGTGGTGGTACTGGAGGTTCAGGCGGTGGTGGCGCTGGCGGTACCATTAAGCTTGTTGGTTCTATTATAAATGGAGAAGCGACCATAGATACGACTGGTGGATTAGGCGGCTCACCTGGACAAAACGATGGGGGAGTTGGACGATTCCTTTTGGCCACAAACGACCAAGCTGCTGGATTCACAGCTAATGCAGTTGGCACTCGACAAGAAAATTTCGATGGGTCCCGAAGCCTCAATCCTTACCTGGAGGGATTTGGGGAGACGCCCAATATCATCAGGCTACCGGACGGCGCCGAAGCCTTCGGTTTGACCGGGCTGGATGCCTCGCAGCTTTTGTCGCAGGAGCTGTTTGACTCGGCGCCGGTTGATGCCCGTGCCGTCTTGATTCGAACGGATATCGGGCCGACCGGTTTTGCCGATGACTATGTCGGTTTTGACATGCTGCTATTCGCCAATTTGACCGCCCAACCCCTGGAAAACCCCATGCTGGGCGCCGGGCGGGTGCTGGAGCCGCTTCTGATCGGCGGCTTCGCCAATGATTCGCTTTTTGGCGGAACCGGTGATGAGCGTCTTGCCGAACTCGAGGCCCATGCCGTGTATGCTACACTGGTGCCCGAGGGCAACCAGCGGTTCAACATGGCGGCGGACATTGATGGAGAGACGTGGTTCAGCACCGGCTATTTGACGAATGAACAGCTGTTTTTCCTGACGGACACGGGTGCCGAAAGGGAAGCGAATCAGCGTCTGGAACCTGCAGGCGATCCAACGGGCCGTCGGCCCTGGGAAAGCGTCGGGTCGGTGGTAATCGGATCGGACACCCTGCTCGTTGAGCTGCTCAACCAGGGGGCGGGGAATGTGGCCGCGGATGCCGTGAGGCTCGTTCGCCTGCATCCGGAAACCCGGACACTCATGACCCCCGTGGACGGCCTGACCCGGCTCGAGCTGCAGGGCAATCCTTTGAACAACCATGCTCATGAAGAAATTAAACATGGGATCATTGTCAATGCACTGGGAATGCACTTGAGCCCGGATATTCCGAAAGATATTGCCGACGCCGAGTCTTTATCGCCCACAACGACGTACTCGGAGATTACGGTGGCCGGGTTTGATTCGGAAATTGAAGATGTAAACGTCATCATTGACATCACCCACACCTTTGACAGGGATCTAACGGTGACCCTGGTCAGCCCATCGGGAACGCAGGTCGAGTTATTTGATCAAATCGGGGGATCCGGCGATAACTTTACGAATACGGTTTTGAATGATGAGGCCGGCGTTTCCGTGGTTATGGGAGCGGCGCCCTTCAGGGGAATTTTCCGTCCAACCGGATCTCTTTCCTCGCTCGACGGCGAAAATCCCAACGGGACTTGGATTCTGCAGATTACGGATAATCTGCCAAACGACGTTGGAACACTGAACTACTGGGCTCTGGCTCTGAATAACGACCCTGATATCGGAATTGATCCCAATCCCAACCCGCCGACGATGGATTCCATTCCGCCGCAATTCACGGAGGTTGGAACACCGGTCTCCTTTGATCTGAGTGCCTCGGATTTGGATGGCGATCCGGTATTTTTCACGGCGGCGAGCAGTGACGATCGGGTCCGGGCTACTATTGAGGGGTCCCTGTTGACGGCCCTGCCCGAAGCTGGTTTTTCAGGGACGGCGACGATAAAAATTACCGCCCACGACGGACCCGGCGGCCCCGGCGACTGGCGTGGTCGGACGACTGAACAGTATGTCGACTTGCATGTAGGCGTCGGAGCCGTTTACGGTGCCAAGTGGGAAGACACGGATGGTGACGGTATTGAAGATATCGGCGAATCTCCGATCGAAGGACAGAGGATCTTTCTCGACGCAAATGCAAACGGGCGTCTCGATTCCCACGAGGAATTTACCATAACCGACGTTCACGGCGCCTATGCAATCACTGATTTGCCCCTGCCTTTCGCCGGAGATCTGACGGTTTCTGAAGATCTTGAAACCGATACGCCCTGGTATCAGACGGCTCCGTCCGGCCTCTCCGGCCGTCTCTTCGACAACACCGCCGATGTCAATCCCGGTTCCGGTCCCGGAACCATACATTCAGTGACCGTGGTGGGCTCAAATCTTTATTTCACGGCATTTCGGCCCGATGTGGGGCGGGAATTGTGGCGTTTCGACACCGAGACCCGGACTCTGGACGAGACCCCGGTAGACATCGCTCCCGGGGATTCATCCTCCTATCCCGCCAACCTGACGGTCATCGGAACAGACCTGTTTTTTACGGCAGAACGTTCGGATGTTGGAACAGAGCTGTGGCGGTACGATACTGTGACACGTACCCTGGACGAGATGCCAATCAACATCAATCCGGAGATTCCCCCCCTGGTCTCCAATATTGTCGTCAGCGGACTGACCGATCCGATCTCCGACATCAATGTCACTCTGGATATCACGCATACATTTGATTGGGACCTGGCGGCGTACCTTGTCAGTCCCAGCGGCACGCGAGTAGAACTCTTTTCGAATGTCGGCGGCGGCGGGCAGGATTTTTCCGGCACGATTCTGGATGACGAAGCCGAGACGTCCATCACCGAGGGTGCCGCACCCTTCAGCGGCGCTTTCCGGCCGGCCGGCAGCCTGGCAGCCTTTGACGGAGAGAATCCGAATGGAACCTGGAATCTGGAAATTACGGATAGTGGCAGGGGATATACCGGCACATTGAATTCCTGGGCCCTGACAATCAACCTCGACACGTATCAAAGCGACGATATACCGCAAGAGATTCCCGACCTAGTCGGCAGTGTGAATAGTTCTATTCCTGCCGACCTGACCCCCGTCGGCACGGACCTGTACTTTACGGCGACACGATCCGGTGTGGCCAGGGAGCTGTGGCGGTATGACACCGTGACCCGGATCCTGGATGAGACCCCGGTAGACATCGCCCCCGGAGAAGCATCTTCCTCTCCGGCTAACCTGACGGTCATCGGCACGGACCTGTTTTTTACAGCAGAACGTTCGGATGTTGGCATAGAGCTGTGGCGGTACGACACTGTGTCACGTGCCCTGGACGAGACGGCAATCAATATCAATCCGGAGATTCCCCCCCTGGTATCCGAAATTACCGTCAGCGGACTGAGCGATCCGATTTCCGACATCGATGTCACTTTGGATATCACGCATACATATGATGGGGACCTGGCGGCGTACCTTGTCAGTCCCAGCGGCACGCGAGTAGAACTCTTTTCGAATGTTGGCGGAGGCGGGCAAGATTTTTCCGGCACGATTCTGGATGACGAAGCCGCGACGTCGATCTTCGAGGGTGCCGCACCCTTCAGCGGTGCTTTCCGGCCTTCAGGCAGCCTGGCAGCCTTCGACGGAGAGAGTCCGAATGGTATCTGGAATCTGGAAATTTCGGATAATTTCGGGGGAGATACCGGCACTTTGAATTCCTGGGCCCTGACAATCAACCTCGACACGTATCAAAGCGTCGATGTACCGCAAGAGATTGCCGACCTGGTCGGGCGAGGGGAAAGTTCTGATCCTGCCAACTTGACCCCCGTCGGCACGGACCTGTACTTTACGGCGACACGATCCGGTGTTGGCAGGGAGCTATGGCGGTACGACGCCACGACCCAAACGCTAGACGAAACCCCGGTAGACATCGCTCCCGGGGATCCGTCCTCCTTTCCGGGCAACCTGACGCCAATAGGGACAGATCTCTATTTCACGGCATTTCGCCCGGATGTGGGCTGGGAGCTATGGCGGTACGATACCGCGGCCCGGACACTGGACGAGACCCCGGTAGACATTGCCCCCGGGGATTCATCCTCCTCTCCGAGCAACCTGACGCCGGTAGGCACAGATCTCTATTTCACGGCGTTTCGCTCCGATGTGGGCACCGAGCTGTGGCGGTACGACACCGTGACCCATACGCTGGACTTAACTCCGATCGACATCTTCTCCGGAGAATCGTCTTCTTCCCCGTCCAACCTGGCCGTTGAAGCAACTGACCTCTATTTCACGGCGTTTCGCCCCGATGTGGGCACGGAATTATGGCGGTACGACATCGCGGCCAATGCTTTGGATGGGACGCCGATGGACATCGAACCGGGAGATGGGTCGTCCAATCCCTCCAATTTGACCTTCATGGGATCGGATATATATTTCACGGCGAACCATTCGGATGTGGGAAATGGCGAATTGTGGAGAATCTATCAATCCCCGGAGAATTCCTACCCGCTGTGGAGTGCCGGAGACGGGCCGATCCTTCAAAACCTGGATTTCGGAAATTTCCGCGCCTTGGAAGTGCGGATCATCGAAGACATCCCCGGCAACATTTTCGGTGAAGGGACTCCCGTAGTCCTGGAAGGGATTTTTAAAGATCCCCATTCCGGGAGCGGCGGCAGCATCAGCTACCAGTGGCAGGTCGCGGGCGACAACGGGCAGGCATTTGACGTCGATACCTCAATTGATGCCGCTTCTTTTGGATTTACCCCCTTGGAGCAGGGGACCTTCACGGCCATGTTGACTCTGACCGTCACCGAAAACGGCGACAACAGGGTCTACGTCGACATGATCGATGTCTTCGTCCAAAACGTGGCGCCCCAGAATGTAACGGCCGGCCCAAATCGGACGGTCAACGAAGGCGACCCGGTCGACCTGACAGTGGCCTTTGACGATCCGGGGAGCACCGACACGCACACCTTCAATTGGGTGGTCAGCCTGGACAACGTGATCGTTTCAGAGGGTTTCGACCAGGATTTCAGCTTCATTCCGTCAGACGAAGGTCTCTATGAGGTTGCCGTCAAGGTGACGGACGACGAGGGGGACTCCGGCGACGGGGCGGCGTTGACGGTCACGGCGCTCAATGTGCCGCCCCCTGATGTCGTGATTACCGGCATACCGGCGTCGCCGGTTGAAGGCGGTGTCATTTCACTGGCGAGTGTCTTCTCCGACCCGGGAATCAACGACAGTCACACATTCCTGTGGCAAGTCGAAACCGACAACTTCCAGCCGATCCCGGACGGTGTCGACCCGAATTTCACCTTTATCCCTGAAGACGAGGGCGACTACACGGTATCTTTGACGGTGACGGACAATGCGAGCGCTTCCGTTACCGGGCAGACGACCATCAGCGTGTCCAATGCGCCGCCGCAGAGTGTCGTGATCGCCGGTGCGCCTGATTGGGCTGTCGAAGGCGATACGCTTTATCTGACCAGTGCTTTTGAAGATCCGGGGGTCTATGACGCGCCCGAGTATGCTTGGGAGGTTACAATCGACGGCTTTTTGGTTGCGGACGGCACGGATTCGGATCTGAGCTTCACTGCCGACGACAACGGGGACTACACGATTCAGCTTAAGGTGTCGGACGGAGATGGGGGGCAAGGCATTGCATCCGTGATGATTCCCGTTGTCAATGCGGCCCCCTTGCAGCTGGATATCGGTTCGAACCGGACCGTCGATGAGGGAGATCTCGTCAGCCTGAGCAGCACCTTCACCGATCCCGGCGCCGGTGATACGCATACCTACCTCTGGCAGGTCACGGCAAACAATGGCCAACCTATCGCTGACGGAACGGAATCGGTGTTCAACTTTGTTCCGGAAGACGACGGGGACTTCGCCGTCTTATTGACCATTGCCGACGACGACGGGGATAGTGCCAGTGACATCATGCTTGTTACAGCTCAAAACGTCGCGCCGGACGTTGAGCTGGGTGCCGATCTGACGGCAACCGAGGGAGAGCTGGTGAGTTTGACAGCCGGCGTGAGTGACCCCGCCGGAGACAACGATTCGTTTATTTATAACTGGCAGGTCACCTTTGAAGATGGCCCGATCGTTAAAACCGGGTCTGATCCGATTTTCAATTTTATGCCCATGGACAACGGCCTTTATACGGTAACTGTTGCGGTGACCGATGACGACGGGGGTGTCGGCGAAGACGCTTTGGCTCTAACCGTGGCCAATGCGGTGCCGATCGTCGATATCGGGGAAGACCTCACCATCAACGAAGGTACGACATTAAACCGCGCGGGTTTCATCACGGACTCGGAAGCAGATTCCTGGACCATAACGATCGACTACGGCGATGGCTCACCGATACAAACATTAACGGATCGCACAACCAATACCTTCGATCTCGATCATTTCTATGCGGAGAGTGGTTCATATACGGTGTCGGTAACCGTATTGGACGACGACGGCGACCAGGGCAACGATACCTTCGCCGTGACTGTGAACGATACTCCCCAAGTGGTCGCGGCCATCGCCGACCTGGCAGTCGCTGAAGATGCCGCACCGGTTTTAAGTTATGCCGATTTGAACGACGTCTTTGAAGATACGGACCATCTCGACAGTCAGCTGATCTACAGTCTGTTGGACAATAGCGGCCCGGCTATCGTCGATGTCGAGATTACAGCGCTGGGCCATTTAAATCTTGCGTTTGGGCCCGATCAATCCGGGGCGGCCGACATCACGCTCCAGGCCACGGACCCCCTGGGATTGTCGGCCGAGGTGTCATTTAATGTCCAGGTCAACCCCGTCAACGATGGTCCGATCGCCGCCGATGATGAACACGTGCTGAAGGAGGACACGGTCTTGACGATCGCCGCGCCCGGCGTGCTGGCCAACGACGTGGATGTGGACAGTGACTTGACGGCCATGCTGGTTTCGGGTCCGGCCCACGGCAGCCTGATCCTGAATCCGGACGGATCGTTCACCTACACGCCGGATGCTGATTATTCCGGCCCGGATTCGTTCACGTACACCGCCGATGATGCCGAGCTGAGTTCAAATATCGCCATGGTGAGCCTGACGGTCGAGCCGGTTCCGGATCCGCCGGTATTGGCAACGATCGGGGAAGGCAGCGCTTGGGTCCTGAACCTCCGCGCCGATGATCCGGACCCCGGCGATACGCTGACTTACAGCATTGTGGAAGGACCGGCCGGTGCCCGGATCGATGAACAAACCGGGCAGCTCACCTGGACACCGGCCGACGGGCCGGATATGGTTAGCTTCACGGTTCAGGTAACCGACAGCAGCGGGTTGAGCGATAGGGAAAGCTTCCGGATTGCCGTCGAAAATGTGGCCCCGCAGGTCAGCATTGGCGGGGATTCCAGCGTGACGGCCGGCGAGCTTTACACCCTGAGTCTGTCGGTCAGCGATCCGGGCGCAGACACCATCAGCGGCTGGGTGATCGACTGGGGCGACGGTGTGGTGGAAACCCGTGTCGGCAGCCCGTCGACCGCGGACCATGTCTACCTGAAGCCCAAAGCGCTGGCCGGTGATTTCGACGGCGATGGCGACGTAGACGGCAGCGATCTGGTCATGTTCTCCGATAATATGGGAAAAACCGGCGTGGGCCTGGCCGGTGATTTTGACGGCGATGACAATGTGGACGCTGATGACATGGACCTGTTTATCGCCAATTTCGGTAAGATCGGCTATGATGTCTATACCATCACGGCCAATGCCAGCGACGAAGACGGCACCTACAGCGCCGGCAGCCGGCAGGTGGATGTGCAGGCGGCCCCCGCATCGTCTTCAATGAGCCAACCCGGCGGCCCGCAGGTCACGACGGCGCCGGCCGGCAGCGACCCAGCCGGTGAGTCGGTCCCGCCCGCGACAACGCCCGCCGCGGAAAAGAGTGGGACGGCAGCACCGAATGAATCTGCCGGGAAAAACCGCCCGGCCGACAACCGGTCCGGCAGCTGGTTGAACCCCTCGCGACATCGCAGCTCCATTTGGGATCAGCCATTTGGCAGCCAGCCTGAGACTCGATATCGTCACGCCGACAGCGAGACCCGTTCTAGCCGGGAAGATCAAATCGATGCCCGACGTCCTTATGGCGCCATGGTCGATTTGTCGGGACGGTTCCATGATTTCAGGCTTTCCAGCAAGCTGTTCAATGATCGTCCCGCGCGGCCGTGGATCGGGCGCTTTGTCAACGATCTGGCTTTTACCGAAGACATGAAGAATCCCAACCATGGGATCCAAGTGACCTTGTCCGAGGACGAGGACCATAGATTGCCCAATCAAAGGAAGGACGACGATGAGAGTAAAGTTCATTTTTCTACTAGCGCTGGTATTGGTCATCGGAAGCGGGTCTGAAGCGACGGCACAGATGGTGTTCGACCTTGATTTTAATCAGGACGGCAGCCTTGAAATATTTTACCCGCTGCAGGCCGATGACACGGTTGCCGTCGATATTTATGTATCCAATATTCAACCCCGGGAGAATGAGGCGCTCAAGTCGATGGGCTTTGTTCTGACATATGATGACAGCCACCTGCAGGCTGTAGCGGAAAGTGCCCGGGTTGACAGCGTCAATTGGGAGTTTGGCCTGGCTAACGATCTCGTGTCCGGTCAAATCGAGATGTTCGGCGGCCGCATCTTATTGGCCGGCATTGCCGGAGATAACATCAAGCTGGGGGAAGTCACATTTCGTGCCCTGCAAACGCATATCAGTGTATTGCGCCTGTTTGATCGGGGCGACGGCGTCGATAGTTTTGTGGCCGAAGACGGCACGGTATTGGATGATCAGATCGCCGGCGGCGTTTATTTGGCACGCCTGCATGCCGGCTGCCCGGCGGATTCAAATGTGGACGGCGACGTGGATGGAAGTGATCTTTATTATCTGATTGCCGAATTCGACCAGCTGGATTGCGGTGCCGGCTGTGAATCGGATTTTGACGGCAATGCTATTGTCAATGAGGAAGATCTGGCGATCGTTGCTACGGACTTTGGTCGAGTCGATTGTCTAGAGTAAAGTGCGGGACCGGCTTACAAAACATTCGGACTCTATTGCTTTGCCGCAGTGGAGATCGGGACCGCATTTCTGTCCGGGCTTGTCGGAATGGCCCGGTTTTCTGAATGACATCATTGGCGAATGAAGTTGGAGCGATTTAGACAAGGGGAAAGTCAATTGTGCCTGGAGTCTCGGCGTAATGGAGTAGTGGATGGATGAATGGTTGGTTTAATAGATAAATGATAAGGAGGTATTATGGCAGCTGAAGACAAGAGCAAAACGGAAACTGCAGCAGGAACGGCACAGACAGCAGGGCAGACCAAGATTGTGTGGGACGACTCGAATATGCGCAGCGTGTACTCCAATGTCTCCAACGTGGCCGGCGGACGCGAAGAAATAGTTCTTTTATTCGGCATGAACCAGGCCTGGCACGCGGGCCAGCCGGAAGTAAAAGTGCAGTTGACCGACCGGATTGTATTGAGCCCGTTTGCCGCCAAGCGCCTGGCTGTGCTCCTGAACAACGTCATCACCGATTATGAGAATAAGTTCGGCAAACTGGAAATCGGGGTCGATCGACCGGCCGGCGCGCCGATGCAGTAAACGTGGCCGGAAGAATTCTCCTTTCCGCAAATCGATCACTACTATCTGGTCCGCAAGCGGCAAAAAATATAATGGGAAATGAATCGGTAAAATGGAACGATACTTTCCAGGCCGAGAAGATGATTCCCGCCCGGTTCACATGGTCGCCGGATCGGAAGAACAACGTCGTTTCGATCCCGACCAGGAGTTCTGGCGGCAATTTGCCGAAGCGGCGACCCCCAGAGAGTTTTGCCAGAGCTGGCTGCCGCTGCAATGCCGCATGTTGACGGGGGTCCGCTGCGCGATGGTCCTGCTGGGAGAACCGGACAGCGGACCTTTCACACCGGTAGCCGTTTGGCCCGATGCCAAACTCAGCATGCATCATCTGACCGGAGCCGCAGAAAGCGCCCTCAAAGAGCGCCGCGGTCTTCTCATCGAAGCCGACAGCCAGCCCACACCGGACAATCCGTCCCCCGAAAATTATCAGATCGCATACCCGATTGAACTATCAGGAAAGCTTCACGGAGCCATTGTTCTTGGTGTTGAGCAGGAAGACAAAAAGCAAGTTCAGGCCATCATGCGCCAGCTCCACTGGGGGGCGGCCTGGCTCGAGGTCTTGATTCGACGTTTGGAGATCGTCCAATCCAGTCAGGTGAACGAACGCTTACAGAATTTGTTCGACCTTGTCGCCAGTGCGGTTGAGCATGATGATTTTCGCAAGGGTGCGATTGCTTTTGTCACTCAAGTGGCAATACGGCTCGAATGCGACCGGGTAAGCATGGGGTTTAAAAAGGGTCATCATGTACGCGTCAACGTTCTTTCCCACAGTGCCGAATTCGGCAAGCAGACTAATCTGGTGCGGGCCATTGAATCGGCCATGGAAGAAGCCCTCGACCAGGACGCCGTGATTGTTTATCCAACCCAAGCGGATGCCGAACCGTTCGTTACCCGGGCCCATGCGGAGCTATCCCGGCAGTTTGACAGTGGGGCGATCTGCACCCTGCCCCTTGAGGCCGGTGACAAATACTTCGGAGGATTGATGCTGGAGCGGCCGGCGGGCAACCCCTTTGATCCGGAGACCGTTGAGCTTTGTGAGTCTTTAGCGATGCTGATCGGGCCGATCCTCAATTCCAAACGAATCGAGGAGCGTTGGTTGATCCGCAAGGCATTGGATGCCCTGGTCCGACAGGTGAAAAGACTTTTCGGCCCGCGCTACCTGATCAGAAAATTACTAGTACTGTTGCTTATCGGTTTGGTTGCCTTCTTTACGGTGTTCACCATTGACTACCGGGTGAGCGCTCCGACCTTCATTGAGGGCGAGGTCCGGCAGGTAGTAGCGGCCCCTTTTAACGGATATATAAAAGTAGCTCCGATCCGCCCCGGTGATGCAATTCAGGCCGATGAGATGCTCTGTTTGCTGGATGATCGAGAACTGAAACTCGAACGCCTCAAGTGGGTCACCGAACGGCAGCAGCTGAAAAAAGAATATCATTCATCCATGGCAGAACATGATCGATCTCAAATCAGGATACTGAAAGCTAAAATTGATCAGGCCGATGCTCAGCTGGCCCTTATCGACGAGCAACTGGCACGCACCAAAGTCACCGCCCCTTTTCGTGCTGTGGTCATGAGCGGTGACCTGAGCCAGTCGCTGGGGGCCCCGGTGGAACGGGGTCAGGCACTCTATGAAATAGCTCCGCTGGATGAATACCGTGTCATCGTGGAAGTCGATGAACGCGACATCAACAGTATCATGGAAGGGCAGCACGGCGAATTGGTCCTGCCGTCCATGGCCGGTGAAGCGTTTGCGTTTGTCATTGAAAAAATCACGCCGGTGTCCACTGCCAAGGAGGGCCGCAACTATTTCAGGGTTGAAGGCCGTATGCTGGAAAACATCGATCGACTCCGACCGGGTATGGAAGGTATCGGTAAAATCACGATCGAGCGTCGCAGGCTGATTTGGGTCTGGACCCATAAAGCCATTGACTGGGTGCGGATGCAGTTTTGGAGATGGGTACCCTAAAGGGTAAATCCCAAATATCAAGCACCAAATTCCAAAAAAGATAAACATCGAACATCAAACGCTCAACATCGAAATTTGAGAAGGAGAAGATGAAGAAGTGAGCGCTCCTCCCGCTCAGCGGGAGGCCTCAGGAAGCCCCCCTGGAAGAGGGCAAGATCACCGGCGCAACAATGTAAATGCGAAATCCGAAGCACGAAATCCGAAACAAATTCGAATAACCTAAATCCCAATGACAAAAACAAATTCCGATCCAATACGCAATCTAACGCTGAGCGCGTTGATCAGTTCTATGCACCGGTTTCATTATTCTGCTTGGGTCGTTTTGAAAATTTGGACATTCGAATTTGTAATTTGTTTCGGATTTCGATTTTCAATTTTCATGCAATTACGTGAAGTACAAAGGTTCACAGCCATTTTATCGAACCAAATGACGAGGTCTGTAATTACCTATTTACTACCACAAAGCCAATCAACTAATCAACATAGTCAACCAATTAACTACATCTGTCTTCAATGCAATTTTTTTAGCCCCAAACCACAACCAACATACAACGCACAATTTACGGCAGCAGTGTTCGTGATCCCCAGGCTACTGGCGGTTATATCGGCGGATAAAAATCAGATACAGCAAGGCGGAAGAAAACAACCATACGGATCCAGGGATGGGAATGGTGGCGAAATCGGCCGGATTGTCGTCATAAAGGACCGTCTCTGATGAATCGGTATAAATTTCTGAGGCCGGTATCCCAATAGCGGTCGGAACAATAAAGCCCAGACTTGTATCGAAGTAAGAGGGATTGTCCGTGAGTTGACCGGATATCGTATCCGGAAACCACTCCACCCAGACATCCTCGCCATCCACCTGGCCGCCGAGAAAGCTGAATTCGGCGGAGAACAGCAGGGCGCTGGATCCGGCCGGCACGTCGATGAAGCCGGCAAAGCTAAGGTCATACCAACCGACGTGCAGGATGTCTTTTTTGATCGCGTCGTCGCGGTACTTGTATGATTCTTCCGCCAGTCGACCGATCGATTCGTCATTTGCTGCCGCGTTAAAATTAGCAGGACCAAAATTGTACGACTGAAATACGAGTTCCAAGGGGTCATAACCCAGGTTATAGCCCCAGCCGTATAACTCCAGCGGATCGCTGTCTTCCCCCCGAAAATAGACACTGACCGTAACAGTGTCTCCGGGATTGAGATATTGCAAGCCCTGAGGTTGGATATGGCTGGAATAGCCGTGCACCAGAGGGCTGCTGATGAAGATGAGGGCCAGAATCAAGGGAATCACTGGTAGCGGTTTCGATCCCATGTCGTCCTCCTTTTGCTATATGTGACCTTGTAGTACAATAAGTGAGATATAGATTTGACGCGCTTTCTGCTAGGGCATGATGATTTCTTCCCAGTAGCATTGTTGCCCTGTCTCATAGTCATCCCAGCAGAATTCTAACAGGTAATTTCCCGGCGCCAAATCGACAACCGTGGCGTATATATCATAACAGCACAGGCAATCGCATGGCGTCGATGTTATCTCGGTCTCCGTCAGTCTCAGCAGGCCTCCCTCCATGGCCAGGGAGACCTTGATATCATCAGGACAGCAATTATAGGTTGCATTCCGGTGGATAATGTCAACTGAGTGATCTCCCGCCGCAACCACAATCTGATCCTCGCCGCAGGCGGGATAAGACTCACTGCCGTCACCAGGCTCGCTGCCAGGCAGACAACCGTTGTTTGAATATTCCATGATCCTCGGCACCAGGCAGTCGCTGCGGCCAAACTCAAAGACAAGGTGGGTCAGATCCGAGCCATCCACGTCGTGATCCCCATCGGCATCGGCCCAGAATGAAGGCCCGGCGCCGTTGGCGATGTTCGCGAACTCACCGGCCAAGATCCTTAGGTCTTCGGAGTCCACGATTCCATTATGATCATGATCAGCCTGACATTCATGCGCTTCACAGGGGCCTTGATAATTGATCGAAACGCCCTCCATGGCAGCTTCACATTCATTGCCGTAGGTGAACCCATCACAGCCGCAAACCGGATCATACACGTCGATGCAAACTTGAGGTCTGTCGTCACAAATACCGACCCCAGAGCAGTCACCCCGGGGTTTCGCGCAGTATTCTCCCGGCAGGTAGCAATTCAGATTATCGGTGCAGCCGTCTGCCTCAAAACCACAGACCTCTACAATAGTGCCCACCATACAGATAGAGGGCCAAGGGCCGTAGGCCCCATACAGCACACCGCTCAACCCATTTACATACATCCAGGCCGGTCCCCCGAGCGGCTCGTACTGAATGCCATCTTCGGCCCGGAAAGCCCAGCAACTACCCTCCACGGGAAGGAACTCCATCATGCCGCGGACGACGACATCCGGTACACAGGGAGGAGAAAAGTCCACCATGGCGACATGCTTTCCTCCAGCGCCATCCGTTTTAAACATCGCAGCCCGGAGAGACACCGGCGCTATGGCTGTGAGCAGACTCAGTTGGCAGGCGATGCTGATCAACAAAATCCGGATAAGATGCATTTTCATAATAATTAGTCTCCCAAACCGGCGAAGCCGGAATAAGATATTGAAGCGTTAAGGTATTCTTACCCTCGAGAGCCTCGGATTCTAATGTCAGGATCAAATGGTCGAATTTATTAATGACAGAGCGACACCCGGCGCAAGCGCCTGCGCTGCGCGAGCGACATCAACCAATCTTCAATCTTCAGTCTTCAATCTTCAATGCCGGTTCGTCCGGCTTAGAGCACCACCGTCACCTCAAGCGGGTCGAGGATGTAAGCGTTGTCGTCTTCATCGATGGCCGTGACCGATATGCGGTAAGCGCCATAGCCGCTCTTGCCGAAATTGGCCCGGAATGTGGCGCGGTCCAGCACGCTCACCACCCCATCGCCGTCAAAGTCACCGGCCAGATTTTCGCCGGTCCTGCCGAAGTTGGCCCGGAATACGGAGCGATCCCGCCGGCTGACCACCCCGTCGCCGTCAAAATCCCCCGCCAGAAATCGGGGTGTAATGTAGTTATAGGTCAGCGAAGTCAGCGACCCGTCAACGGTTTGCACCGTGCCGTCGCCCCAGTCGATCACCCAGCTCACAATGGGATCGGCGCCCGGATCGAAGGCGGAATAATTCAGCGTGTAATCCTGGCCGGCCGTCACGCTGCTAGCGCCGCTGATATCAAATGTCGGTGCCACTTCGTTTACCTTCAACTCGAAAGTCGTCAGGGTCGTGTCACCGTCGTCATCCTCAGCGGAGATAATCACCGTCCGGCTTTCGTCCGGACCGTCCGATGTCTCATAGGACCAGTTCCAAGTACCCTCGAGGTCGGCCACCACGGCACCGATGCTGGCGGTCAGGGTCACGGCGTCGGCTCCGGGATCAGAGTAACTGCCGGTATTGACCGCAATCTGACCCTCGTTCACTTCCACCGCTACCGCATGAGCCGCCACGCTCGGCGCAACGTTGTTGACGGAAATTTGAAAACTTTGGCTGTCGCTCAACCCGCCGCTGTCAGTAACCTCAACGGTCATCGTGACGATATCCGGCCCGTCAGTCGCCGTCCAGCTGAACTGCCCGGTTAGTTCATTGATCTGGGCTTCCGCCGGCCCTTCCACCATGCTGTAGGTCAGCGTTTCGTCGTCATCCGGATCGTCAGCCGTGACAATGAATCGCAGTTCGCTGCCCTCGACCGCCGTCTGGTCAGGGATGGCATCCAATACCGGTGCATCGTTGACCGGATCAACCGTAATATCGACTGACCCCGTATCGGTTCCAAGTTTACCGTCATCGACCTGGAATTCAAAATGGTCGGGACCGTTGTAGTCCGGGTATGGGGTATAGGTCACCTCGAAGGTGCCGGGCGCAGTGCCGGGTCCGAAACCGGAAAGGGAGCCGTGCTGCACACTTAGACTGAGGCTGAAAGCCATAGGATCGCCATCGGGATCCGCGGCCGTCAGCACCACGGCAATGGATCCGTCCTCGGCCACATTGACGCTCTGGTCGTCGGCAACCGGATCATGGTTGGTGGAGCGGTCGATCCGGAAATAGTGGATGTAGTCCCCGCCGGCGTTGCCGTCGACATCGCCGTCCAGCGCATTGCCGGCCGTATCGAAAATGGCGCGGCTGCCGGAAAGGGTCAACCGGTAGTTGCCGTCCGGCAGTATCCCGTCGACAAATTCGAGCGCAACGGTTGTTGCGGCAAAGGCATAGTCCGGATCTATGGCGATGATGTTGTCATCAGTGGTTTCAAAATTGCCATCGAGGCCGGCCTCAACCAACTCATAATTGGCCGGGCTGCGGGCACTGATGCCGTCCAAAGGCTCACTAACTTCGATCTGGATCGCGGTGAAGGCAAAGGCTGTCGATCCCCCGGGCGGCGTGGTGGACTGCGGCGGCAAATCCGACACACCGATCACCGCAGGCGGCGTGGTGTCGCCCGAATCGCCCTGGAATTCGAAGGCCCCGATATCGAAATAGGTCAGACCCGGCTGCGGCGTAAAAATCACCGAGCTGACACTGGCAAGATTGGCGCTCCCGTTGTAACCGGAGATCACGAAGACTTCGCCATTGCCGGCCGACACCCCCACCGTGGGCGTCAGGCCGTCATTGCCGTTGCCGTAGTCGAAGCGGAAGGCGCCGCTGGAAAACAGCGTAACGGAAAAGTTGACTTCGCTGAGGGACTGATCGTGCTGCCCTTTCCAGCGAATCGTGACACCATTCGCGACGCTGGTGTCCAGGAATATATCGCCCCCTGGGCTGGATGTCCTGACGTCGTCCCACATAGGTGCGATGCGAACATTCTGCTGAAGCTCTTCCAGGGAGTTGCTGTCGTCGGCGGAACCGGATCCGCTGCCGAACTGCAAGAACCCGTTGGCCGATACGCGTACTTCGCTGTAGTCGGCACCGTACAACGGAAAAGCGAAGGGCAGGGTCAGATCCCACGAATTCAAGCTCGAGCGCCAGTTCAGTGGCGTTCCGCTCTCAGTGAACAGGCTTGTCCCTTCGTCGGCCTCAGTGAAGTCGTCCCAACCGGTACCGCCGTCGGGGGTGCTCGGGTCGTCGCTGCGAGGCCGGCCCAGCATGTCAGTAAAGGGTGCCAGGAAGGCGTTGGCGCGATCGATGGCCGGGGAGTCAGCACGAGGAGCGAAGTTAAAGACGTTGTCCGAATCGTCGATGTCTAACAGAAGGGGATCACCGGACACGCTGCTGGCGTCCAACCCGCTGGCGGCCTGCCAGGCGGCCAGATCGGAGTGGGCGGTACCCGCCAGGTTCGCCACATCAACCTGCGGCGAGGCCGGGTCGTAGAAGAGATTGTGGTCACTGACCAGGCCCGGCCGGCTGTTGCTGGAGATCGTGAGGATCGCGCCCTGCTTGGTCCACAGGATGTTGTTCATGATGGAGGCCCCGTCAGCACTGTTCTCCAGGGTGACGACGGTGCCGATGGGCTGATAGATGGTGTTATTGACGATCTGGTGACCCTTGCCCGAGCTCAGGACCAGTCCCTGGTTCGTGTTGGCGTAGATGAGGTTGTTCGTTAAATCGAGATCGGCAGTTCCACCGAGGTCGCCACGAATGCCGACGCCATTGGAATAAACTACGTTCTCAAGGACATCCGCGGCGCTGGTGGCCTGGATCCCGATGTCATCGTTGCCGTAGACCCGGTTGCCCTTGACCAGCCCGTGCTCGCTACGGATACCTCTGGAGTTATCGAAGACTCTATTGCCGGTGACGATGGCGTCGTCCTGCGCATCGATGCCGACGTCATATGTGCCGTCATGACCGAATACCGAGTTGGCCTCAACCACCACCCCAGCAGCGGCCTGAATGCCGAAGTCCGCGTTATTGCGCACGACGTTGCCGCTGATCAGCGTCCCGCTCCCCTCCGCAACGACCCCGGCCCAATCGTTGCCGTAGATCTCAACTCCTTGCACAAGGCTGTTGTTGCCGCTCATCCAGATACCAACCGGATTGTTGAAGTACCGGCCGCCGACGACCTGCGCCCCTGGTCCGTTGGTCTCTACGCCCTTATCCCCGCTGGAGTCACCGTTGTTGTGGACGATGTTGTCCAGCAGTAGGGCGTCGCAGGAGTTACGCAGCCAGATGCCGCCGTCTTTGTTGCCGAATACCTTGTTCGCGACCAGTGTCAGATCGTCACTGGCCGATGTATTCTTGTCGACAATGCCGTATTGACCTCCGGTGATGCTGAGGTTTGAGATGGTCGTGGCGTCGGCATCGCGCAGTCTAATCACATAGCTCCCGCCCGCCGTGTTGCCCCGATCCAGCACCGCATCGTGGCCAACCTCCACAGGGCCCCGGATCTCCACGCCCGCATCCTCGGCGGTGAGCCAGATGTTGCTGGTCAAGACGTAGACACCGGTGTCGACAAAGATCACGTCGCCTGCACCCAACTCATAGGCTCCCAGCACCGCCGCCAGGGTTGCCATGGGCGCTTCGGGGCTCTTTCCGCTGCTGGCGTCGTTCCCCACTGCCGTGGTGTATTCGTCGCCTACAAGCACCGCGTCGTTGACGTAGTACTCGCTGCCAGCGTTGGCTACCAGAAACGACCCGTCGGAAACATCCTGGGGCGCGCTGCCATCGAGCGCCGTCACCCGGACGCGCGCAGCATTGAAGCCCGTCTCCGGCCCGGCCGTCCAGAGAAAACGGCCGTCTCCAAAGCGAGCCAGCGACACCGACGCCGCCAGCGGCGTCCAGCTCGACCCGTCGTCGGTGGACAGCTCCACATCCACCCGCGGGTCGACCACCCCGGCCGGGTTCGCCGCCGTCAGCTCGATCCCCGACAGCACCGCATAGTTCAAGGTCTGGTTGATCAACTCGATGAGCACGCCCTGCCCGCCGCTCGCTGTCACGGTGAAGCTCTGCGTGGTAGCGATCATCGGAGCGCCTGCCTCGGCCACGATGTCGTAATTCGCCAGCGCGGTGCTCCCCTGCAGGGCGATGTCGAAGACCCGCTGGCCCGCCACCGTGCCGGTGAACGGATCG
>Ga0049117_10000338_pt1 | contig 18675 bp, 18 predicted proteins | sample WorMetHERISLAND1_2_FD_55105 | JGI IMG/M metagenome (GOLD analysis project Ga0049117, IMG submission 55105) | Marine gutless worms symbiont microbial communities from Max Planck institute for Marine Microbiology, Germany - Olavius geniculatus... | ecosystem: Host-associated > Annelida >...
CGACCTCGGGGCAGTACGACATTTTTTACGGCGTGGTCTGGGGTACCCGTACCGCCTATAAAATCGGACTTTTTGTGGTTGTCATCGCCGGTCTCGTGGGGGTCAGTCTGGGAGCCGTGGCCGGATACTACGGGGGCATCATCGATGAAGTGCTCATGCGGCTAACAGACATCATGTGGGCAATCCCGACCCTGGTGCTGGCAATGACGATTACGGTGGCCTTCGGACGCGGACTGGATAAGATTATGATTGCCCTGGCCATGGTGCAATGGCGCTGGTACGTGCGCGTGATCCGCTCCGAAATCCTGACCCTGCGCGATCAGGACTTCGTGCAGGCCGCCAAGATCATGGGGGTTTCGGATTTCAGGATCATCCTGCGGCATATTTTACCCAACGCCATCTACCCGGTGTTGATCATGGCTTCCATGGATATGGGCTCCATGGTGATTACGGCCGCCTTCTTGAGTTTTATCGGGCTGGGTGCCCCCAAGGGCTATGCCGATTGGGGTCAGATGGTCGCCCTGGCCCGCAACTACATTGTCGGACCGCTGGATGATCCCCTGCGGTTCTGGTACACCATCGTTATTCCGGGCGCCTGCATCATCCTTTTCGTGCTGGCCTGGAATTTAATCGGCGACGCCCTACGCGACGCCTTCGACCCCAAGTTGAGAAGAAGATAGCTGGAATGGGGAAGTCGGAATGCGGAATGGGGAAGTGAGAATGCGGAAGTGGGAATGGGGAATTCGGAAAGGGAATCACGGATTGCGGGAGTTTTAGGTGACGTAGCTTAAAGCTCGTATGAAACCACATAAACTTAAAAAGCAAACCGCAGAACCGCAGAATGTCGAATCCTCCTCCGGCGGACTGTAAGTAACGAATTTCGAAGGATGGAATCGCTTCAGGCTTCGCCTTCGGCTACGACCCGACAGGTCGCTCAAGCTTTTTTTAAAATAGACAGAATGCATTTTTCGATGTTCGATGTTGGACGTTCGATGTTCGACGTTCATTAGTTTTATCTACTATCAGACTGGCTGTTTGTCGTGCCAGCGGCGGTTCTCATATCCCAATCGAGTTAAAAATCAATTGGGTATAATCTTTAACCTGTGAAATTATAAATGGCCAAATTGATCGAAACCGTCGACCTGGTGACCAACTTCTACACCTATGAAGGGGTCGTCAAGGCCCTGGACAGGGTCAGCCTGACCTTGGATCACGGCACGACCTTCGGACTGGTGGGGGAGTCCGGCTGCGGCAAAAGCGTCACCGTCCGCTCGATCATGCGCATCATTCAGGAGCCGGGCAAAGTCGAAGGCGGCCGGATCCTGTTTTATCCGAGTCCCGGCGGCGATTCGCAAGCGACGGATTTGCTGCAGCAAACCGAACCTTACATGCAGGCCCTGCGCGGGGACAGCATCTCGATGATTTTCCAGGAGCCCAATGCCGCCCTGAATCCGATCATGAGTATCGGCAAACAGGTTGCGGAGAGCTTTCTGTTCCATCGCAGGGCCGAGATGTGCAAAAAAATCAGCGCCGAGCTGAACGCACCGGACTGCCGCACCTTCTATCCGCTTAAAATTTTATTGCAGGCTCTCTACCGGATCGAAGAAAACAAACCGGAAAGCCGGATCCTGAAAGTGATCAACCGGATTCCGTTACTCCAATGGTGGGACTGGCGGTTGCGCAAAGAGGCGCTGCGGCGTTCGATCGAGATTATCGAGAAATTGGGCATCGCCAACGGGGCCGAGGTTGCACGGCGCTATCCCCATAACCTGTCCGGCGGCATGAAGCAGCGCATCGTGATTGCCATTGCCCTGGCATGCAATCCCATTCTCCTGATTGCCGACGAGGCCACCTCCAATCTGGACGTCACCATTCAGGCCCAAATTCTCGAACTGTTGCGCGAGCTGAAACAACAGGAGATATCATCGGTGCTCTTGATCACCCATGATCTGGGCATTGTGGCCGAAACCTGTGACCGGGTCGGCGTCATGTACGCCGGCAACCTTTGCGAGGTTGCCGATGTCAAAGATTTATTTCGATCGCCCCAGCATCCCTATACCCGGGCCCTGTTGAATTCCGTGCCCAGGCTTTCCCAGGAGGGAGCGCTGCAAAGCATCGAAGGCAGCGTGCCCAACCTGGTGTCGCCGCCTGCGGGGTGCCGTTTTCATCCGCGCTGCCCCCACGCCATGGAGGTCTGCAAGGGGGTGTTTCCCGAGATGAAGGCGGTGGCCGAAAACCACTTCGTCGCCTGTTACTGGGTGAACGGATGACAGATGACGGATGACAGATGACCCTGCTACGCCTTTCAGGCTTCGCAGGGCAGGCGGATGACAGAGAGCGGAAGACAGAAGACAGATGACGGAAGACAGATGACAGAAAACGGATGACAGATGACCGAAGACAGAGAACGGAAAACGGGGGACGGAGAACAGAAGCCAGGTCCGGCTTTGGCACTGCTTCTCTCCTCTCGTTTTCTGACTTTTGTCCTCTGATATCTGTCCTCTGATATCTGTCATCTGATTTCTGTCCTCTGTCATCTGAAAAGATAACATGGAAAAAATACTGGAAATAAAAGGCCTTAAAAAGTACTATCCCATCCTGGGCGGTGTTCTGCAGCGCAAGGTTGCCGATGTCAAGGCCCTGGACGGCATCGACCTGGATATTATGCGCGGCGAATGCCTGGGACTGGTGGGGGAGTCGGGCTGCGGGAAAACGACCACCGGAAAAGCCATCATTCGCCTGCATCGCCCGACCGAAGGAAATATCCATTACCACGCGCCTCCAAACGGCGAAGGCCGATCCGCCGATATCGGTGCTTTAAAGAAAAGCGCCATCAAAAAGCTGGGTATCCGCGGCAAACTCCAAATGGTCTTTCAGGACCCGACCACTTCACTGAATCCGCGCATGCTGATCAAAAATATTGTCGCCGAACCCCTCAAAGCCCAAAATATCCTCGGCGGCCGGGCGTTGGCAGAGCGCGTCAAAGAGCTTTTGGAGACGGTGGGATTGACCCAGGACCACTACCTGCGCTATCCCCACGAATTTTCCGGCGGTCAGCGCCAGCGTATCGCGGTTGCCCGGGCGATCGCCACCAACCCGGAGTTCATCGTGCTGGACGAGCCCACCTCCGCGTTGGACGTTTCGGTTCAGGCCCAGATTCTCAATTTGCTGATCAGACTTCAGCAAAAACTGGGATTGACCTATCTATTCGTCACCCATCACCTTCTGGTGGTCAAATATATCAGCCAGCGGCTGGCGGTGATGTATCTGGGGAAAATCGTGGAAATCGCCCAAACCGGTGATATTTTCGCACACCCGGTGCACCCTTACACGATTGCACTGCTGTCGGGCATACCGGTTCCGGATGTCGAGCACAAGCCCCCGCGCATCGTGCTGACCGGAGATGTGCCCAGCCCGGTAGATCCGCCGGCAGGCTGCCGCTTCCACACCCGCTGCCCCTTTGCCGTGGATCGTTGCCGGACGGAAGAGCCGCGACTCGAATCGGTCGGGGCCGGACATCTGGCAGCCTGTCATCGCAAAGGTGATATGGGCAAGCTCGTCCGCGACCGTTTCGTGGAAAATAGATCTGGTCAACTATCCTAGAAAATGATATTTGCCTGTGTTGCCGTTACGGACGGATTCGGGTTCCGTGTTCACCGTTTCGGGTTGAAAATTCTGCACCTAGTTTATACCCGACAGATATTGATCCGGTCGGGTTTATAAAGCCGCTTCATCCTATGGGATATGTTGGATTTTCAGGCTCTCGAGCAATTTGCAGAGCCGTGTCCGTCGATTGTAACCTTTGAACCGTGAACCTGGAACCCATCAATTTAAGGTTTTGTGCCTTCATGGCAAGTAATCCAGCTTGTCCGGTTTAGGTTAAAGTTTTTCAATAATAGATAGCTATCGAGGTGAATCAATGAAAGCACTATCTGTATCCATACTGATTATTCCAGTTATTCTGATGGTTTTCGGCCTTGCTCTGTCTGCCGGTGCGGCGGACAAACCGGCCGCCAACCCCAAGGTCGTGTTGGAAACCTCCAAAGGCAGCATCGTGATTGAGCTCTACCTCCAAAAAGCCCCGTTGACCGTGGTCAATTTTTTGAGCTACGTGGATGCCAAATATTATGACGGCACCATCTTTCACCGCGTGATTCCCAGATTCATGATCCAGGGCGGCGGTTTTAATGTCTTTATGAAGCGCAAGCCCGTGCAGGCACCCATTGAAAACGAGGCCGACAAAGGTTTGAACAACGAGCGCGGTACCATTGCCATGGCCCGCACTTCCGACCCCCACAGCGCCACCGCTCAGTTTTTCATCAATACGGTCAACAACGACTTCCTGAATCACAAAAAAAAACCCCGCAGGGCTGGGGCTATACCGCCTTCGGCCGGGTCATCAGGGGGATGGACGTCGTCGATGTCATTTCGGCCGTAAAAACAACCCAGCAAGGGGGCTTTCGCGATGTGCCGGTCGAGCCGGTGGCCATCCGCAGCGCCAGGCGGGTGGAATGACGGAAGTCGGATGACGGAAGACAGATGATAGAGGACTGAAGACGGAAGACAGATGACAGAGGACAGATGACAGAGGATGGAAGACAGATGACCCTGCTTTGACACGCTTTGGTGTGACTTCGCAGGGCAGGCAGAAGACCTAAAGAAAGGAATTGATTAGAGCTAGGATGGCAACCAAAAAGATACTTGTACTTCTGGGCAGTCCGCGAAAAAAGGGCAACAGCGCGGCGCTGGCCAATCAGATTATTGCCGGGGCCGAATCCGCCGGTGCTGTCGCCGAATCGATTTATCTGCACGGTCGGGACATATCCGCCTGCCAGGCCTGCTATGCCTGTCAGCGGCCGGACAGCAGCGGGTGCGCCATTGATGATGAGATGCAGCCCATTTCCAACAACCTCGTCAATTAAAATCCTTCAAAATGATGCAGGACACGAGGAAAAGACATAAGCCATAACGCTCGGTGTCAATGCACAAGTTTCTTATTGCGGCCAGCCTTGGCTTGGCAATCATTCCGCGATTTCCTCCAGCATTCCGACTTGCTTGACACATCTTCCCGGGTTATCTATAATGTATTGATAAGAGTACAAATATTCTAACCTCATGGCATCCTGATCAGAGCGCCTGTTTCTCTCCACCTGTCCTGTCCTCGCCCTGTTGGTCTGAGCCTATGAAACTTTGTCCAAAATGCGATCAATCGGTGGCGGAAGAAATCACCACCTGTCCCACCTGCGGCAGTATTATCGGCGAAGGGCGCAAATACATCGACGATTACCGTATCGTCGATGTCCTCCACGAAGGCCACTCCAGTTTTCTCTGCCGGGCCATACGGGAGCGCACCCAGGAACTGGTAATGATCCGCCTGTTCACACCTGAATCCGGCGTCGATGAAAAAGTCGTCTGGCGGTTGAAACGGGAACTGGAGGAACTCAAAAAACTGCCCCAGGACGGCTTTGTCAGGCATCATGCCATCCGTCAATCCTCTGACCGTTCGTGGTACCGGATCAGCGAGTGGATCAATTCCGAAAGCTGGGGCTCCCTGCTTGCTTCCGGCAGGCTCAAGGACCGCACCGTGCTGATCGAATTGTTTTACCGGATGGCATCCACCCTTGCGGTGCTCCATGAGAAGGGCCACTTTATTCCCCATCTCATCTTAAATGACATTATTGCGGTCAAAGAAGGCGAAGAAGCACTCAATATTAAAATCGACTACAAGCTTTCCCGGTTTTTTGACCCCAAGCTGAATCGGCCCGGTCCCATGCTGCAGAACCTGCTGGAGTGCCACCCGGACATCGTCAACCAGCGGCCCCTTGACTATCGCAGCGACATATGGTCCCTGGCGAAAATCTTTGTCGAATTGCTGACCGCCGATCTTGAAACCAGAGATTTTCTGGCCAAAGTCGACGAGATTGAGCTTCCTTCCGAGTTGAACGTGCTGCTGAAGGTGATGCTGGCCGAGGATCCCGACATGCGACCGCGTTCGATGGCCGATGTGGCCGAGTCTTTGGCCAAGATCAAAGCCGGTGAAGCTGAAAAAGCCCGGGATGACACCGCGTCCGCTGCGCCTGCACCGGTGCGTACCATCACCAGGCTGCATAAAATCGTCAAACTGCTGGCTGCGGCTGTCGTGATATTGATTGTCGCCGCGGTTCTGGCCTGGTTTCAATTGGACCGCATGAAGGACGATCCCTCCGCCGGTTTTGAATCCTATGCCAACCGCTATGCCAGGTCGGTTGCCTTTCTGGTGACCGAATATTGGCTTGAGGTGGACGGGAGACAGTTTTATTACAACATGTCCGAAGGGACGGCCTTTCTGGTGGACAGCGACGGATACCTGCTGACCGGCCGCCACGTGGTATGCCCCTGGTTGGAAGACACCAGTTTATTTGCGACGGCCGCCCAACTCAAAGCCGATGAGATGACACCGCTTTTCAAATACCGGATATACCTGTGGTTCGAAGGCGCCAAGGCCTTCAACCAGGCCGCGCGCATGCTGACCAGCTCCGAGCTTTCGGATCTGTTTTTCACCGAAATCGCCCACAGTACGGAAGCAGAACCCCGCTTGGTGATCGCCGGTGTTGCCAAACCGCCGATGCAGACCCGACAAAGAGTCACTTCTCCCCTCAAGGATGATCTGGCCGTTCTGAAAATCGACCGGTCCCGGAGGGACTGAAACCCCTGCCGGTAGATATCGGCATGGATCCCCGGCAGATCCCCAAGCTTTCCCCCATCATCACCCTGGGATTTCCACTGGGACGCCGCACCCAGGCAGATACGATCAATGTCAGCGTGACGCGCGGGAATGTCAGGCGCACCTTCGACGATCTTATCCAGGTGGATACATCCCTGCACGGGGGCAACAGCGGCGGTCCGGTGATCGATTCGCGCGGCAAGGTCATCGGTATCGTTTCCGGGGTGGCCATGGATTGGAGCCAGGGTTTTGCGCCCATGGCAACTCCGGTGTGGGATCTTGGCATGGTGCTGCCCATTACCAAAGCCGTTGACTTGCTGATCGAGTTGAAGGCCGGCCGGGTCAAGTGGAACGGGGTGCTGGATTTTTCGGCCGAAGACGACCTGCAAAAAATCCGTGACGTCGCCGCCGAGGGCCGCTGGGCGGACGCCGTCAAACTGGCCGATGAAAAACTGGCCAAAAGTCTCCAACCGGCCTTGAACAAGGCCGCCGCGATGATGCATTACTGCTCCGGTGATTATGTCGGCGCCAGAAAGCTTTTCTCCCAGGGGCTTTCCATGGATGCCCAGGACTACGATGCCCGGTTCATGCTTTACCTCATCGATTATCTGTCCGGAAATGTGAAGGACAGCACCCAGCGCCAATATCTGGTCGACCTGGACTGGCAATCACCGGCCGAATTTCAGGGATACCTGGCCTGGATTCTGGAAGGAATGGTTGATGAGTCCACCGCATTGCAAAGCTGGTATAATACGCCGGAAAAGAGCTGGCTCTACTATGTCGTCAGTCTTTTGCACTCAAAGAAGGGGGATTGGCAGAAGGCGGAGGAACTGGCCCAGGAGGCTGTTAGGTCGGCCGGCACCGATGCCTGGGAATTTTTCCTCGCCAAGGCCCAGTTGGAGCAGTTGCAGAAGCGGCGCCGCGCCGGGCTCAAAACGGAAACCCAGTGGAATAAATACAAGGCTGAAATAAAGGATTTTGATGAAACGGTCAAAAACCTGCAAAAAGCCAAGGCCGAGAAAGCCGAGCAGGTGGTGGCCATGTATTTGAAAATCGCCGATAACACTGCCGGAGCGGAGGACAAACTGCAGGCGCTGGAAGATTCGTACAAGATCATGCCCGACAACCGCAGCATTCTGTCCGCACTCGTCTACTACAGCGCCGCCGCCGAAAACTGGTCCCGATCCCTGGAGTACATCGACGCCTTTTTGGAAACCAAGGCCCGCCAGAACGCCCGGCGTATGGGTATCGGCCTTTTTAAAGCCTGTATTCTCAATTACGAGGGCAAGGACCGGGCCGCCCGCGAGGTTCTCGAAGAATATGAGGGCCGGATCCGGGATCCCTGGTTTTTTACCATCAGCGAATATCTTCTGGGCAAGCAAACCGACAAGGCGCTCAAAGATTTGGCCGGTGAAAGCCCCGAGAGGCTCATTACGGCCTACACCATTATGGGCTTCTGGGATGAAGGCGCCGGCGAGGGCAAAAAGGCGGCCCGGCACTACAAGGAGGCTATCGGATCTTTCCTGGACGACTGGCTGGAGTATGATTTTGCCAGGGAGAGAATCAAAAAGCTGAAAAAGCCGGCGGAATAGCCCGTTTGTGCGGTATTTTTTTCCGGACCGGCGGCTGTCCGAGGAGATTCAAGCCTCACATTCGAATGTGCTGTATAGTTGTTCCCACTGCGCAAAAGGAACCGGCCTTAATTCCTTCAAGTCGGACTGCGGAATTTCGCCGATCCTGGTATTGGGCGCGTAGTAGCACTGTTGCCCCCGATGAGGACCGTCCTCTATGATCCATCCTTGCTGAACCGGGAGTTTTTTGCCGATATAATTTTTGGCTTCGGGACTGTACTCGGTTTGATTGGCCGGTCTGAAAACACCTTCAAAATGCATTTTATCTCTTCACCTCAATAAAATAGGCAGGGCATCAACAAAAAGGCCCTGCCGCTGTTTTGAACCTATCCTGTTTTTTTCAGTGACCCGCCAACATATTCATTTATAAATGAAAGTCAACCCCCATTTCCTACAATTTCGGACCCGCTAACGCCGGACACACATTTGTTGCAATGAGCTATGAGCTATCAGCCAACAGCTATGAGCTATTTGAGGGCCTGGTCAATATCCGCTTTGATGTCTTGCGCATCCTCGATGCCGACCGACAGCCGCAGCAGGCTGTCGGTGATGCCGAGTTCGGCGCGTTCTGCATCCGTCATTTTTTGGTGCGATGTGGTTGTGGGCGCACAGATGTTGGTTTCAACACCGCCCAGGCTGAGGGCCGGCGTGATCAATTTGAGATTTTTTAGAAACCGATGGGAATGTTGAAGTAACGGGGATAGACATTCTCGGGTGCATCGAGATACTCGAAGGAAGACGATGTAAAAATCGGCGTGTTGAGTCCTCCGGATTGCGGGTCGGTATAAGTGCCGCTGTGAACACAATGGGTATTCTTATGCATGGGCTGCTCCTTTTTTGGGCGAATCGATCATATTCCAATAAGGGCTGCATTATATTATTTCGACGCCCAATGCAATCACTGGTTTTCGGCATTATATTAATCCATGTTGTTCCGGTTTCTAATGACGATTAACAATTAACGATTAACGCCCAAAGGTGCGCTTTGCGCAGCTTTGGCGTGCCAGGTGATGCCCATGAATTATAGTCGCATAGTCTTAGTCATATTGTTGCTGGCCTGCCTGACGGCCGAAGCGGCCTGTTCCGCCCAACCGGTGCGATTCGGCACATTCACGCGCGATCAGTTCCGCGACTACTGGTACAATTACGGCGCCGAGATCTCCCGCTTCGCATTGCAGCAGATGCGCTATGGGCAGATCCATGAAGGCGATGCGGTTTTTGTCTTTGTGACTGAAGCCATGGCACCTGATATTCAGGTAAAAGCCGATCGTCCCGGGCCGCATGATATTCCGATATTGAAACTCAACGCGGTGCGCAAGTTTTTCACCGGGATTTACCCCTATTCGGTCCTGACATCCACATTTGCGCCAATCGATGTACAAAGCTATCCGCTGCCGCTGAAAGTCAGCTCCTCGACCCAGGAATGGTGCGGTCATGTCTACCTGCAAATGAATTTGCGTCGGGATGAATACCGGGTACGAATGCACTCTTACTTTCAGAAGGAAGGGGACCGTGATTTTGTCATAAAAAAAGCCATTCCCGAGGATGCGGTCTGGACCATGATCAGGCTTGCGCCTGGCAGGCTTCCGCGCGGCGAGTTTTTTATGATACCCGCAAGCGTATCTGCCCGGTTGCTGCACCGGCAGCCGGCGCCTCAAAAGGTGTTCGGGCGGCTTTCGGCGGTCGATGAAAAAAGCCTTGAAGGAAAGCCCCTGGTGCTTTATGAAATCAATCTTGAAACGGAGCGTCGGGTTTTGCAGATTTATTTTGAAAAAGAATTTCCTTACCGCATCCAGAAATGGAACGAAATTTACAGCGGATCAGCGGAAAAAGGAACCGCAACCCTGACGACCTCCGCTGTCCGAACCCATACGATTCAAAATGCCTACTGGCGACATCATGATAACCGGGATCGCAAGCTGCTGAAACAGCTGGGATTGGGTGCCAGGGAACTGAAGAGCACTAACTAACCGGGGGGTCGGGGAGTTTTTCAATCCCTGCAATGTCCGGCCGGGGCGAGCGCATACCCCGGCCGGACACGGCGTCAGACGGCGCCGGGCGATAAAATGATAGTTCAGACAATTGCGGAGAAATTCCCCGATCCCTCAACGAACTGATGTCTGTCTTCAAATAGTAGATTTTAGTTCAGAAAAAGGCCTGAGCTGATTTTGCCGCCGCAGGCATCGTGTGACTATTCCGAGGACGGAAAAAAAGCGAAAACGCTGCCCTGCGCTAAAAGAGGCTGTTTCAGGACGGACATAAAATAATGTCCATGATTAATATCGGTCCCGCCGGTTCGAGCGGATTGGGTAATGTAAAGGGGGTGCACAAGTGCGCCGAAATGGGTTTGGACTGCATGGAGGTTGAGTTCACTTACGGCGTGCGAATGGATCTCAAAACCGCCGCAGAAGTCGGCGCCCTGGCCCGGGAAAAAGGCATCCTGCTTTCGGTGCACGCGCCTTACTACATCAACCTGGCCTCGGAGGAAAAAGAGAAGCTGGCAGCCAGCAAGAAGCGGATACTGGACTCCTGCCACCGCGCCCATGCCATGGGCGCCAGTAACGTGACCTTTCATGCCGGTTTCTACCAAACCAGAACGGCCGTCCAAACCTACAGGCGGATCGAAAAAGCCATCATCGGCCTGCAAAAACAGATCGCCCGGCGTAAATGGCGGGTAAGGTTGTGTCCGGAAGTTACCGGAAAACCCTCCCAATTCGGTTCCCTGGAAGAACTGCTGCGTTTAAAACGCGATACCGGATGCGGGATCACCGTCGACTTTTCCCACCTGTACGCCAGGCAGCAGGGAGACATCGACTATGGCCGCGCCCTCGATCAACTGCCGCAAAAGTTTCATGCCCACTTTTCCGGCATCGAGTACGGCCCCAAGGGCGAGAAGAAGCATGTGCGCACCACCAGGAAATTTTTCGAGCCCCTGGCCAGGGAATTGGTCAAGGGCAATCTGGATGTCACCCTCATCAGCGAATCGCCGAAGCCCTACGAGGATGCGGTGATGATGAAGCGGGTGATTCAAAATTTGCTGAAGGCCTGATAACGAGATGTAACCCATACTGCGTGTGAGCGGGCAGTCAATCGATAACCAGTTGGAATTTTGAATGTTATTCGTTATTGGTTATCCGTTAATCGTAGTAAGGACGAAAGCCTTTTTTATTTCCTAGCAACGAAAGGTTTCCAATAGATGATGGTCTCCCCTTCTAATAACAATTAACCAATAACTATTAACACTAACACCGGAGGTGTAAAATGGATCTTGGCATAAAAGGTAAAATCGCCCTGGTTACGGCTGCCAGCCGGGGACTTGGCCGGGGTTGCGCGCAGCATCTGGCGGCCGAGCAGTGCCGGGTGGCGATCTGCTCCCGTGACGAGACCGCCGCCAGACAGGCGGCTGAAGAGATGGCCGGCTCCAGCAGGGCCGAGGTTGCGGGTTTCGGAGCCGATGTGAGCAAGACCGACGATGTCGATCGGCTGCTGGCAGAGGTCCGACGATCCCTGGGGGATCCGGAAATCCTGGTGACCAATGCCGGCGGACCGCCGCCGGGGACCTTTGCCAGCACGGCCCTGGCGGAATACGAAAAGGCCTTGAACCTCAACCTGATGAGTGCGTTGCGCCTGATTCACGGCGTCGTACCGGCGATGAAGGCCAACAGCTGGGGCCGTATTATCGCTGTTACTTCCATTTCGGTCAAGCAGCCCATCGCCAACCTGCTGTTGTCCAATATGGCGCGGGCGGGCCTGACGGGGTTTTTAAAAACCGTTTCGACCGAGTTGGCACCGTTCGGCATCACGGTCAATGCCCTGCTGCCGGGAACCCACAAGACGTCGCGAATCGAACAGCTTGCACGGGACACCGCGGCGCGCGAGAATAAATCCGCGGAGGATGTCTACCGGGATATGAAGGCGGCCATCCCCAGCAAAACGATCGGGGACCCGGATGATTTCGGGGCTGCGGCGGCATTCCTGGCCAGCACCCGGGCCGGTTACATTACCGGCCAGAATTTGCTGATCGATGGCGGGAGGTACACCGGTCTTCTCTAAATCCACTTGCCTTAAATTTCCATGCCCTGACCCGCACAACGAAGCGTGAAACAGGAGTATTTATTGAAACGTCTTGGCGATCTCTGCAACATATGGGCATGAAAATTTAATTAATCTTTAACTAGAGGAGGATTGAATACATGTTCCGCAAAAAGGGAACCGCTGCCACGCGGCAGCTTATGGAAGGTGTTCACCTGACAACATTGGTAAACGGCGACAAGACATTGATGGGACAAATCAGCATCGTTAAAGGATCGGTGATTCCGCCTCACGATCATCCCCACGAGCAGACCGGATTCATGCTTTCCGGCAAGCTCAGGCTCAAGGTCGAAAATGAGGAACAGGAGGTGGAGCCCGGCGACAGCTGGTGCATCCCCGGAGGTGCCGAGCACAGCGCCACCGCCCTGGAGGATTCGGTGGTGATCGAGGTTTTCTCCCCGGTACGCGAAGATTATCTTCCTTGACAAAATCCAGTGCATGCAGGTTGCTGGGGCGTTTGCCAAGATATCGTTTCGATAACGGCAGGTTTTCGTTTGCGGAGTTTTTGGCGGGCGTCATTCAGCCTTTTGGGCTTGGGCCTCCCGGGCAGCCTTTTTGATCCTGGCCATTTTCAGCCTCTCCTTAAGAGAGTCATATTTGTCCTTTTGATAAAGCCCGATCTCTTTGGAATGCATGCGCCAGGTTTGCAGACAGATGTTGGCGTCGTGAAAATTTTCTTCGAGCACGAATTCTTCGTAGCACTTCAGGGAGTCATCGACGGATTTTTGATACAGGCGCTGTTTGAAATCATCATATTGAGCCTGATCAAAGGTGCCGGCCTTCAGGGCGGTGCTGCGCCAGACATTGAGCCGGATGCGTGTATTGTAGAAGGCATCCTCGTCCATTGAACGTTTGAGCCGCCAGAAGGCATTGGCAGCTTCGACCTTCAACATTTTTTGTTTGGCCTTTTCATCCGGGCCCGGCGATGGCTTGTTCTGGGCGACGGCCCCGGCGGTGATCAACAGCAATCCTAAAAACGTCGCTGCTATGCTTAAGAATTTTTTTCTCATTGCAGCTTTAAGTCTATAATAAAAAAAACGATAGGTCAAAATGAGGGCAAATGCTGCGAAAAATATTATCCGTTATCCACTTCAATCCCTATATTGCGGTTGTCAAAAAGCGTCTTGTTTGTGCCTCGTTTTGATAGAAAAGTTATAGGTGGTCGTGTCGAACGATTGGCCATGCATAGCCTGTATGCATTAGCAAATGTACCCGGATTCGGAGCGGCCGTAAGACACGATCGGTTTTGCCGGGCTCTGGCGATAAATAGGGATGTAAAGCACCTATTTCTCTCTGATAACGCGAAATTGGGTGCGGCATTTGGAGGCGTTACCTAAATGGCAATAATACCTATGCAGAAGTCTGACGTTGATGATTATCATGCCGCTGATAATTCGTGCCTGTACCCCCCGGTTGGCGGCCGTCATCCACATCCGATATGCATTGGGCGATGATGGCTCATTTTATCGCACCCCCTTGAGCCTCAATGCGTCTACCAGGGCCCACTCCAGAAACCGGGCGTAGACTTCCCAGCAGTTTGGCCCGTAGCCGCCGGCCATCAAATAGGCCCGGGGGATGTCCCGCTCCTTGAGGAAGTTGTAGGTCAGAATGTCGCGTTCCTTGAGCTGGGCCAGCGACAGCCTCAGATCGCCGGTGGACGGCAATTCATCCTTGGCATAAGGATCGGCACCGGACACAATCACGGCAAGATCGGGGTGGGCCCGCCGGTCGAGATTGTCCAAGCCCTGCCGCAGGCGGGGAACATACAAGTCTTCCTCCCCTTTGGCCATGGGGATGTCGATATCGCTGGGGGTAAAGGAAGGATTGAAATTACCTTCCGCATCGTATTCGTTGCCGTCCAGGGGCCAGCCGTTGGCCATGTGGATGCTGAGGGTGGTGACTGTATCATCCCCTGCGGTGAGGGCCGCAGTGCCGTCGCCTTTATGGGCATCCAAATCGATCACCCAAACGGTGCGGATAAGCCCTTCGGCCTGCAGTTTGCGGATGGCAATCACAATATCGTTGACCATGCAAAAACCGTTGCCGTAGGCATACTGGCCATGATGCATGCCGCCGCTGAAGGCAAAACAAAACGCTTTATCCAGGGCAATGCGGCAGCATTGAACGGTGGCGGCGACGATGGCGAGAATACGGTCGAAAAGCTGTGTTAGCGGAAGGGTGGCCTTTGCAGGATTGTAGCGATAGTAATTGCCCGCCTCGTCAATCAATTCAAAGGTTTTGATGATTTCAATTTCCAGCCCGGCGGTAAACAGCTTTTCAACATATTCTTCTGAATGTACCCGCCGCAGATCATGCCGGCTGATCTTCTCAACTATATTTTTGATATGCCATTGACCGATTCTGGGTCCTAAAAATTCGTGGGATTTCAAGAACTCAAACGTATTCAAAACCCTGCTGTATAGCACAGGGATTTCGATGCCGAAGTCGATCAGACCAACATGCTGATTGTCATCATACAAGATCATGGGTGGCTCCATAGCTGACGAAAGCGTAAATTCACTGAAGAATCCGGATGCTGAATTATGTAAAAGTAGGTATCCAATCCCTGGATTTCAACGAATTATAAAGAATTATTGGATTCTCTTTGGGCCAAGCTGAAAATTACCGATGCACATAGGGCAGAATTTAATGCCGAAATTCAAAGCAATCCGAGAAGAAACGGCAAAACCATGCCGATAAATGACATATGGATCGTATCTATTGCTTTACAACATGGCCAAAAATTATATACCTATGATAAACATTTCGAATTTGTGCCTGGATAGTAGTGGTATGACATCACGGGTTGGATTCGAATGAAGTGACCACAATAGCATCAACTACAGGGAGATGAGGCAAACCATGCAGGACAAAACGAATCCGCCATTCGATTCAGAGGTCGGTGACGTTCGACAGCGCATTGACGACAAAACATCCTCTGATGCCGCCATCGAGGCCGCCGCCAGACGGTTGACCCGGCGTCAGATCATCAAAGACGCCTCCGAATATGTCAAAAAACACATCAGCCGCCAGCCGCCGGTGCAGCGCTTTTTCAGTTTTATGCCGACCATGCTGACGCGGGTGTCTCCTTTTCATTTCAAAGGCAGGGCAAAATATAAGCAATGGCCCCTGGTTCGTCTGGATTCGGGAGAAGCCAATTCCTGGGGCCGCATGCAGGTGGTGGGAGAACTGCTGATCATCTTTGACGAGACCATCCTGTTCGGGCTTCTGGCCCTGATGACTAAATATCAAAGTGATGCCTTTGAAACCACCCGGGAGGAGTTATGCCGGCTGGCGGCCGTCCAGCCGACGCCGACGAATTACGGTGCGGTTTGGAAAAGTATCCAGCGCCTGGCCGGTTCGCGCATTGATCTGGCGCTTTACAGCGGCAAGGGCAGGAAACGCAGTGAGTTAAAGGAGATGACCGGTTCGATTCTGAGCTTTGCGGACCTGGATAAAAATACCGGCAGCATCCGGGTCGTCGTCAATCCCTATTTCCTGGAAATGTATGCCGACAGCTTTGTCACCAACATCGACCTGAAATTCAGATCCCGTCTCAAATCCGATATCAGCAAAGCCTTTTACCGCTTTTACCAGGGCCAGTATGAAAGCGAGTCAGATATCGACATCCAGCGACTGGCGCGCGCGGTCAATCTCGAAACGGACCAGGAACTTCGACGGCTGAAGGACAAGGTTCGCACCGGTTTAAAAGAGCTTGAGCACAATGGATACCTGGAGCGGTACCAAATTACCAGGGATAACCGTGTGGTGGTTTCAAAATCCAAAACCTCGGCCGCCCATTTTCAAAGCCAGATTCTTGCCTCCGATCAGATGACCTATCTCACGGAATGACCGCGGCAGTTAGAAATCCCTAAAATCCTCATCCTCCAACGGGAGCAGTTGCGCGGGCGTCGCAGCCTTTTTACGGGGGACGGTTGTCTCGACATGGCTGACGACCGGCTTCGAGAACGTTTTGTTGCTACGGCGGTTTTCCGTCAGACCCGGTTTCGTTGCCAAAGATCTCTCAGTGCTGCGGGCGTCCGATCCGCCTACCAGAGACACCAGTCCGGTGACCATTTGCTTCATTCTAGAGGCCTGGGACAGCATCTCCTCGGAGGAGGATGCCGTCTGCTGGGCATTGGCGGCATTTTGTTGGGTGACCTTGTCCATTTCTGTCACCGCGGTGTTGACCTGTTCAATCCCCCGGGCCTGTTCCTCGGAGGCAGCCGCGATCTCCGCCACCAATTCCCCTACCTTGGATGCGCTTTCGGTCACCTGGCCAAAGGCGTTGTTGGTACCGGCAACCAGGTCTGAACCGGTTTTAACCTTCAAGGTGGTACCCTCAATCAGGGTGGCCGTGTTTTTGGCGGCGTCTGCGGCCCGCATGGCCAGGTTGCGGACCTCATCGGCCACGACGGCAAATCCGGCACCGGCCTCTCCCGCTCGGGCGGCTTCTACCGCTGCATTGAGGGCCAGCAGGTTAGTCTGAAAGGCGATCTCGTCGATGGTCTTGATAATCTTGGAGGTTTCCTCGCTGGACTTGGATATGTCCTGCATGGATGCCGTCAGCCCGGCCATGGAGTCATTGGCCTGGTCAACGACCTCGCTGGCCTGCTTCATCAGCTGATCGGCCTGGCTGGCATTGTCGGCATTCTGTTTGGTCATTGCCGCCATTTCCTCCAGCGACGCAGAACTTTCTTCAAGGGATGCGGCCTGTTCCGACGATCCTTCCGCCAGCGACTGACTGGATGAGGTGATCTGTCCGGAGGCGGCGGCAACCTGGTCAGCCCCGCCGCGCAAACGGTCGATAATGCGCTTGATGGGCCGGGTGATGCTCGCCTGGGTAAACAAATAGGACGCCGTCTGCACGATTGCCAGGACAACCAAGGTCACCAGACCGATCATCCACAGCACCCGCTTGATGTTGGATTGAATTTCGCTTTTTATGGTTTCGATTTGCTGTGTCATTTCATTGGCAGCGGCGGCAGCGTTTTTTTCAATTTCCGATCGGCGGGCCTCCACGAGGGCATCGATATCATCCATGTACATGCCGGTGCCGATGATCCAGTCCCATTTTTTAAATATCTTCACATAGGACACTTTGGGCTGGGGCTCGTCGGATCCGTATTTGGGCCAGTGATAATCCACGAATCCTTCACCATCCTGTTTGCATACCCGTACCATTTCCATGAACAGCTTTTTGCCGTTGGGATCTTGGCTGGCCGAGAGGTCCTTGCCGTTTAGCTGGGGCTTGTAAGGGTGCATGATCATTTTCGGCTGGGTGTCGTTGATCCAGAAATAATCCTTGTTTTCCGTGCCGTAGCGCAGATTTTCGATAACGGCGGCCGAGTTGGCCTGCAGTCTGGTTTCGGCAACTTCCATGTAAACGCCGCTGCCGATCACCCAGTTCCACGGCTTGAAAAGCTTTACAAACGACAATTTGGGCTGGGGTTGATCAGCCCCGTACTTGGGCCAGTAATAATCCACAAAGCCCTCGCCGTTTTCGCGGCAGACATTGACGAATTCCACAAACAGCTTTTTGCCGTTGGGATCTTTGAATCCTGACAGGTCCTGACCGTCCAGCTTGGGTTTGTAGGGGTGCATGACCATGGTGGGGTGCATGTCGTTGATCCAGAAATAGTCTTTGTTTTCGGGGCCGTATCTAAGGGTTTTGATCAGTGCGGCCGCCTTTTGCTTTTTTTGCTCCAGGCTCAGGTAGGCTTCCTTTTCAACAGCCACAATGATGCTGTAGGCGGTGTTGACGGCGTTTTGCAGCGGTTCGCGGTAGACTGCCATCAGTTTTTCAGGATCATGGGCATCCTTATAGGCTTTTTCGAGAACGCCGATGGCGGTCTGAACCTGGGATTTTAAATATTCCTTTTTGCGCGCGATCAGCTCAGCGCGAAAGACATTCAGCTGGCTTTTGCCGTCGGAATTGATTTTCTGCATGTATTCCGGCAGAAATTCCTCGATGTGGGCTACGGCCATTTTTCCGGATCGGTTCAGCTGCCAGACGGCCAGTATGCTCAGACATGCCGAGGATAAAATCAGGCCGGCAGCCACCAGCAGCATTATTTTGGCGTTGATGCGCATGTTGCAATACCTCCCCAAATTGGATTCACCTTCTCAGCCATATAGGAGGTATCGGCTAAAATTCAGATATCTTCGGTTTGTTGCTGGAATCGACATTTTTAGAGCGCCAGCGATAATGAATGCTTCTTATTTCATGAATGGAATTTTACTCACGCT
>Ga0049117_10000343_pt1 | contig 18439 bp, 13 predicted proteins | sample WorMetHERISLAND1_2_FD_55105 | JGI IMG/M metagenome (GOLD analysis project Ga0049117, IMG submission 55105) | Marine gutless worms symbiont microbial communities from Max Planck institute for Marine Microbiology, Germany - Olavius geniculatus... | ecosystem: Host-associated > Annelida >...
AGCGGTTTTCAACCGCGATTACCCAGATGGGTAATCGTGGCCGGCCTGCGACGAGCTCAGTCGAATCGAGGCCACTCCCACAAACTAATAACTCATATCTGAATGGTTTTGAATATGTGTAGTTTCATAAGTGGATCTAATACCGTTTTTTCCTGACACCTGAAACCTGAAACCTTATTTTTTATGTGGTTTCACACAAGCATGAGGTGAAAATGTCCAAAGACTATGGCGGTGTCGTCAATGAATTGGTGGCCGGCAAGTGGCAGCATCCGGACACCGGCCAGCCGGCGTCCATTGATATCGGTTCAATCGTCATTAAAGAAACCCTCGATGGAATGGAAGGCGAACTGGTTCGTGGGCTTCACGATAATGAAAAACTGGCGATCGTCGCGGACCGGTATACCTTCGAAGTACTCGGACGGCGAATTGGTTCGGCCCTGAGTTCCGCAGGATTTGCGATCGAAGAAATTGTGTGGCGGACGCCGCACGCCGACATTGAATGCGTGGAGGAATTGAGGCATTTGACCCGCCATTGTGACGGGTTGATAGCCGTTGGCTCGGGTACCATCAACGACAGTGTCAAGTATGCTTCATTTCTGGATAAAAAACGATATTCGGTTTTTCCGACTTCACCGCAACTGGCGTATGGCACACCGACGGCATCGATATCTTTCGGCGGATTTAAGAAATCGCTGACCACCCATTCGGCCCAAGGGGTGTTCTTCGATCTGTCGGTAATTTCCCAATGCCCAATCCGGTTGACCCGCAGCGCATTTGCCGATCTGATCTGCCGCACGACCGCTCAGGTCGACTGGTTGATGTCACATTTGCTGTTTGGCACCCAATATCGCAATCTTCCCTATACGTTGCTGGCCTATGACGAAGAAAACCTTTTCGACTGCGCCCTAGACTTGCAGGAAGAAAATCTGGAAGCATTCGGCATCCTGATTCGGATGTGTGCGCTTATGGGTCTGGCGATTCGCGCCGCCAACAGCAGTCACCCCGGCAGCATGGGTGAACATATGATGTCGCATTATATGGAAATGTTCTTCAACGATGTCAATCCCAACACTTTGCACGGTGAGCAAGTCGGAGTCACCTCGCTGACCATGTCCCGGCTGCAAAACCGGATGCTAAGCCGGGACAACCCGCCCACTCTTGAACCGACTAAAATCGATCAGGACGACATGATCGGGCGCTACGGCAAGGAAATCGGGCAGCAATGCATCCAGGAATTAAAAAACAAAGCCCTCGATCGTGAACAGACGGAGAAAATGAACCGGTATTTGGGGGAAAACTGGGACCGCATTGCAAAACAATTGCGAGCCGTCATGTTGCCATCTGAAAAGTTGGCGGCAGCCATGCAGGAAGTCGGCGCCATTCAGACCGGACGTGATCTGGGGTTTCCAAAAACCTTTTATCAGGAAGTCGTGCTCCATTCCCGCGAAGTGCGGGATCGCTTTACCATGCTGGATATGGCCGCTGATGCGGGAATGCTGGAAGCGTTCGCGGATGAATGCAAGTGATTGGGTATTGGGTATTGGGTATTCGGTATTTGGTACTGGGTACTGGGTATTGGGGATTCGGTACTGGGTATTGGATATTGGGTATAGTGACAAACGGGCATTCACAGGGATTTATGACGGAATCAACTTTTTTTCCGGCTTGACTCGAATTTGTCGGCACGATGATTTCGTTTGAGACATTTGAATTTCCGAATTTCGGATTTGTTTCGGATTTCGGCCAATTTTATAAGATCAGGCGAGTTTCGAATTTCCGGTTTATCCGGGTTGGGTATTCGGTATTCGGTATTCGGTATTGGGTATTTGGTACTGGGTATTTGTTAGCCGAATGAGAAATACTGCATCCCTAAGATTAAAAAAATTAATCCGGCTAGACGCGGAAGGATAGTCACAGAGGCACCACGACCCAGCCAAAGGATGAGTATAATAATAGACCTTTGTGCCTTCGTGTCTTTGTGGCGAAAATAGATTGTTTAGTAAATCCTTGGTAAGCATGATAAGACCAGCGGCTTTTCTCCAATAACCTATAACCTATGACCAATAACTTATAACCAATAACTAACAACCAATAACTAATAACCAATAACTAATAACCAATAACTAATAACTAATAACTATTTTCTAATTTCTAATAACTAATAACTAATAACTAATTTCTAATAACACTCGGGAAAGCAGATGGCAACTGTAGTCTACGACGGTATCCATAAAAATTTCGGCAAAGTGCAGGCGCTGCGGGACATCAACGTTGAGGTTAAAGCCGGGGAGTTCGTCGCTTTGCTGGGGCCGTCCGGCTGCGGCAAATCAACCTTGCTGCGGTTGACGGCCGGTTTGGAAACCATTTCATCCGGTAATCTATTCATTGACGGCAATCTGGTAAACAGGGTTCACCCCAGAGACCGGGACATTGCCATGGTATTTCAGAACTATGCCCTGTATCCCCAGATGAATGTTTATAACAACATTGCTTTCAGCATGCAGGTAAAAAAATTAGATAAAACTGAAATTGATGAGCGCGTTCAATGGGCGGCTAAAATTCTAAATATCGAAGATCTGCTCAAACGCTATCCAAGCCAACTTTCGGGCGGCCAGGCCCAAAGGGTGGCTATGGGACGCGCCATCGTGCGCGATCCCAAAGTTTTCTTATTCGACGAACCGTTGTCCAATCTGGACGCCAAATTGAGGGAGCAGATGCGCTTCGAAGTCCGCTCGCTGCACGATGAGCTCGCAGCAACTACCATTTACGTGACTCACGACCAGGTAGAGGCCATGACCATGGCCGATAGAATTTTGGTCATGCGTCTGGGCCTCATCCAACAGATCGGATCGCCGGCGCAGGTATTCGACCAACCGGCCAATGTTTTTGTTGCCGATTTCATCGGTACGCCTTCAATTAATCTCTTGGAGGGAGAAGTCGCGGTCGAGAACGGCAAACAAGTCTTTCGCACCCAGGACGTCACGCTTCCCCTGCCATTGGAAAATTCCCTGGAAACCGGCCAAAAAATAATATACGGCTTGCGCCCCCAGCATATCAAGGTCCTGGCGGAATACTCCGCAAGCGATACCGACACCATCGAAGCCCGGCTTTTGCTCAGCGAAACAACGGGAACTGAAACGCAATTTTCATTTGATTTTGGCGGACATAAATTAATCGTTGCCAATCAGGGAAGATTCGATATTCCACGCAACACCAATTGCCCTCTAAAGGTTGAGGTCGAGCGGGCCCACTTCTTCGATCAGGCCAACCAGCAGCGCATTGACTAGCATGGCTAGGCACCGCAAAAATTGCGATTTCCGGCTCCCCGTCCCCCATATTACAATTTTCGACATCTTAGCGCCTCGCGTACTGGGTTCTGCCGGACCATTTGTCAGGAGGAGAAGTCCATGGAGAATCGGTACAATGAAAATTACGTCCAAGAGTTGATTGCGCGTTATCCTGACATTGCCGAAGAATTGATCCGGCGTACCTACACCGCGCGGCTGATCGGGGCCGACCCGGCGCTGGTTCACGGCGGCGGCGGCAGCAGTTCGCTTAAATTGAGACAAAAAAATATTCTGGGTGAGGAACAGGAGTATTTATATGTCAAGGGCCGCGGCGTCGATTTGGCGCAAATCGATCCGGCCGGCTTCGTTGCGCTTGATCTCGCCGTCTTGATCAAGTTTCGCCGGCTGGAAAATATAGATGATGCGGAAATGGACAATCAGCTGCAAATGCGCAAATTGCAGCCGTCTCCCTTAAATCCCACGGTGGAGTCATTCCTGCATGCTTTTTTGCCGCACCGTTATATTGACCATACCCATGCCGACAGTATCCTCATATTGACGAACCAGCCGGGGGGCCGGGGACTGGTGCGTGATTTACTTGGCCCGCGGGTTGCCGTGCTACCATATAGCATGTCCGGCCTGCCCCTGGCAAAGGCGGCGGCGGACCAATGTGACAGGCATCCCGACCTCGAGGCAATTGTGATTGTTAATCATGGGATATATACCTTTGGCGCGGACGCTGAAACGTCATACACCCGCATGATTGACTGCGTCCGCCGGGCCGAGGCATTTATCGAAAAAAAATTGCCTGTCAGACCACCGGCCTCGCCTCAGGCTGATAGGGCCGCATCTGAAAAAAGGAAATCTTTGGCGGCTGTCCTGGCCCCATTCATCCGCGGCGCCTGCGCGCATGATATACAGGAAGGGCGGCTTTGCCGGTTTAAAGTTGAATTCAGAAGCGTACCTGACTTGTTGGATGCTACAATTGTCGATGATATTCAGACTCTCTGCGATTCCGGGGTGCTGACGCCCGCCCATGCGGCCTGGACCAAAAACTGGTATATTTACCTCGATTCGCTGCCGCAGCAGATTGAAGAAATAGGTCCATTGCTCACCCGAAAGATCGATCAATTCACCGAGCGATACCACCGCTACTTCCAGGAGCACCATAGGATCAAAGGTGCGCCATGCCGCGAATTGGATCCCTATCCCCGGGTGTTTGTCGTGCAGGGTCTGGGACTTTTTGCCCTCGGCATCTCGCAGCGCGAGGCGATAGTGGCGGCGAATATCGCCAAGCATACCGTCCATGCCAAACTGCAAGCCGGCGCCATCGGCGCCTATGTCCCCATTGCAGACTCCCACATTTTCGAAATGGAGTACCGGCGTCTTCAGCAAAAAAAAGCAGTTCAACACTTGCGGCAAGTGCTGCTGGGCCAAATCGCCCTGATCACCGGCGGAGGCGGCGCCATCGGATGCGGAATTGCCGATCGATTGCTGGCGGCCGGTGCGGCGGTCGTTATCTCGGACATCGACGAATCCCGCCTGCAAAAAGTGTACGTTTACCTCAGAGACCGCCACCCGGCCGGTGAAATTGAATGCCTCGCCTTTGATGTGGCGGATTACACAACCGTCACATCGGCCTATGCTGAAATCAGCCGCCGCCTCGGCGGGGTCGACATTGTCGTGCCCAACGCAGGCATTGCCCATGTCGCCACGATCGAAGACCTGGATCCGCAGCATCTCGATCAGGCCATCGATGTAAATCTGAAGGGTACGTTTAACACCATTAAAGCTGCCATACCGGTATTTCGGCGGCAGGGTACCGGCGGCAGCGTGGTGGTCATCAGCACCAAAAACGTATTCGACCCGGGAGCGGCCTTCGGGGCCTACAGTGCATCCAAAGCCGGGGCCCACCAGATTTCCAAGATCGCCGCCCTGGAGCTTGCCTCGCTGGGCGTCCGGGTGAATATGATCAACCCGGATGCGATTTTCGGCGATGAAAATATATCTTCGAATCTGTGGGACCGAATCGGCCCGGAAAGAATGAAAGCCCGCGGTTTGGATTACAAGGGTCTGCAGGAGTATTATCGCAACCGCAATCTTTTAAAGGCCCGTGTGTTGGCGGAACATGTTGGCAATGCCGTTGTTTTTTTCGCCAGTGACCAGACCCCGACCACCGGCGCGTCGCTGCCGGTGGACGGCGGGATTCCGGCCGCCTTTCCACGATAGGCAGGTTTATCGAAAACCTGCCCAAATATAGGGATCCGGTAAAAACCGACCCGAGTCGCCACGGCCGCAATGCGGTGCAGGTGGCCGGGCAGGCCATCGACTGCGTGTCACGATATCTTTGATATGGTTAACTCTAGTTTGTCATATTATTTTTACTTTGGCTCTTTATCAAAACAATATAATTTAGAAACTTCCCTCCCCCCCGAAAAGATCTCGGGATCGTAGACTCGCGGGAGGGATCGAGGGAGGGGGATAAAATGGTACGATCCTTAATATTGTAGATAGATCCGTTTTCAATTTTATGTCATTATGGAACCGAATCTGATAAAAAACTCATCATAGGGCCAAACCATGATAAAGTGGATGAAATCCAATTTTCTTCTAAGTTGTATCGCCGGATATCTCTTGTTTTTTGCCATAGGAGCACCGGCACCCGGTCAAGAGATGACGAAAAATATCTATGGAGCCGCTGAAGTGTCGGACAACAAAAATAAATCCGTCGAAGCTGCGGATAGCAACCCAGAAGCTATAACTATATTTATGTGTGGTGACGTGATGACCGGCAGAGGTATCGATCAGATCCTGCCTCATCCCGCTGACCCCGCCATTTATGAGTCATATATGAAAAGCGCTCGAGGATATGTCAAAATAGCGGAAAATCTAAACGGTCCCATCGATTATCCTGTCAGTTTTTCATATGTTTGGGGAGACGCTACCGAGGAGTTGAACCGATTAATGCCGGATGTCAGGATAATTAATTTGGAAACGAGTGTAACCAAGAGCAACGATTATTGGAAAGGCAAAGGCATCAACTACAGGATGCATCCGGAAAATATCCCTATTTTAAAAGCAGCCAAAATAGACGTGTGTTCCTTAGCCAACAACCATGTACTTGATTGGGGATATGTGGGTCTTCGTGAAACCTTGGAGACGTTAAAAAATGTAAACATCAAAATAGCAGGCGCCGGCCGCAACTTTAGTGAAGCGCAGGCACCGGCAGTACAAGAGGTACCCGGCAAAGGGCGAGTCATTGTGTTCGCATTTGGGTCGCGGACCAGCGGCATTCCGACGGGTTGGGCTGCTACGGACAAAAAGCCCGGGGTAAATCTGCTAAAAGAAATAAATGACAAAACGCTTCGCGATATTCAAGAAAAAATTCAGCGAATCAAACGTGAAGGTGATGTTATTGTGGTCTCGATACATTGGGGAAGCAATTGGGGCTATGGAATCCCTCGGGAGCAGACCGTATTGGCGCATCGATTGATAGATGAGGCCGGCGTTGACATTATTCATGGACACTCATCGCATCACGTCAAAGGCTTTGAGATTTACAAGGATAAACTCATTCTCTATGGCTGCGGTGACTTTATCAATGACTACGAAGGAATTGGCGGCCACGAGCAATTCAGGTCTGATTTGTCCCTGATGTATTTTGCGAAGGTCGATCGATTAAACGGCTATCTCCTGGGCTTGCAAATGACACCCACCCAAATGCGACGATTCAGGGTCAATCGAGCTTCAAAAGTCGACACGCTTTGGTTAAAGAATACTTTGAACAGAGAAGGCGAAAAATTTGGCGTCAAGGTAAAAGTGAACCGTGACAATCGCCTGACACTCCAATAGGGTTCGCTCCCAGTGCCTTTGTATTAAACTCCTTGGATACCATTTTGAATTAGCCCAAGTGATGTCGAGTAAATACCCTACATCACTGCCAAATTTAGGACAACCTCCCGAAATTACATTTAATTTTGATTACAATTAATGGCATTGATTTTTTGCTTGGAATCTGACACTATGCTGGTGATTCTCGATATTTGCTTTAACCTTTAATAAAGGGAAGGCATATGCATGAATAAAAGGCCCTGCTTCCGGATCTGGAGGTGGGGTTTTTGCTTTTGGATATCCAATTGAAATCTGCAAAATGTCTTGATTGCAGATAATGGAATCACCGGCCAGGGAGAACACTAATTTTGATTCAGATTCAGATGATATCACAGCCTTTCCCTTAACTGAGAAAACTCAATAAATCAGCAGTCTGAATTTTCTTGATATTACAAAATGCCTCCATAATATTTTAATTTTAATATTGTGCTCACCTGTAACCAGTAAAAACCAAAAAGGAGGTTTACTATGTCTGCAGAATCAGAGGGCCTAAACCAAAATTCACTGATAAAATTGAAAGAGGAAATCCAGAAAGATGTAGAGCAGAATAAGTATGATGGTGCGGTAGTAATTCTTGCTCGGCACGGGGAAGTGGCCTTACGTGAAGCAATCGGTTTTTCTGATCGCGATGCCGGTAAAACCATGAACGTGGATGACGTTTTCTGCATGTTTTCGGTAACTAAAGCTATGACCGCAGCCACTGTTCTTCAGCGTATTGATAAAGGTATGATTAGACCCAACACTCCGATCTCTGAAATCATTCCCGAATTCGGCATAATCGGCAAACAGCGCGTAACTTTTGCCCAATTGCTCTCTCATACCGGCGGCATGTCTGCGGCCTTTCCAGCACTTCTGCCCGAAGAACAGGGGGATTTGGATAAAGTTGTGGCGGCAGCCTGTGCCATGCCCCTGGAATCGCTGCCCGGCCAGGCGGTAAATTATAGCCCCTTAATGGCCCATGCGGTTTTAGCGGGTGCCGTTAAACGTTTAGATGGTGATCAGCGAGCTTTTCGCGACATCATGGCCCAGGAACTATTCAAACCACTAAAAATGAATGATAGCTCTTTGGGCATGCGCCCAAATCTTACAGATAGGTTTGTACCGGTGGTTCCCAGAGACGACTCACCGGGGCTTTTCCAATTAGACCAACTCGCTGGTTTGTTCCAACTAACTGTTTTAGATCCGGAAAAAAAGGCTGAAATACCTGCCGGAGGTGCCGTATCTTCAGCTGATGATGTATTCCGGTTTGCCGAAGCCTTGCGAAACGGCGGTGATTTGGAGGGCGAACGAATTCTATCCCGATCCATTGTCCAACTTGCCACGCAAGTTCACACCGGTAATATGCCCAACGATCTTTGGAACTTTGCCGTTGAGATGCGAGGATGGCCGGTCTTCCCGGCGAATTTAGGCCTGGGTTTCTTCTTGAGAGGAAAAGGGATCTACCCTACTTACTTCGGCACAATGGCATCACCAGGGACTTTTGGTGCCATGGGTGCGGGCACCACACTCTTTTGGGTCGATCCTGAACGCAATATGACATTTGTTTGCCTGACTGCAGGAATTTTAGAAGAAACAAACAGTTGTGATCGGTTTCAGCGTTTATCTGACCTGGCAATAGCTGCGGCATTATAAGCAATAATTTCTACCTTTTATTTAAAGAAGGCGGAGCTTCTTTTATTTCCGCCTTTTCTTAAATATATAATTCCCGAATTAATTTTAAGATTTACTTGACTTGACAGCCGCGCATAAAGATACCTGTATAATTAGCGGGAATTGAATAACACAATTAATTTGGAATTTAATACTATTGTAAGATACTCAGATTTTCCAACTTATCGTTACTTTTAATGGCGTTAAAAAACCTGTGATATCATCAGGCCCAGATCACAGGGACGATGTTGTACTATACTGCTATAAATCTGTAAATTTGAGAGTTCCAAAATCTGCGTGATATCCGAAGCAAATCATTACACATTTCGATACCTGTCGAATTAGAACTATTGGCATGATACATTTATCCGAAGCGGGTTTCCGCTCACCCCAAAATCTTGAATATGCGTCCGTTTCCAATATCATGTGAATAATTGATTTCAATTTATTCAGAAAAAAAATTTGCCGGAGTTTAGATCTTGGCGGTTTTCGAGCACCTTTATTGTTGAATGATACACAAGGTATTGTTCAGCATGACGAGATCAAACCTTAATGCAAGTCGGGTTGACTTGAGACAAAAGGTGGCTGTCGAAACACTTTGTATATTGCCTAAATAAAGGCAGCTATGAATTCGCATCCGTTTCCAGATTCAGATGGAGATTAAGCGAAGTTGCACGAGGTAAACTGCATAGGGACAGGAGGAAGAGATGGAGCTTGAATCGGCGACTCAGGTGTTTGGCGTCGGCTTCGCCGGCGGATTGCTTCTCGAACTAATCCACTGGTACAATTTGACACGCGACCCCAATTATAGCGCTTACAAGCGTTCACCAGTCTATTGGCTCGTGTCCCTCGGGATGGCGGCCGCCGGCGGCCTCCTCGCGATGCTATACTTTGGAGATCAGGCGCAGGGTTTACTGACGCTGCATGTCGGGCTTTCAGCACCTCTGATCCTACAGAAGTTTGCTACTACTGCAGCACTGACGGGGGGGAAGTCCACCCAGCCGAGCATCGCTAATTTTCTCAGCTGGTAATCCGATGCGGGTAGCCTCAATCGCACTTGGGATCATAACCTATTCCGACCCACGCTTGGCTTTGAGCAAGGCGCGGCTGCACTTCGCTGCCGATGATGCGGATGCCTTTCACCGCTACGTGACAACGGCATGGGATGGGAGCCGGGATCTGCATCTCTGCCTCACAGATGAGAAGGCCAGCCGAAACGAGCTTGAACAGGCCATCAAGTTAATGGCAGGCGCAGGGCCCCTTGATCTCTTCCTCCTTTATCTCTCTGGTCATGGAGAAGTCCGCGCGCACCAGGGCTGGTTCTGCCTGGCCGATGCCCGAAGCGGCGAGCCCAGCCTCACGAGCACAGAGATAGATAGGCTTCTCTCGACGATCGACGCTGATCAGGTTGTGGTGATCGCCGACTATTGCCACGCGGAAGCAAGTTTGGCCAGCAGCCGCTTTTTTACCGTGCTCGAGGGACATTCCGCAAGAATTTATATTGCCTCGGCGCGAACCAACCAGAAAGCTTGGGAGGATGCGGAACTGAAGCGTTCGATCCTCTCCGATGTGCTGCTCAAGTCGATAGCGTCGGGATCTCCGCTTGCGGAACGGGATGGAACGGTCGATATCGAAGCCCGGCTCATCCCGCACCTTCGCGAGCAGGTTCCGTTGGAAGCGGCGGTGCGAAAGCGCGGCGCTGTCCAGGAACCCGTCACGGGCGGCTCGGCTTCAAGGCCCATCCGGCTGCCGACAGTCGCCGCACGCGAAATGAGGCGCAATCTCTCGATCAGCGAGACAGTTCGCATGCGGCTGCGGCGAATCCTAACAGTTGGTGCGATATCCCTACTCGCCGTGTGGATCTTTGCAGACCTTCTCGTCTATCATCTCGCGATGGGGCCGAACGGAACGATCCTGGTTCGTCCCGGCCCAGCAGCACTTTACAGGCTGACCCCCTATCACCTAGGCAGGGAGGTCGACACCGGTTTTGACGTACAGGACCTTTCGCCTCGCAGTCAGGAAGCCTTCCTCCGGTTGAGCCGAGGCAGCGAATTCGGCTTCACGACCCGCAATGATCGCGACGGTCTCGCCCTGTGGCTTTCTCAGCTGGAACCGACTCTTACGTCTTCATCGGCCGCACGAGCGCGTATGCTCGCTCGTGCGGACACTCCGCAGATGGAAAACAACGATCCGCCGCCCGTGTGGGAAGCCGCGTTCGTGGCCTACGCGAGCGCCACCGAGCGCCGCCGCATTGCAGACATGATTTACCCTGCGCCGCCTCGTATCGAGGTCGATTGCGGGGGGCCTGTCAGAGAGCAGTTCGATTTCACGCTCCTCAATGTTACACCGGATGTGTTCGCTAGCGACCTTGCCTGGCGTGCGCTACGGGTCGACGCCCTGCATCAGGAAGAGATTATACAGCTTGTGACCGCGGTCGCCTATCGCGTTGCGCACGCCGAAGAATCGACACAAATAAGTATAGACACAGAAGCGCTGGCCGACGCAGTGACGCTGATGACGTCACCCTCGCGTCCACGACTGATAGGCCTCACTGGCTGGTGCGAGGGCGCTCCCGCTGCCTTGGTGCGTGCGCTTACGGGCGATGATCGGACACGCATCGGCGCCGAGGCCGCGCTTGTCGCTGGTCTTCCCACAGCTCCATCGCCGCCAGGGGAGGATCCGCCCCCTCCGCAAATGGCAGCAATTGCTGCGCTGACTACCCTTGTCAACCGTGTACGTCTACAGTATCAGACCGTCGAAGAGATCGTGGCCGCCTTCGATCGGAGCGGCGAAGGTCTGGGGCTGGACGCACCGTTCAACCGCCTTCTTCTCGATACAGCCGCCAATCAGCCATTGCCATCGCACTTCCGTATCCGCCTGTTCAATATCCTTGGCCGCAAGGTTGACGCGGAAGATTTTGAGACGATTGTCGCATTCCGCTTGCTGGCTCGGAACGCTAACCATCTCACGGCAGCCGAGCGGGGGACGCTGCGTGCCTGGCTTAACCGCAACGGGGAAGCAAATCGCACATCGAGTCTTCTTCATGAGGGTTTAGGCTATCTGGCGCTGGTTATGCCACTCAGGGCCGAGGAGGTGGACTGGCTCGTGGCGCGCCTGTCGCCTTATAGCTGGTTTACCCCCGAGACAGTCGGCTATCGCGGGGAAATGATAATTAGCGCTTCGGACGAGAAGGCGGCTGTGGCGCTTGGCAGAGTCAATCAACGCCAATCTTTGGATCGGGAGGTGATCGATCGTCTCCTGACGATCGCCGCCCACCGCACCGATTTGAAGGAGCGGACGGCCTTACTGCGTGGTCTGGGCTACTCCCAAGAGCGGTTTGATCGACAGGTCCTCGAGACGTTATCCAATCAGAAGACCTCAGCTGTCATGCGACGGCTCTACATCAACATCGCCATCGAGCAACTGCGCTTGATGCCAACTGACGAATGCGCTCACATTCTCACCTGTCTTTTCCTGCATTGGCAAAGATCCCGGGCCCCCGATCTGCGGCTTGCGCTTGGAGAAATCATAGGCAGGGTCGTCGCAGAGAGACAGAAATAACCAATCAATACTAAATGTCGGTTTCAACCGATACTGTTGAAAAGGGTATAGTTTGGGGACACTCCGCACATTTAAAGCTTTAGAGTACTAAATCATAATCTTTTCATTGGATGTTCGCTTTTAAAGCCTATCCATTCGGTTATTATGAAAAAATTGAAATATTATAAGCCATGAATAATCGAATTATCCACAACCAAAGTTTGCGGGCTTAGTAGTAAATATACGCTACTCAAATCTCAACTTCCGCATTTCGGCAAAGTAATCCATGGCGGATGGCGGCAGGTGTTGAATTTCCTCACCGGTCGCCAGCGCCTGACAATAGATCCGGGCCACATTTTCCAGCAGCTCGGAATTTCGCATGGCCCGCTCCATGTCGGCGCCCAGGCTCATAGCCCCATGGCTTTGGATGAGGTAGCAATGGCAATCGTTGGCCAATTTCGCGGTGACGTTGTCGACCAGTTCTGCACTGCCTGAAAAGGCATAGGGCACGATATCCACGACGTGGCCGATTTCAACGAAGATCTCATCAAACAGGGCCGGAATTGGTTTATTTATGGTCGAGAGGGTGCTGGCATACGGCTGATGGGTGTGAATCACCGCATTGACATCCGGCCGATGCCGGTAGACACCGAGGTGCATGCCGGCCTCTATGGAAGGCGCAAAACTGCCTTCGATAAGATTTTGATCGAAATCGATCACACAAATGTCAGTTAGCTCCAGGGAGTGATAGGAACGTCCCGAAGGCGTGATGGCAGCGATTTTTTCACCCGGCTCTCTCACCGAGATATTGCCGCCGGTGCTCAAGCGTCCCAGAAATCCATTCTCGGCCAGCCAGCGGCAGCTGTCCAGCACCTGACGTTTAATGTTGTCGAATTTACTCATAGCAATGATCCTATCTTAAAAACAATTAAAAAATGAACATCGAACATTGAACATCGAACGCTCAACATCGAATAAGGTATGGTGTCATTTTTTATAAAAAGACTGGACAAGCCTGCTTTGCCAAATAGGCTAAGCAGGCTAAGAACGCAGCTGCCAGTTGGAATTCTGTGGTTCATTTGACTTAAAATAGATCAAGCGTAGCGTCATCAATGTTCGATGTTGGACGTTCGATGTTCAATGTTCATTATTTAAGCAAGCACGTAGGCTCTAAAAGAACAAGCTTAAACCCTGAATAGTCGATCTTCAGGGCGGACTAATTGGGCAAAGGCTCTACTTGGTTTTATCTACAAATTGTGATTTGGGTTCGGGGCTGGTGGCCGACCATCCCCCGTCAATGATCAGGGTTTGACCGGTAATCTGGTCCGCATCCGGGGACAGAAAAAAAAGCGCGGCCTTGGCCATGTCGCTCGGATAGCACGCTCGGCCGGTGGGGATGACGGTCGACCAGATCGGCTCGTAGTCAGGCACGGCCGCCACCGTGCGGGGGGTAACTGTGGCCCCCGGGGCGATCGCATTGACGGTAATGCCATAAGATGATACTTCGGACACCAGGCTGCGCGCCAGCATTTCCAGGCCTTTTTTGGTCATGGCATAAACCGAGGATGTAGCGATGGCCTGGTTTCCGGCAACGGACGACAAGAACAAAAGGCGTCCGCCGCTGTCCTGCTGTCGCATCTGACGGGCCGCGGCCTGGGCCAGAAAAAACGATCCCCCTAAATTTACCGCCAAAACGCGCTGGAAATCCTCGGGCTTGAAATCAAAAAAATCATCCCACAATGACAGTCCGGCATTGGCGACCGCAATGGAGAGGTGGCCGAATTCGTCGACGGCCCGGTCGACCAAGTCGCGCACGACTTGCACCTCAGCGACATCGCCCCCTAGTCCCAGGCAGGTGCCCCCTTCTGCACTGATGCCCTGTGCGGCTTTGACGGCCAGATCCCCGTTCATGTCATTGAGCAAAACGGCGGCCCCCTGCCCTGCCAGCCGGCGCGCGATTTCAAGGCCGATGCCCTCTCCCGCACCGGTGACGATGGCAACCTGATCCCTAAAAGCATTCTCCTTCATATTTGATTCTCCCCGGTATCAATCTATTAACCCAATTGAGTTAAAAACCAATTGAGAGTTATTCGTTATCGGTTATTGGTTAATGGTTTAAAAACAATGAATTCTGTTCTGATGACTCACTGATGCTATAAATATAAAATCAGGCTATCAACCAATACTAATAGCGAATAACCAATTACTAATAACACCTTAAATGAGCGCTTTTCGCTCATTTAAGGTATTATTCTCACCATTCATAGAAAAATGTCGCGCCTTTTGCAAGAGAAGGGTTTCAATAAAGATTTTGGATTGCGGATTGGAGGTATCGCTACGCTCTGTCTTTTATAATGGATCGTTCGACAAAAAAGCTCACGACAAGCCGTTCGACAAACAAGCCCTCGACAAGCCGTTCGACACAAAAGCTCACGACAAACCGTTCGACAAACAAGCTCACGACAGGCAGAATACCTTAAATCCAAAATCCAAGATCTAAACAAATAGCTGTTTGCGATACGACAGCGCCAGTAAAAACCCGGTAATCCCGATGATCGGGAAAAGAATAAGCGAAGTCTTAAAAGATGTTGCCTGCACGAGCAGAGAAAGCATCAGCGGTACGACAATACCGCCGGCCGGTATGCCAAGCTTGATGATCCCCATCACCATGCCCGACATTGCGGGATATTTTAAACCGGCCAAGGCAATGATCAGCGGAAATATAACCGAGATCGTCGCCCCGCTGACAATCAAAAGAAAGTAAGCCCAGAAGGCACCCGGAGCGGCGAAAAGCAGCAGGCTGACGGCGGCGGCGGTCAAGGCAAACATGGCCATGATGTATTTGAGCAACTGGTTTTTGCGCGCGAGCGCACCAATAACGAGCCGCCCGGCCGCGATGCCTGTCAAAAAGGCTACCAGCCCAAGCTTCGAAGTTACCTGGTCAAATCCGTAAAATTCCATCAACAGGGTGGTAATAATTCCGATCAGGGACAGCTCAATGCCAACTGCACACGAAGCCATAATAAAGAGTACGAGCACCGGTCGCTGTTGGCCGAGAAAAGCCAATCGTTGACAAAAACTTTCAGCCATCTGCCTTTTTGGAGGAACCCGGGAAAAAACGAAAATTACCGCCAGGGCCAGAACCGCCGCCGCAGATTGAACCATGCTTTTTCGCCAATCCATCTGCAGAAAAATGAGGTAAATCACGATCATCAATTCGCCAAAAGTGACGAAAAAATGATTGACGGAAATAAACAGGCTCTCGCGCCGGTCGTGGATGTCCAGCAGCATCGCATCGGCGGCGCCCTCGTAGCCGCCGATTCCGATGCCGATGAAAAGCATAATTGCCAGATTCAGCGGGAATGAGTCTTTGAAATAGAAAAAGAATAATGATGCGGCGGTGATGAGGCTGGCCGCAAACATCAGCCGGGCCTTGTCGACGCTGTCGGCCAGCGTACCCACGGTAATGACGGACAGGATAAAGCCGACGTTCTGAAAGGCAAGCAGCAGTCCGATCTGAAACGGTGAAAGCCCGATGTTGCGGGAGGCCGCCCCGATGACGGCCGAACCCACGCCCAGGAAAAACATCGCCGCAAATGATGATGATGTCAGTAGATTCCGGTTGCGCAGCATGGCGAAAAGCTCCCTGTATAATGCCCGACCTTGAAAAGGTTCATTAATCTTCTCAGGACGGCGGCGGCGCTTATTTGAATACACATCAGTAAGTGCTTGTCCGACAGTGTAAATCGCGGTTGAACCTTCGACAAGCTCAGGTGAGCAAACCGCTCCCACAATCTATGATACCGGTATATTCCTATACAAGATCAATCTCAAGCGTTCTAACTTCTAAAACAGAAAAGACGATCCCGAAGGCGTTGATTGTCCGGCCGACCCGACGGACATCCGCGTTCACGGCCGGGTTACGGCCGGCATCTATTTCAACAAGAAACCTGGTTATCTGCGTTTCTGCCAAGGCCTTCAAGCGTTTTTCCAATTCACCCCCGGCCCTTTCTGAATCGGTTTCAAACCGAAAGTCGTCGATGCTTCTTCCGTTTAAATGCCACACCAATGCACAGATTTTCATCCACTTTATCCGGTTGCCGATACTCAATCGTCTCATCGTCTCGAAACCGTTTGAAAACGTTGCGGCCGCCAAAAAACGCCGCAACACGTCGGGGCTGGACTCCGTGTCCGCCGTCACGTCTTTAAAATGCGTTTCAGCATCACCGTCGGAACGTGTTAATTTGCGGTGAGCTGCTTTTCGCAGGTCGGCTGAAAAATCAGGTTGCGCCCGCACGATGAGATCCCGGATGGTTCGGCGCTGGATCATATACAGCATCCGGCCGGCATATTCCAGGTATCTGTCATAGTCACGGCGGTCCCGGCTGCCCTCAGCCAGGGCATGCAATAAAAAGTGACAGTAATCGTCCAGATACAGCCAGGCCTCCCATATCTCCTCCGGGGTCATATCGTCGGTTTCAGTATAGTTTTCAGCCACGAACTCGCCCGCATCGTTGGTAACAACCGTGGGATTCCTCTGAGGCCAGCTATGTTTCATCGCATCCGTATCGATCAGTCTGACGCTTTGCTCCTGCCACATTTTGGTGCCGGGATAAGGAACGGCGATGGAGACGGATGCGTGCCGGGTGATAAGGTTGTAGGGCGGATGATCCAACACAAAGAGGGCGGATCGCAGCACGCTCTGCCAGTCCTGACCGGGGAGCCCGACCAGCAGATAAAAAGCCGTGTGGATCTTTAGCCGACGGCACCAGTCACGGAGCTGAATGATCTGATCGAGATCGATGCCTTTGCCGATTTTTTTCAATACGGCCGGGTCGCCGGATTCGACCCCGATCTGAATAAATTGTAACCCGGCGGCCTGCATTCGTTCCAGCTGCTCATAGTCCAGTTGATCGGCCCTGGCTTCGGCGGTCCATTCGATTTGAAGGCCCGAGTCCGCAATCGACCGACAAAACACATCTATTCTTTTTCGGCGATTCAAGAAAGTTTCCTGGACAAAGGCAAATTTTCGAAATCCTTTGTCAAACAAACATCTGATCTCCGCTATAATATTTTCGGCACTGCGCTCTCTGATTCTGCGGCCGTGTATGCATCGCTGGGCACAAAAAATACAGTCATGGGGGCAGCCGTATCCGGAGAGGATATAGATGAGCTGGTTTGGATTTTCAGCCGGATCCTGGTCCGGTTCCCGGAAGATTTGCAAACTGTCGGAAGGAAACGGATAATCATCGAGCGCCAGCAACGGTTCCCGCAATGGGTTGATGAGAATCTCGCCGCTTTCTTGCTTAAAGGCAATGCCGGCTATCAATGATAAGTCGGGCGGAGCGGCTTGAGTGGCCAGTAAAGCGATTTCGGACAGGGTCTCGACGCCTTCACCGATGCAGGCCACTTGAAATTCTGAAGTGTTCAGAAAATCCCGGGCGGCAACCGAAACGTGCGGTCCGCCGATAATGCGCAATGCCGCGGGAACCATCTGCCTGGCGGCTCCAGCGATTTCTGCCGCCTCATCCAGGTGGGCCGAGGTTGCCGTCATACAGATCAGCAGCGGGACGGCAGCGATTTGGTCTAAAAATTCGCAAAAATATTTCTTGATGGACTGCTGCGCCGACTTCAACGAAAGATGCAAAACAAAGATATCAAAGGCGGGATAATCATCCTCGGAATCGAATAGTATTTTTTTTCTGCCCAGTCGTTTGGCAAACCCTTCTAAAAAGGCTTTATTCATCAAAGCACTGGCCAGGGTGCCGAGGCTGAGATAACTTCTGAGCCGATCCTCATCGGTAAATCTCGGGGTGCCGAGGGAAGGGTTGATGAATAAAATCGAGTGATTTGCCATATCCAGGTTATTGCCGTGATTGATGGTGCTGTGATCGATTTGGATTTGCTAAAACGCTGGGAGGCTCGGAGGCTCGGAGGCTCGGAGGCTGGAAAGCTTTGAAGCGGGGATAAACAGGCTGTCCAATAACTTCCAACAAGCTGAGTCAACATACTATATATAGCTAATTTTTTATTTACTACCACAACATATGGTAGTAGTAGAAGGAATATTA
>Ga0049117_10000349_pt1 | contig 17969 bp, 12 predicted proteins | sample WorMetHERISLAND1_2_FD_55105 | JGI IMG/M metagenome (GOLD analysis project Ga0049117, IMG submission 55105) | Marine gutless worms symbiont microbial communities from Max Planck institute for Marine Microbiology, Germany - Olavius geniculatus... | ecosystem: Host-associated > Annelida >...
GGCTGAGGGCTGGGGGCCGGGAGCTAAGGGTTGAGGGCAAGGGCAGAGGGTTATTGGAATGCGGAACGGGGTTTGGGAAAAGAAGGTTAGAAGATGGGAGCGTGCGAGCTCAAAGCTGAAAGCTGAAAGCTCAAAGGGGAAAGGTTGAAGGGGAAAAAGAAGGTGGGAATGTGAGAAGGGGAAAAAGAAGGTGGGAATGTGAGAAGGGGAAAAAGAAGGTGAGAAGGTGAGATCGGTTGATAGGAACAGAAGGTGAGAAGTTAAGAAGGTGAGAGGGTGGGAGCAGCCAATAGCATCCTCATTTAACTTTCAGATCACTTCCTTTGAGCCTTGAGCTTTCAGCTTTGAGCTTTTCCGCTTTGAGCTTTCCCGCTTTGAGCTTTTCCGCTTTCCCGCTTTCAACTATGAGCTATGAGCTTTGTCAATCCGCAATCTGAAATCCGCATTCCGCAATCAAAAAATTTTTCATATCCTTTTAACCTAATCAACTAATCACCTAATCAACTGCCTTTACCAAATACATCCCGCTAGACAACCGTCAGGGTGCAGCCCTTAATGGAAATCGTGAAGAAAATGCCGATGCCGATTCATTTAAGATTCTCTTGACTTATCAGCCGTTTAATACGATATCTATGTAAAACTGCTGGTTCCTGGTTCAGGGTTCAAAGGTTGCAGCCTGTGGCAACTGCATTTTCGGTTAATCAAGATCCGGATGACCCGAGTTCAGATGGGATTCAATGATGATCAGGTTCAATAAAATCGGGGCAACGACAAAACTCCTTATTTTTAACATATTTATTTGGACCGTTTTAGCGCTTGCCGGATGCGGTGGTGTCGGTGACATACCCGTGGCCAGCGTGCTGACCAGCGGCCGGATCACTCTGTCGTGGAACAAGGTTCCCGGTGCAGCGTCTTACGAAATATATATGGCCACGTCACCGGGTGTGACGACCCTCAACAGCTATAAAATACCCGATGTCATCCCACCCATAACCATCACGGATTTAGAGCCCGGTACGACCTACTACTTTATGGTGGCTGCCTATAGTGATTCCGGGGAAAGCAGAAATTCAAAGGAAGTTGCGTATACCGTCGATGATGCCGAAGAGGGATTCATTGAATTCGCTGACCTCATCAGCCATACCAAAGCTGAAATTATATCCCAGCCGCCCGGCGAAGATCAGATCCCGGCGACGGCCGATCAGCCGGACGTCGCCGAAACGGCAACACCGGCGGCCGGGGCTGCAGCACCGAAAAAAGCCGCCTCGCAGACCATCATTTGTTTCGGCGACAGTCTCACCGCCGGTATCGGAGCCGGGACCGGGATGGATTATCCTGCCCAGTTGGCCAAAATGCTCGGCAAACCGGTCATCAACAAGGGCATCTCCGGCGATACAACGGCCACCGCCCTGAGAAGGCTCAAACGCGATGTGTTGTCCGCTGAACCGGACGTCGTTCTGATTACGCTGGGAGGCAACGATTTAAAAAACGGCATTGCCAGAAAAAATGCTTTTAATAACCTGAAGTCCATTGTCGAGACCATCCAGAACCAGGGTGCCGCGGTCATCATCGGCGGCTTGAAGTTTCCCGGTCAGGACCGGGGCTTCGGCCAGGGATATGAGGACCTGGCGCAGCAGACCGGAGCGACATTGATACCGAATATTTTCGAAGACATTGTCGGCAACCCCGATCTGATGAGCGACCCGATCCATCCCAACGCCGACGGCTACGGTATTATCGCCCGGCGATTTTACACAGCGCTCAGATCTCCTGAGAAAACAAGCCAAACCGACAGCAAACCGCCGGCGGACGGCCGAACGCAGGCTCCCACTGCGGAAAAAAAATCCGCCCCGGTTGCCGCCAAACCATTGAGCCAAGCCGCCCAAAGCAGCCTCCCGGATACTCGCGCGGTAACTTTAGCCTGGGATGACGTTCCCGGCGCAACCTCTTATAACATATATTATGGCGACAAACCCGGTGTGACCCGGCGCAACGGCACCAAAATAACGGACGCCCAGAATCCGCACAAGTTAGAGGGCCTGGTGAAAGGAAAAAAATACTATTTTGTCGTAACGGCTGTCAACCAGACGGGAGAAAGCGCGGAGTCAGCGGAGCTTTCATTTACGGTGGGGCAGTGAAAAATAGTTGACCGGGGGAACAGAAGCTGGGAGGCTGGGAAGCCAGGAAGTTGGGAAACTGATTGGCCCGGTTAAATCCGCTGGGCTCGTTTTCTACGAAAACATTTACCGGGGTATTAGCTGAATGGGTTGGTTGGGTCAATTGTGGCAACTTGAATTCGATCTTCACTCAGGAGCAAGTGCGTGCAAAATTCAGCTGCTAAACTGTTTTTTCCCGGCGGGTTCCCATAACGGAATCGATAATTCCCTGAACTTTCTGATGGAATTCCGCGGAATGGGTAAATTCCTTTAACACATCCTGCCAGGTGGATCCGCGGTCTATCTTGGCCAGCCAGGTGTCCAGATCTTCTTTCTTCGTTAGGGGACTCAGCATCCCGTTGAAAAGCTCGCTTATAAATTCGCGATCAGATAGGTCTCTCATGATGTACCCCTTGCGGTGCAAAATAACGGGCAAAATCCGTCATGCGAAAACCTGATGCGCTTCATTCCTTGAATGATTCAGGTAGTGCTATACAATTCATAGCACGCGCAGACAGCCGTTTCAAGGTATAATTATTAAAAAAATCAATAAATTAGTGAATTTAGCATAGTAACTGATTTTATGGTAGCCGGTAAACCGGCATGATTCTCTTATTATGATTCAGAAAAAAATACCCGGACCAATTTGCGTTCATATTGTTTGCTTTCCATTTTCAGTTTCCGACTGACATCCGCCGGCCGCATGGGAGTCAAAATTTTTTGCACCTGCAAAATTTAAATGCTCAAATTCTGTAACTGGTTTGGATGATTTAGCTTTACTTCATCGAGTAAATTATCTATTGTTATGGCGTGTTAGGTTGATTGTCATTCCGAAGCCTGATTTATTTTTCAGGTTCAGGGGAGAGAAAAAGCCAGCGGCTGATTTAAACCAGCGGGTCGTCGAGTCAATCCGGCCCGGTAAGACAGGGATAAGAACGGATTGCCGTGGCGTCGCCGGCATCTTTTCGAAAAAGCAGGCTTTAAAATGAAAGAAAACACCGACATTAGACTTCAGCAGCAGGCAGATATCACCATCATGGACATTCGAGGCGATATTACCTCGTACTCCGAATCCGTTTTCAAAGAGGCATATCAGCAAGCTTTAGATCAGGAGCCAAGCAAAATCATATTAAAGATCGAAAAATACGCCTACATCAACAGCGGCGGGATTGCCCTGATCATTCAAACACTATACAAAATAAAGGAAAATAAACAATCAGCCGCGATTGCCGGCGTTTCGCCCCATTTTAAAAAGATCTTTAAGATGGTCGGAATTGCCAAATTTGCTATAATATGCGACTCCTTGGAAGACGCATTAGAAAGGCTTAATTAAAAGCGGAATAGCGCGATTATCCAAAGCGAATTATTCTACCGGTGACACACCGCAATGCGAGTCCCATAAGATCCACCCCTTGACAACTTCTGCCCAACTCTTTCCAAACTCGAATCAAAATTGACAAATTGTTGTCTCTATTTTACTATTTCAAGTCGCACAGGTATATCATGCAGGGCGATATTTTTATTCCCGATTCTGTTGGATGATATCCATACAACCTTTTAACAAGATAAGCCCATGGCGGATTTTAAAGGCATCGTACAGCAGTTACTTTCACAGGCAGGCATCGAAATAAACGGCACGGCTACCTGGGATATTCAGGTAAATAATCCTGATTTTTACAAGCGCGCTATTAAACATGGAACGCTTGGCCTGGGAGAGTCATATATGGATGGTTGGTGGGACTGCGAGGCGGTTGACCAGTTATTTGACAAAATGCTGCGCGCTGATCTGCACGAAAAGGTCCGCATAACGCTGCTTCATAAAGCACTTATTTTGATGGGGCGGCTGTCAAATATGCAGACCCTGCTTAGATCTAAACGGGTGGTTGACATACATTACGACTCGGGCAGTGATATCATCCTGTCCTTTCTGGATCCCTACAAACAGTATTCATGCGGGTATTTCAAGGGAACAACCGATCTCGGCATCGCCCAGGAGCAGAAACTGGATTTGATCTGTAAAAAACTGATGCTATCCGGGAAAGACCGGGTTTTGGACATTGGCTGCGGTTATGGCGGCTTTGCCCGTTTTGCAGCAGAGCGCTATGGCTGTGAGGTTATCGGCATTTCCCCCTCCAAGGAGCAAATTAAATTTGCGAACGAATTCTGCAAAAATTTGCCGGTGCAATTCGTTCAATCGGATTACCGGAACTTTAGCGGTTCGTTCACAAAAGTTGTCAGCGTCGGCATGATCGAGCATGTGGGTTACAAAAATTACCGAGCGCTTATGGAAATGGTGGCCCGATGCCTGGCGGATAATGGGCTGTTCTTATTGCAGACAATTGGCGGGAACACTTCGACCGTAACCGGCGATCCATGGTTGATGAGGTATATCTTCCAGAACTCTATGCTGCCCTCTGCCCGGCAGATTACTCAAGCAGCCGAGGGATTTTTCGTGCTTGAGGATCTGCATAATTTTGGTGAATATTACGATCTGACGTTGATGGCCTGGAACAAAAATTTTGTTGAAAATTGGCCCCGCTTTGAGCCCCTTTATCCTGAAAAGGTATTTCGCATGTGGGACTATTATTTATGCCACTTTGCAGGTACATTCAGAGCGAGGATGAATCAGTTATGGCAGTTCGTGTTCTCAAAAAAAGGGATTCCCGGAGGCTACCCCTCAATCAGATAACGGCGTGAGACTCAAAACGCCCCGGCATTCTTAAGGTATGCAGATAGAATTAACAGGCAAATCAATCGGGTTTAGGATTCAAAGAAACTCCCGAACTAAATTCTGCGACGTTTCGGATACCGCCAATTTAGATCAGCAAGAAGTGCATCCCCTCGGTTCGCAGGCGACAATCCTTCTGGCGAGTGTCTTTGGCCCCTACGCCAGGGATGATGACTATGGCAGCCGGTCCGCCAACCCAATGGAACTATATCACAATCAGGTAACCCGGGTACAAGGGCCTTTCTCCCTGCGGATGTTTCACCGAAGCTGCGGAATAAAGATGATTCAGGCCAATATTAAGGCACCCTGCACGGTGCTGGATTACCCGGATTTGGCCCGCTTTATCCGGGAGCTGCGCGAAAAGCGATATGATATTATCGGAATCAGCGCTATCCCGGCCAATCTGAAAAAAGTTGCGGTCATGTGTACGTTGATTCGTAAGCACCAGCCTGAAGCGATGATTGTGGTGGGCGGCCATATTGCCAACATGCAAAATTTGGGTGATCTGATTGATGCGGACTGGGTGGTGCGGGGAGAGGGCATAAAATGGTTCAGAAAATTTCTCGGTGAAGCCGAAGACGATCCCATCCGACACCCTCTTATTCTATCCTCAATAAATCCGCGATGCATGGGAATGAATATCAAATCAAGCAGCCGTGACACAGCGGCAGTGCTGATTCCTTCGGTGGGTTGTCCCCACGGATGCAATTTTTGTTCCACGTCTGCGATGTTCGGCGGCCGGGGGAAATTTGTCAATTTTTATGAAACCGGCGATGAGCTTTTCGATATTATGTGCCAACTGGAAGACAGGATGGGGGTATCGTCCTTTTTCATATTGGACGAAAACTTCCTCCTGCATCGCAGGCGGGCCTTGCGGCTGCTAAAATTGATGTCCCGGCACGGGAAAATTTGGGAATTGCACGTGTTTAGTTCAGCCGATGTATTGGCCACTTACACGATGGAGCAACTGGTAGGAATGGGTATTTCCTGGGTCTGGCTTGGCCTCGAAGGCAAGGACAGTCAATACCGTAAGGTAAAGGGCATCGATACAAGAACCCTGGTGCGCGAGCTGCAGGCAAACGGAATTCGGGTTTTGGGGTCAACAATCATCGGCCTGGAATATCATACCCCCGAATCTATGGACGATTCGATTAATTGGGCTGTCAGCCACAATACGGACTTTCATCAATTCATGCTCTATTTTGCCCCTCACGGAACGCCCCTGCATGCAGAACTAAGAGGTAAAGGCACCCTTTGCAATTCCTCTGAAATAGAAGAGGCGGATGTCCACGGGCAATATCGATTCAATTACATTCATCCGCATATCCCGCAGGGCCGGGAGACTGATTTTCTGCTGAAGGCCTTCCAACACGATTTTGAAGTAAACGGCCCGAGTGTGATGCGCATGGTGCGCACGATACTGAATGGCTGGCTGAAGTTCAAGCATCACCCGGATGTCCGATTTCGCAGGCGATTCGAAGCTCAGGTCGAAAAAATGCCGACACTTTATGCCGGGGCGCTTTGGGCGACGCGGCGCTGGTTCAAGAACCACCCGATGCTTAACCGCAAGATGACTGCCATTCTTCAGGATATCTACCGTGAATTCGGATTCAGATCTCGCGTTGCGGCACCGTTTGTGGGAGGGTTTATCCTGAATTTGTTGCGAAAGGAAAACAAACGCCTGGCGGGTGAATACAGCTATGAACCGCCCACTTTTTATGAGACCTCGGTCAAAGCGGTCATACCGCAAAAACCGCCTTGCATTTAGCCGAACGCTTAGCGCTTTTTTCTGAAAAGAGCAAATATCAGAAACGTCGCTGTGGCTGTAAAGCTCAACCAGACTATCCAATCGCCATAGCGGGTGTATATCGTGCTGGAATCCATTGGGACGACTGTATCCGTCAACACGCCTCTCACAAAGATATCCCTGCCGGTTGCGTCCTTTACCCGATTTACGACTCGACCGCAGGGGTCAATAAAGCAGGAGACGCCTGTATTGCCGCATCTGATCAGAAATCTCCGGTTTTCAACGGCGCGAAATACGCTTATTGACAGAAACTGATAAGGTGCAGCCGTTTTGCCGAACCATGCCTCATTGGTAAGGTTGACGATAAATTGGGCCCCATCTTTGACAAATTGCCTTACCAGATCGGGAAAAATAGTCTCCCAACAAATCGTGGCACTAAAACGAAAATCAGGGCCTTTGAACTGGACGAATTTTTCACCCTGTATGTGGCTGCCGGTGGCCGGCACCTGAATGTAGGACCATGGCATTATCTCTTTCAGCGGGAGGTATTCGCTAAACGGCAGCAAACGAATCTTCAGGTATTGGTCGAGCACTTTGCCTTCCGGGGAAAAAAACAGGGCCGTGTTTCCGGTCTTGCTTTCTTTATTTTGTTTCTTCACATATTTGGGGAACTCGGAACTGCCGATAAGAAAGTGGGTACCGGAATTTTTGACAATCCTCGTCACCTGATCGTAAAGGTTTAACCTTTTCAGTATCAGTCCGGGCGTCGCCGCCTCCGGCCAGATGATGAGTGCAGGATCTTCTTTTGATGAGACCTGGCGGGTCAAATCGTTGTAAGTCTGCATGATGTAGCCGGCTTTTTGGGGATCCCACTTATCCCGCTGTTTGATATTCCCCTGCACGATGGAAACTTTTATCCTGTTACCGGCGATTGGCCCGCCGGTTGCTAAAAGGCCATAAACCAGGGCGATAATCAATAATACGGCTGTTCCGGTGATAAAAGAAAGCCTTGTGCGTTTTGAACCGGTTTCATGAGACCGCCGCCCGGATTTTTGCTTCCCATAAACAACCGGCATGATGGCCAGCGCCAGCGACGAGTTGACCAACATTATCAAAAAACTGATTCCGTATGTACCGGCAATAGAAGCGGTTTGAATAATCGGCGTATAAGCATACTGGGAGTGGGCCAGAAGGGTGGTCGGATAGGATATGAAACCCATGTTCGAACGGGTGAATTCCAGTGAGATCCAAATGAATGGCGCGGCAGTGAGCGCAATTGTCGGTCCCAGGCGTTTGCCAAGAAATCCGAATGCGAGACCGAACAGACCAACATAGCACCCGAGGTAAAGGTGCAGGATGGCGTGGTGCAAAAACTTGTATCCCTCAACCTCGAACATCCAGCTGAAGGTGAATCCAAAACTCACAACGCCTGAGAGATAGGAAAGAATGAAAGCGTATATTGGCTTCCGATTGAGAACAGCAAGCAGAAGCGGCACCAGCGCGACCCATGCCAGCCACGCCTGGTTGAGATCAGGAAAGGAGAAAACAAACAAGAATCCCGATCCCAGGGCGGCGATGACCGGATAAAATATGCTGAAAAATTTGCTTTTCAATGCACCATCAGGTCCCACAATATCAGGTCGCCTGCACTACAATAATCGTTATATCATCGTGCTGGGGAGCACTGCCGGTGAATTCATCCACATCGCTTTTGATTTCATTCAGGAGAGCTTCGGCGGTGGTTGCCTGTGAGCTTTTGACGACATCCAAAAGTCTGTCGAAGCCGAACATCTCCTCCTGGTCATTCATCGCTTCCACGACACCGTCCGTATATAACACCACCTTGTCGCCGGCTTCCAGTCGCAGCCCGGTTTCCTCGTAATTTGCATCATCCAGTATACCTAACGGAAATGAATCACCTTTGGTCTCCACTAGCCTGGTTTCGCCCGATGACGCCGGGCGGTAAACCGGCTGGGTCTGACCGGCACTGCAAAGGCTCAGGCGATTATCCTCTGATGCTAGAACCGCATACAGCAGGGCCACAAACATGCCGCTTTTGATGTCCTTTTTGGTGCGGCGGTTGGCGCGGATCATACTTTCGCTGACCGCCAGTTTATCTTCTCCCAGCATGCGAAATATGCTGCGGGAGGCTGACATCACCAGCGCACCGGACACGCTTTTGCCGGTCACGTCTCCGATTACGATGCCGATTTTATTTTCACCGATTTCAATAAAATCATAAAAATCACCACCTACCTCTCTGGCCGACGCTGAAAAGGCGGCGATATCAAAGTTGTCGATCACCGGGCAGGCCGTCGGCAGCATGCTCATCTGAAGCTCCCGGCCAATGGCCAGCTCTTCCTCCATACGTTGTTTTTCCAGGTTCTCCTGGAAAAGCCGGGCATTTTCGATCGCCACAGCGCCCTGATGGGCAAGGGTCCTTAGAAGATCGATGTCTTCGCGGTTAAAAGGCTTGCCGGACTTTTTCTCTCCCAGGTTTAGCGAGCCGACCACCTGATCCTGATAAATCAGGGGAATCATCAGACTGGCGCCCAGCGCCTCGAAATTGGCAGCCGAACGCTCGGAAACTTCTCTGAATTTTGGATCCTCCAGGACATCGTAACGGGTGAGCTCCCTTTTTTCTTCTTCAAGAATTTTCATCAGTGGATCATCGCGCCTAAAAATTTTGTCTTTCACTTCCTCTTTTTTCTCACCGTCTGCCAGAAAGACCTGGTATTCGTTTTCCGCAGTACTCAACAGCATGATCGAGCCGGTATTGATGAACATGTCCTCGATAAACGTTTGGGTCAGACTCTTGAGAACTTCTCCCAGGTCCAAAAGTGAAGTGATGGCGCCGCTGATTTTTTCGACGACCGCGCCGTAATCGTACTCTTTGCGGAAAAACACGCGGTCCACGAGAACCTGGATACGGTTGCGCAGCGGGTTGAAAACCAATACGACTCCCAGGGTGAAAAAGATCGGAAAAATTCGCGACTGAGCCAGCTCGGATTGCCCGACCAGAACATTGAGCGCGAGGCTTACCACCACATAGGCCCCGATCACAATTACCGTGACCACCGCGTAACCAACGGTTCGGCGGATAATAGTGTCCGCATCGAATAGATTATGTTTGACGATGGAATAGGCAATGAAGATCGGGAAGAAAACTACGAAAACCGGTATGAAGTTAAACGGAAAGTACACCTTCAGCGCCAGGGCCAGTATCATCAGTATCCCCACCGGCAAAAAGGAGATGGCCACACCGAAAATCATCATCTTGGCCCGTGTTCGTGCCAAGATAGTAATCGATTTGAAATAGGAATACAGCACCAGCGCAATTAAGCTGACAAAGCCAAAGAGGGTAAAGTAGCGGGCTATCGAGCTGAGCAGATTCCAGTAGGGCAGCCAGGCCTGATAATCCGAGTCTGATGACCCCGAAATATTAAGGAAATAAACTTGCCAGCAAATCATTTGAATCAGGGCCGGCAGGTAGATGAGATAGTTGAGCACCGGAAACCGTTTCAGGATGCGCTTTCTCTCGGGGAAGATCAGGCCGAGATGAAAAAAGCAGAGCGGAAAGAGACTGAGGGCAAAGGTGTTCAATTCGGCAAAGGCATAGGTGGACTGGCATTCAAAGCCGGTTATTCCATAAATTCCTAGAGCCAGGCACATGATCAGAAACACCCAGCTGGTGTAGGTATTCGGTTTGAGTAGAAAAACAATGATGCCCAGGATGTACATCGTGATGCCGATGATGAATGTGGGCGAGAAAACAAAGAAAAAATCTTTAAAAGTGAAGGTGGCCACCGGTACCATAATCTCGCGGCGCTCGCCTTTGGATTCAATAACATAATTAACCGGCCTTCCCGGCTGTTTGCTTCTGGTTGCGTCTATTACGTCTTGGCCGGATCGCACGGCCTGCCCGTCAACTGAAATGATGCGGTCCAGATAGGCCAGGCCGGCCTGCTTGCCCGGCCAATCCCTGATGCTGAAAGATCCCACATACGGCGGTTCATAGACGAGGAAGCCGGGAAACGGCTTATTGAGCCATTTTATGCCGCTGACAAGCGAAACAATACTGGTCACAACCATGAAAGCGGCCAGACCGTAGAAGATAATTCTCCTGATCCAAGAAAGAGATGTCATATCGTTTTACCCTCCTATTTCCGGATCATCAGGCTCAAATTTATGAATGGTGACACGCTTAATGGCCAGAGTAATTGCGCTCGGCAGCCGAATTTCTATCAGGCAACCGGCAATGAAACCGTAATGTTCATCTATCAGGTGAAAAAAGTGTGTTTTCTTGATAAGGAATTATCCAAGCTTTAGATAGGAAATCAACCTAACAGAGGTTGTAGAATAATTCAAGGATTTCTATCCGTTTCCTGAAAAGGGATAGAAATTGAGAATTCGGTGGTCGGAATATTCAATGACAGTCCAACCGGCATGATTCACATGGTAGGATAAATCCAAAGCTACAATTGAATCCGCAGATTTCGCAGATTATCCCAATGAAATAAATGCAAAAAATGATTTCATTGGACGGGCTGAGCTTGCCGCGGGGCAGTTCACCCCGGGGTTGCATAAGCAAAATGCCATAATCAGCCCATCCATGAAATCGTTAAAAAATCAGATCCAATTCCGCCAAACCCAGTACTCCAACGTTCCAGTACGCCATCATTCCATTGCGTTTATTCACGACAAAGCCGGTTATCTCTGCCATGATCCAAAGGACCGGGCTTTTCATGATAGAATAAATACTCTCTGCCGTACCCTTAGGGATTCGGGATTTTCCAGAATCTAATCAGAGCGTCAAACGAGTAAACGCCGGTCTCTTCATTATTTCCATCCTTTTCTGCTTTGAAATTTCTGACTTTGTATATTCCTGGATCACCCGTTTCGCCAAATAGGGTTTCATTCTCCAACAACCATCCCTCAACTGCAACTGCGTTCATCGGGTCGGGACAATTTCCTGCGGCTAGATAATAGGTCAATGCCTGGGTTTCAACGTCACAATCCACAACTTTCTTGGCTCTCAGTGTGACAGCAACATTCGAGCCGCTCGCACCGCTGCAATCGACAACAACTACGGACCAGTATTCCGGCAGGTGGGGCGTTCGGGGATCATCCGCAGGTGGATCTGTTGCCAAAGCCTCGATGCTGAAGTTCATTATACCAACTGCGATCATTCCAGCGACGATTAAGATTTTACCAAGTTTCATGTTTGCTTCCTCCTTCTGGTTTGAATTGTAAATGATACTTTTTGATATTGTTTGCCGTTTTGTTATTCAATTTTTCCGCAACCGGATTTATGGTCCGATGTGCAACCTATATGCAGGCTGTCATTATGTGGACGGCTCATTCTTAAGATTAATTCGTTCCGAATCAAGTTTTAGAGCTTCGAAATTTCTTTCTGCCAAACACTCCTAAACCTGCCATACCGCTGGCTAACAATAGGATGGTGGCGGGTTCGGGGATCGGAGCTGCTAAATTTATATTTACACTGTTTATCGTCCACATGGCATCGATAGTTGCGTCATCGTTGAAATTAGCAGTTAGGGAGTATTCCAAACCGATTGTGGAATCTAGCAAACCCAGAGCTGCCAGATCTATGCTAAAATCTACGTATTCAAATGTTCCGGAGCCCTCAATGGTGCCATCGTGGAAAAAATCGAAAAATGGGGCTCCTCCATTTGGATCCAAAACCAATACTTCAAAGTTGTCACTACCTGTGGTTGAAAAAAACATATCCATACTGAGTGTTGTGGCATCAGGTGGGATATAAATACCGGGATCGTTGAAAAATGGATCGTTTGATAAAAGTGTATATCCGGCTCCATCTTCATAGAGTGCGGCGTCATTAATACCCGGAACCGCAGGGTAGAGATCTACCGGACCCTCAGCATAAAAATTTGTCAAGTCAACCGGTGTAGCCAAGCTAAAACCAGGTGTAACTATCAAAAATAAAGAAAAAGCGATTGCAATTACTAAAAAATTTAAGATTCTTTTTACCATTTTAACCTCCTTGATTGTAGTGCTATGCTGCCAAACGATAACCTATAGTTGATACTACTGAAAATGTTGTCACATGAGCATCGGCAAAGTTGCTGTGACTGTTACTTCTTCAAGCATCGTGATTATGGTAAAACGGCACGTACCTCCTCACCAAATGACATTCTTATTCGAGTGGGATTTGAAAAAAGCAATTCAATATTTGAAATTGTCTCTCCTGCCTGCCATAGTGTGTCTGAGTTTAGTACCTCAATATAAAATTTTCCATCTGTTTGACCATCTGCATTGGTTAAAATTACCTCATCTGGCTGGAGGTCTTTAATGACCAGCCATACAGGACCCTTGAAATTATCAGTTGAGTTATTCGTCAAACTTGCGTATGAGGAAAATAGTCTAGTCCGACGGTTATACCTCACACCACTGTAGGAAACGGTGATAAGTTCATCTACAACTGTTTGTTTCTCTCCTCCGACTATTAACAATCTAGATATCAAGCCGCTGCATCCGATTCCCCATTCCCCATCATCAGCTTCAATCAAAGCATCCGTGTATTCGCCCCGGTAATAGGCAATCACTGAGTATTTATCCCTTGAGAGGCAGGCGGCGCCTGAACTCCAGAGTGCCCAGCCTTCAAAATCGGTTGTCCCTGAAAGTACCGGTTGGCTGTTCAGCCAAATGTCTTTGAGTTCAAATTCAGCCGGAATATCGCTGGTGTCAAACACACTCACCGGAACCTGGGCCAGCGGCTGCGATTCGTCGTCTAAAACCTGTGTTTGAACCAGGGCGCCGTTTCCGGGTGATATAAAAATTTGAATCCAATCCTCCTTTTTTGTTTCGATCTTATGATAGTTGTCGCCCGTGTTATCCAGCCCCAGCAGACCCAGCACCGGATGTTCTTCAGCCAGGTCAAATAGGAACACTTCAAAGCTGGCCCTGATGGTGTGCCAGCCGGGTTTTCTCAATATATCCGTGTGCTGTTCGCGAAGGTCGTTTATGGTCTCGGACAGCGGAAGCTCGAAGGCCTGGGCCTCTTTCCAGCCCGTCACCCCTTTGAAAGGAAAGGGTGCCTGCATAGCGTGTATGCTTACTTTTTCCTTTTGGTCTTCATCAGATGGCTCCTGCAATATGTATTCAGTTCCGGGAGTTCCATCGGGAAAAGGCGGATCAATGACGATCAGTGTTTGGCGCAGTTCAAATCCCCGTTTGGTATATACCTTCGGAAGCTTGGCATTGCGCAGCACAATGATGAGCTCTATGGGCTCGCCCAGCTGGTATTCGTACTTCCCGCCCGTGGGATATAGTCTCAACTCAAAGTCGGAGGCGTCCAGTGACCACCCGTTCCGGGCCGAAGCCAGGCCTGTCGCCAGAAAAAACGTCATCAAAATCAAGATTAATCTGCCTCGATGATATTGGCAAAATCGCTTCATATGAGCTCCTCTTCGGTTCATTTTGCGCGGTTGCGGATTCCCGGCTCCTATGGACGGATAAAGGTATTCGGTTCCCTAAAAAGTTCTCATAATGTTATGAATATACAGGTTCATCCGAATTTCGTCGGATATGAAATCGTCTCTCTTCCAGTTATTGGACTCCTCATACATGAGACAAAGCGGATCACCCGTATGTTTTATACCGGCCAGAGCATGCCCGATTTCGTGGGTGATGACGTGTTTGACAATCCGGGCCCTACCATAGGGGATGTCATATTGATCTTTTTCATTGTCTGGTTGGATAGATTCCGGATATATGCCAACGGGCAGTTCTACAAATCCATCGCTGTCGATATCGAATGGGCTCAATTGCCCCTCACCGATCCATTTGTTCTTGTCTTTAAGTCGTCTGTCGCCGTCCCACCGAAGATTGTTTGTGTTGCCTGGAAGTACTTCTATATGATGACTGATGGTTGTGCTAGCGTCGATCTCTTCATCCCACCAGAAATTGTACTCGCGACCATCATTGTTTGCAATGTCTAACACCGCATCTCCTGTGCTTCCCTTGTCGCCCGTGTCCTCGCAGCGGATCATGGGATCAAGCAGGCCGTTCGGGGTAATATCCCAACTTGAATCCCAGGTGCTTCCGTCGACATAGGGCTTGTCATCGAAGTAACGATCAATCGGAATCCTTAAAGTGACGGACAATCCGTAGTAGGATTTACCGCTGCTGTACGGGGCGCTGATTCCCTTGATCGACCAGTTCCAGCCTCGGTATCCATCGGGGTAGTATTCACCCGGTGGAAACGCCCATTTCAGATTGATGGATCCATCCCCGCCGATAATCGGTGAAGGCAGTGTGTTGTGATGGAGCGAGATTAACACATTGATAGGCGGCAGCGGCATACGGATTTTGTACGCCCCACTGGTACCCAGCCCGAGGTAGGCCACTGAGAGGTCCAATTCATTCTGCGAATCCCATTCCTTGATCGGTGTCCAGGCATCCTCACCAGCTGGATCATTGTCCAGCTTGAACTCCCATTCATTGCCAGGCCAAAGATTGGGCTTCCAATTCGTCAAAGCGTCACCGGCCACCTTGATGCCGTTGATGCTCTGTATGCTGCCGGCGCTGTAATAGACGAAAAATAACCCGTCTACCGTTGCGTCATGTTTCCAGCCGCTGACATTGTGAACGTCGATACCGGCGTTTTTATAGGCCATGCCGAGTTTAAAAGAATGCAAAGTCTTCAAATCCGCTTCAGAGTATGAGAAATCATAGGGATCGCCTTCGGACTCGTCGTATCCTTCACCGCGGACAAAAAGATCTTTTCTGAACGGATTGAGCCGTTCGTGGATCAACTGACCGTTGCTGAAATGAATGATCCCCCGGTATTCCATAAAGTTCGACAAACTGTCCCCTGGTTTGGAATCCACCAGGCCCTGGTTCACGAAGATGGTCTTGTCGATATCGATATCATTTTGGGCGCCATTGACTTTGAAACCTTCATTGGCGGCTGTGACCTGCTCGGGAGTTGCCGCTTTATCAACCATTTCAAGTTCCCAGGCCCGGCCGATGCCGTTTTGTCTGATCTTATTTGCATCTTCGGCAGTATCCGGCGGGCCTGAGCCGCGGGGCAGCCATAGGGAATCTTCATAGGTATCCGTTGCATCGCTCGCCACAACCGTCGTTATAGCGGCAAAGTCATGGCATTGCAGGTAGACGGTGTAAATTGTACCTCCCTGGCCGTCCGGGACACCCGGTACATTATTTGCCTCCTGCGCAAAAGAATGGATGCTGGCGTCCGTTCTCGGATCCGCTTCTGTCAGACCGAAATCGTAGCCGAAATACCCCTGAGTTGTCCGTGTGCCGGCGTCCCAGGCAGCATCCCAGTACCAGGGCGGGTAGACCATTTCAAAGAGCAGGGGATCCGCGTCATTGATGGCTCTACCGGGCCAGGCAGACGTATTCTGCAGGCGGAAGTTGACCGTTGCCGGTGGCAGAATCTGATCGTCCTTCCACCTGGCCGTGACCTTGAGGGTGGCCCCATAGGCCGGCAGCCAGTTGATGTATGCCGTCAGGTTGGGTGAAACCTCCTCGGCCGTCAGCACGAATGCACTGACTGTCGGCTGCAACGGTCGCAGATCGTTGCCGTCGATTATGCCGTCACCATCCATGTCGGGATTCGTCGGATCCAAATCATTGCCGGGCGAACCATCCTGTCGCGTCTTACATTCATCAAGATTCGTGAGTCCGTCATTGTCAAAATCGCCTCCCGGCAGCACCTGGTCAATACCGGTGATGCCGTCCTCCGGGTCGCTGTCGATTATCAATTGTTCACAGTCAAGGGGTTCTCTGCCCGGCCGGTCGTACATACCGTCCTGATCGCGGTCCGGATTGAGGCAATCGGGCCAAAAATAGCCGGCTTTTGCGTGACCCGGCGGATAAACTGCGTTATTTAAATTGGGCGGCGTAAATGGCAGATCGTTATCAGAATTGTTTTGCGGGTCGCTGCCGCAGGTGGTCTCATCATCGTTTAGGTAGCCGTCCCCGTCCAGATCAGCCGGATCCGCGGGCTGCTGCTGCTCCTCCTCCTCCGGAATCGGATCCAAACCCGGTGTGCAGGTCCTGGTGGCGTCGGTGGTGATGGTAATCGAATTGCTGCCTTCATTTCCGTGAATGTCGACAGCGGTAACCGTGATAACATTGTCCACATTGATCTGATCATCTGATGTAAGCGGTATATTGGATATCGTCCAGATGTTCTCCCAACTGTCGTCCGGCCCGGGCGGCAGGACGGTACCGTCGTCGATCAGGTCGTCTGATACCTTTACGGACCAGGTTCCCGACTGAATCCGGGTGTTGTCGCTGAACCGGCCGGTCAAATCGATGGTGGCGTAGCAGACGGCACCTGATCCGGAGGTCGGATCATCTATCGTGACATCAGGATTTTCGGAATCTCGTTCGATCTCCAATAAGGCTCTCTCGGCTCCCTGGTCACCGGTGGCTGTGACTTGAATCACATTCTGACCGGGATCAAGGTCGACACTTTCACTGCTCCAGTCGCCTGATTCAGGATCAAACTCACGATTTATGACATTTCCATTGTTGGTCACCGCAATGTCATTCGCATTGCTCGAAGTTCCGCTGAGGGAAATGCTTTCCAGGACTCCGCTGACGGAGGTGGTTTCGTCGTAGGTGTCATGGGGTTCTGTTAACTCATCGATGGATACGGCCACCGGGTTGTTCGGATTAGTCTCTGCTTTAAACTCATCCCGGTTGATCACACCATCTCCATCAGGGTCACCGTCACCGTCCTGGGCTTCGATGGAGCCAAAGTAATCAATCTCCCAACTGTCGGGCAAGCCGTCATTGTCGACGTCACCGGGCGTCGGTGTATCACCGAGCCAGGGTCGATAGGAAACGCCGTCGCTGACCGGATCACCGATCCCCATTGGATTGGTGTCCACATGGAACGGGCCGCTGTCGTCGCAGCCCCAATAGTTGTAGGCGGCATCCACAGTGTCGGCGGCCGAGGCTTCGTCGGCGAACACGCCCCAGCATCCGTTGCCTTCGATCTGATTAAAGCTTGCTGCAGCGCAGCAGGTGAAAACCTCCACGCCGCTGACTATGTTGTCTATAATCAGGCAATCCGTCACCTGGTTGTGGGAGCCGTTTTGCAGGACAATGCCGTGTTCATTGTTGCTGACCTGGACACTCTCAATCCGGATCGCATCGGCATCGACCACGATCCCGGAAACGTTTTGCTCAACGACACCGTTCAGAATTACATTTTGGCCGCCGCCGGTGACTTTGACCGCGGTGTCGGTTTCGCTGATCACCGTACCGGCCATGTCCAGCGTCAGCTGGTAGCTGTCCACAAGCTGGATTCCGGCATTGC
>Ga0049117_10000358_pt1 | contig 17634 bp, 12 predicted proteins | sample WorMetHERISLAND1_2_FD_55105 | JGI IMG/M metagenome (GOLD analysis project Ga0049117, IMG submission 55105) | Marine gutless worms symbiont microbial communities from Max Planck institute for Marine Microbiology, Germany - Olavius geniculatus... | ecosystem: Host-associated > Annelida >...
ATCGTGGCCGGCCTGCGACGAGCTCAGTCGAATCGAGGCCACTCCCACAAACCTTTAACTTATATCTGAATGGTTTTGAATATGCTGTAGTTTCATAAGAGAGGTACCGCAACCTCAAGCTGTCCTCTGACTTCTGTCCTCTGACTTCTGTCTTCTGACTTCTGTCCTCTGACTTCTGTCATCTGACCTCTGGCATCTGGCATCTGACCTCTGGCATCTGGCATCTGACCTCTGGCATCTGACCTCTGGCATCTGGCATCTGACCTCTGGCATCTGGCATCTGACCTCTGGCATCTGACCTCTGACATCTGGCATCTGACTTCTGTCCTCTGACTTCTGTCCTCTGACTTCCGTCATCTGTCCTCTGACTTCCGTCATCTGTCCTCTGACTTCCGTCATCTGTCTTCTGACTTCCGTCATCTGTCTTCTGACTTCTGTCATCTGTCCTCTGACTTCTGTCATCTGTCCTCTGACTTCTGTCATCTGTCCTCTGACTTCCGTCATCTGTCCTCTGACTTCCGTCATCTGTCTTCTGACTTCCGTCATCTGTCCTCTGACTTCCGTCATCTGTCCTCTGACTTCCGTCATCTGTCCTCTGAGCTCTGACCTCTGACCTCTGTCCTCTGACTTCCGTCATCTGTCCTCTGTCCTCTGTCCTCTGACTTCTGTCATCTGTCCTCTGACATCTGTCCTCTGTCATCTGTCCTCTGTCATTTATCCATGGCATTTTTTTTGCATCATTGATCAAGGGCGACCTATTTGCCGAAACGATGCGTCTGAACCGGTCTGTTCCGCAAGCAGGCCTAACGGGATAACTATATGAATATATGTTTGATTCAGGCATTGGTGCTAACATGAAATGGAGTGTAACCTTCCGCTTAATTCACCGATTCGGACGATAACCAATGGATGATTACTGCCAAAATATTAACGCTCCGACTGCTGATTCCCGGACTGCTTCAACCGAAGATTTACCGAATGTCGAGCAAATCACGCAAACCATAACCGAGCTGAACACCTGCCTCAAAATTGTCCAAATGTACCCCCCCAAGCATGCTCAGGTACAGCGCAGCTTGAAGCAGGCACGTGAAATTCTAAATCAGGTTTTGAATGCCCAGCCGCAGCTCATCGTCGGCATCGCCAAAAATTCGTTGCTGATTGGGGGAAAACCACTCGATCCGAAAAACACAATTTGCAAAAATTTCGCCGCCATCCTGACAAAACTCGAAGTCGCTGCGATAAAATTTTCAGGCGCGGTCACCAGCGAAGAGCTCCTTCATTTTTTATTGTTGATCGCAAAGAAGCCGGATGAAATTCATGCCAACGGCGGCATCCAGAAGATGAGTCAGGACTGCAGTCTGTCCAACATTCAAATTCAGGCTATCGATTACGGCAAATTTCAATTTACGGAAGAAGCCGAGATCACGAGTGCGGCTAGACTTGCGGATCACGGAGCAAAATCGGATATCTGGCAAAACTATATCGTGCACTTGATTTCAGGCACCCTGACCAAATCCGCAGATGGAAAAAGTCTGAGTGAATTCGGTGATATCGATCCGATTCAGATCGCAGAAATGCTGAATCGGAATCAAATTGACCTGGATGCTGTCTTGCAAACATATGGGGATGTCCTCAAGGAACAGGCGGCCCGGCTCAGCGCCCTTGGCTCCGGCACCCCGCCTGCCGGCGGTACGGCAGAGGATCCGGACCGGGCGGATTTATCCGACGCTCCGGTTGGAAATCTGCAAAACCTCAATCTGCTTCTGCAGGAATTGAATCCGGATATAAAGCGCCGATTTTTGGCCGTAACCTTTGAGCAGTGCAACACGGAAGATGCTGCCCAATGGACGGGTGAGTTTCTGGGAAATTTCTCCGACGATTTGATCGCCGATATGTTGCGGCAGGAAAATCAAGAAGGCCGGGAGATTTCACCAACCTTGCTGGGCTATATTCAAAAATTTTCTGATTTCGAGTCGGTTTCTCCAATTGAACGGGAGTCAACCGTCACTGACCCGTCTGATAAACGGCGAGATACAACCGAAGAACATGCTGACTCGGATACCGCCCCCTTGCTCAAAGAGCCAACCGGAGAAATGCCGTCTGCCGAGACCGCAGCAAAGGAACTGCTGCCGGTTCAAGACATTCTTGAAGCATTGGAAGACTCCCGCCTGTGCACCAAAATAGCCGTGCTGCTGCTGTCGTTTATGAAAGACGACTGCGATCCTGAAAAGTACAAAGCTTATGGGGAAAACCTGGTTAATATCGCCCATGAGTTGCTGGAAGGCGGACACTTTGCACTGCTGAAAAGTATCATGAGCAAGATAGGTCGGCAGGCTCGGGGAAAGGGCGCCCGGGAAAACCGAATCGTTGCCCGGGAGTTGAGCGAAACCTGGCAGAGTTCGACGTTCGCATCCAAGGCAGTTCGGACTGTTCTGGGATCGCAGGGCGTGATTGATCCCCGGGGCCATGATTTTCTGCTCTCTCTGGGTCCGCGGATTGTCCCGGATCTGATTGATTCTTACGGCAAACAGAAAAAACCTGACTCCGATGAATCTTTGTTCAAACTCTTGACCGCATTTAAAGTTGAGGCCGCAACTGAGGCCCAAAAACGACTGCGGGATTCGCGCCCCGAATATGTTCGCAATTTGGTGATGTTTCTTCGCAGGATCAATGCGCATAATGCGGTGCCCCAATTGAGAGCCTTGATGGAAAACGGCAACACCAGTGTTCAAATGGAAGTGCTGGTGGCGCTGCTGGAATTTAAGGACGGCTGGGCGGCGTATCACCTCCGCAAGCTGCTTCAATCAGACCGGTCCGAAATTGTATCGCGGGCCATTGCGATGGCGGCCCAATATAAAGTCAAGGAAATTGTTTCGGACCTTCTGGCAATGCTCAAAACACGCGTGATGTTTAAAACCGACATTCAAAAAAACGAGCAAATCATCGAGGCTCTGGGACGAATCGGCGATACCGCAGCGATACCCGCGCTGGTAAAACTGGCCAAAAGCGGCGGGCTATTTCAGAAGGGAGAGCTGCTTCATATGAAGCAAGTGCTTTTCAACTCGCTACAGGGTTACCCCATGGACGCCGTCGGCCAACTGCTGCAAATCGGACAGAAATCAAAAGATCAAAACATCCGCAATGCATGTCGCAAAATCACAGCCGGGGCAACCTAATGCAACAGCATAAATTTCACAAGGAAATGGTGCAGTTAATTTCCAATTTGAATGCAGCGATCAACAACATCAACATGTACACCGCTGCCCATCCTCAGGCCAAACGTTATCTGGAAACCGCCTATCTGAACCTGTCTGACCTGCTGCGAATTAAAGGAAAAATCGACTTGCTCGCCATCGAGGGAAATTTGATTGTAGACAATAGTTCTTTGAAGGCCACTGGACCGCACCTGACTCAGTTTGTTGGCATCCTCAACAATAGTGCCATTGAGAGACTGACGTTTATCAGCGGGATGCCTAAGCGGAATTTCATGGAATTGATTCAATTTTTGTCGGCCGATGAATCAAAACCCATCCGAAGCAGTGAATATATCAAGTTGGGTATCATCGATCTTAAAGTCAAAGATAATCCGGGAGGGTCAACGGCCGAGCTATCGGAAGAACAACTCGCACAGCTTGAGGAATTAAAGGAGCTGCGCAATCTAAAACGGGAAGAATTCAAAGCGCTTTGCCAGGATATCAAGCACCGTAAACGTACGGACATTCAGGGTGTTGAGGATGTGATCAAGGTCTTCGTCGACGGTTTCGCCAACGGCATCAATCCGCTGGACATGCTGGTTTCAGTGAAATCCGCCGAGGAGCTTATGTTCACCCACGCCCTCAATGTCTGCATTCTGACCATGAGTCAGGCCGAATCACTCGGCATGACCGGCCAACATCTCCACAATATCGGTATTGCGGCGGTCATGCATGATGTCGGTAAATTGTTCATACCGGATGAGATACTCAAAAAACCCGATGCGTTGACTGAGCGAGAGCGCAGGGTAATGGAGTCGCATACGGTGCTGGGCGCCCAGCATCTGCTGCAGTCGAAAGATATCCCGCATCTGGCCGTGCTGGGAGCATTGGAGCATCATATGCAATACGATGGCAAAGGCTACCCGGTGCTTAAAGCCGACTGGAAGCCCAATATAGCCAGTCAGATGATTGGCCTTTCCAACGCGTTTGAGAAACTCTGGAGCCGCCCGTCCGACACCGACCCAGCGCCCATGGATCTGACGGCAAAGACCTTAGCGGAAGAAAAAAGCGTCGCATGTCATCCTGTTCTGGTAGATAATTTTATTGAAATAGTCCAGCGTTGATCTTAGTTGTTTTGATCTGTGCAAATTTGCGACATTCTGTGTCCCATTTAGAATTCCAACAGAGCGCACTTCACTCAGTAATCCTATAGAACGGAGGCGATATGGATCCAATCCATCTTTTGCTTTTGATATTTGTACCTGTACCTGTTTTGCTTTTGTATGCCATCATCGTGGACATTTGCAAAAGAAAGAAAAAATCGATATTTTCCTTTGACGATCTTCAATCCGATAAGATACCCACGGAATACTGAAGACATGCCTTGGGATAGCGAAGAGACCGAGCCTTTAGGGCCCGGCTTTGATTTCAGCCAAGAGGGGTGGATTTTTCCTTATACTCCGAATGGAATATGCCTATGGTCCATCCTGTCCGGCGTTGTAAATCTGCCGGGCGCGGCCGTATTTTCTCTTTTCTTCTTCTGATAGTTCCGACTGATGAACACAGCCCAATAATAGCATGACACCGATTGTTATGATCGCGATGAGTTTTTTCATTTCGTGTCCTTGAGTGAAACGGTCCCGGAGGCGGATGGCGCGGTAGGCTTGCCCGATTACAATTCAATCAACCGGCATCTAAACTAGTATCCATCCACCCTGTCAACTAATTAAAACCCGGAATCGGAGAATTCTAGAAATTCAGGCCTATGAAATAATATTCTTACCAACGGACAATTTTTACTCAAATCGAGTTGTCAATCCTGCAATTTGATTACCACTGAAGTTATGTCGTCCTGCAGCTTCATACCACTACGAAATTTCTCCAAAGTGCTAAAAATTGCATCAACGATTTGAGTTGCCGGTAAAGAAGCGTTTTGTCGAATGGTATTCAGGATTGGCTCCTTGCCTAGCATTTGGCCTTTTTTGTTAAATATCTCCCAAGCTCCGTCTGTACTTAGAAAAATGACGTGGCCTTTGGAAAAATCCTTTTTTCTGTTGTCTTCGTAGTTCCATTTTTCGTCCACACCGAGTGCTATTCCCGGTCCGCCGAGCTCACTAAATGTGTCTGAATCAGGATCATAAGCTATGCCGGCATCATGTCCTGCCCTCACCCATTGGAGTTGCCTTGTCACAGTATCGAGCGACATGAAAAACATTGTCATAAATTGCCCGGAATCTTGTCAAAGTGCCCATTTCTGACCCACTTCAAGGTCTGAATGTTTTCCCCCAGGGGAATGGACAAATTCCTGCTGATGAGAATGGTCAAAAAAATACCAACTACTACAAATATAAAGGCGTTTGTGAAGATTGCCAGTTGCAATTGCGGTATAGCGGCGTTCAGGTCCTGCTGGGTATTTGCTACCCTTTGAAAAAGCAGCATTATGGAAGCCATTGGAATCAGATTCAAGGCAAACAATAGCGCGCCCAAACGGGTTCGTATCCTGATTTTTAAAGTTCCGGGAATCGCGGTTAAGCCTCCATTCGGAAATGCCACAATTGTGAACATAATGCCGCGGGACCGGGAATTCAAATTCTCAATCCGCACTAAGATCCATGTCTGGATAATGCTTTTTTGCACACTCGGGACAGACACTATGGCTGATATCGGCCTCCGAATGCCGATGAATAAATATATCAACCGTCTCCCAATAGCCCTTATCATCCCTGATTTTATTGCAAAAGGAACAGAACGGCAATATACCTTTTAAAGTCTTGATCTCATTTAAAGCTTCCTGGAGCTGTTCCCTTTCGTGGATCAATTCGATCTCCAATTTTTGAGAGTTAAACTGCATCAATCCGACCACAAAGGCTATGGACAGCACGGTTAACAGTAGCATGGTCAAACCATAAAAGATGCCGGTGGTCATGAAATCAGTGATATCAGTCGCACGGAGAAGATGCCCAATACACCGCACCAAACTTATGGTCGTAAGCAAAATCAGCGTGGCCATGAGCATCTTGTTGAGCTGAACCAGACCGCTATGAGTCGCTCTGGCATAAACAAATGTGCAAAGTAAAAAATACAGGCCGATTGCAAACGAGGCAAGTATTATGCGCGCGCTCAAGCTCGGCGCAAAATACGTAAAGATCGGGAACAGGACTACTGTATAAAGAATGGCGAAGGCAAGATGTTTCACAATGTTTGCTTTTCTCTCAGCGAACGACACGAAGCCCAGATAAAAGGCGATCACAGCCGCAAGGCCTGCTGCGTTTGCCAGGACAATAGAAAAAAAATCCGGGAGAATGCCGCGCAAACCGATCAGTAAGAGTCCCGTCGCGCTCAGAATGGAACCGATGGTCCACATACCGAATCCGGCATAGGTTTTTCGGCTGAAAGAATAATAGACCATGCTACCGCCCAGGGTGAACATCGTCGCGCATAAAACGACAGCGAGCGTCCGAGTATCAAAAAAAGCGACCAAGTTCGGGACCTCCATTGGCTAAGATGAATACTGCAAACGTCCTACGATTTCTATCTCGCTGAGGCAATTTGGCACTGGTGCATGATTCCAGCATTCCAAACAGGGGAAAAATTTCATATTGGTTTCGACCTGATTAGTGCACACCAATAGTTTCTAATAAATTTTATAGCAACAGTAAAGCTGTAATGGACGGATTTTCTAAAATATTACAAGGCTCAATAATACACCAATAGCGATAGTGAGCGCTCCTCCTATTCTATATTTAAGGGACGCCCATAAAAATATAACTTTTGATACGATTGCACCAAGAATTTTATAATTTTATGGGCGTCCCTAAAATTCTGAACGCAGATTCAAAGAGTTGAAAGCCCGCTTCAAGCAAATATTCCGGCGTAGATGTTGCTCGATTTTTGGGCGTGACCAACTCCTGCTTGACATGGTGTGTCACCTCCGATACATAGCCAAAGAGTAATGATTTGATCCGGATGTTATGAATGTTCTGCACGAACGTCCCCATTATTAAATAAAATCCAAAAGGAGGCTCAGCATGGCTGCGGATGTCAGATCTAAAACGGAGAGTATAAATATGAATACTTCGGGCTACAAGGATGTGTGGGCCAATGATCTGAATCATTTTCTGCATCCTTACACGCACTTCGACACCTTTAAAAAAGATGGCTCCGCTGTGATGGTCAAATCCGAAGGCGTTTATGTTTGGGATTCCAAGGGTAACAAGTATCTTGACGGTATCGGGGGATTGTGGTGTGTTAATATAGGCCACGGCAGATCTGAAATCGCGGAAGCAATTGCCGAACAAGCCCGACGAATGTGTTATTACACACCCTTTGGAGCAACTACCAATATCCCCGCAAGCAATTTGGCCAAAAAACTTGCCGAACTGGCGCCTGGCTCGTTAAATCATGTCTTCTTTAGCCTAAGCGGGTCAGAAGCCAATGATGTTGCCATGCGTTTAATCCATTATTATCAAGGTTGCCGGAAAAAACCTTATAAGAAACACTTCATCTCCAGAGAAGGAGCTTATCACGGCGCGACGCTGGCCGCCGCATCACTTACCGGAGCCGAATCGTCACGGCCACCGGAATTCCAGTATCTTACAGATTTTATCCATCACATTTCGAAACCGGATCCCTATAGAAAACCTGACGAAATGACTGATGAGGAATTTTGCGATGTCTTGATAAATGAATTTGAAGAGAAGATTCTTGAACTCGGCCCTGATAACGTTGCAGCTTTTTTTGCAGAACCCATTATGGGCGCGGGTGGCGTTATCGTGCCGCCAAAGGGCTACCACCTCAAGACGTGGGAGGTTTGCAAAAAGTACGATATCCTCTACGTCTCTGACGAGGTCGTCACGGCATTCGGTCGTTTGGGTCAGATGTTTGCATCAAAAAAAGTTTTTGATATCCAACCGGATATCATAACAAGCGCAAAAGGCCTGACGTCCGGTTACGTTCCGCTAGCTGCTACCATATTTTCGGACGAGATATGGGATGTGATCAGTGCACCGAATCCGGACCATATATTTGCCCTGGGCTATACGTATTCGGGCCACCCGGTTGCGTGTGCGGCCGGACTGAAAAATATTGAAATTCTGGAAAATGAGAAAATTTGTGAGCATGTCATAGAAACAGGCCCTTATCTTGAGAAAAAGTTGAATACCTTGCGTGACCTCCCGATCATCGGTGATGTAAGAGGCAGTCACTTTATGATGGGTTTGGAAAGTGTAAAAAATCTTGAAACAAAAGAAGTTTTTCCACCAGAAACGAAGATAGGGAATCGAATAGCCAAAAAATGCCAAGAAGCGGGTGTACTTGTCAGACCGGCGGGCAATTTCAATGTGATTTCACCACCGCTGATCTTGACCCGAAATCAAATAGAAGAGTTGGTGGAAGCCCTGAGAAAAGGAATTGAGGCCGTTGTGGATGAGTTAGGAAATCAAGGGGAAATATAGAGAGATGCTGATTGCGAAATTTTTAATATCCACAAACAAAGTCAACCCTGAATGGTGGACCTTGAACCCGTAAACTCTCGCAAACAAGGAAAATATCATGCAGAAGCTACTTTGGAAATTGCTGTTTATTTTCGGGCTGTGTTTAAGTGTCGGCGTGCTCGGCTGCGTCGGCGGCAATTGGGGAAAGTTGACCGGAACCCAGTCTCCGACGCAAAGTGAGCTTATGAAGAACTGGGATGAATACAAGGTGTATTATCGAAAAAACCTTGCCCTCATCTTTAAGTTCAAGGATGATAAGAAGATTATATTGGATAAGCGATGGGTCGAAATCACAACTTGGGGCACGTTGGCAGCCAGCAGAACAGGTAATTACACTTGGGTTAGAAAAATAATCGGTCAGAATGATCAGATTTTCGGTTACCTCGTCCACCGCTCTACGGACACGGCAAACATCAAGATAGTTGATGCGGACACCATCCAGCTTTACTACTATCACCACGTGGAAAGATGTTGCGGGCCTTAAGCAATTTGCGATTTGGGCGTTTGTCGTTCGCCCCGCTCGCCAGATATAATATAATAATAGATAAACACATTTTGTCTACCTGTTTAACAGCTCCCCTCAAGCGAATATACACTCACTTCTTACTTTAAGTTGTTTAATTCGTTGCCGCGCATGCCGTAGAATTTTCGATCAAAAAAAATTATACATATTAATAGACCCTTATAACTCCTCCCCAAGCTTTTCTACTTCACCTCTCTCCAAACGGGCATATTCTTTGAGTTGTTGAATAGCTGAGAGGATACAACCACCCTATCCCCAAAAAAGGGTTAACCAAATGGAGACGGTCAACCTCAGCTTGCCTGCAAACGACTACTCGGAATCCGAACAGAATTATTTAAATTTCTTTTGGCGCTGGTACGAAAAATTATCCTCGATCGGCGAAAAGTACTTCATTCCGACCTGGATGGATAAAGGCAGTTAAGATCCTGACAAAAGGCCTTTTTATTAATCTCTTTTTGCGGTATTCGGATATCTATGCCCATCTTCCAGCAAACCGCCCTGAAGAAGTCGTCTCAATACTACCCCGGTTAATGCTCAACGGGTTCACACCTCGATGGTAAAAACCTTTCAAACGGCACGGGGGTCTATTCAATCTCGGCACAGTTGAAGCCACCGAAAAATTGTCAATTCTTTAATTTTTAAATTGTACATCAAACCGGAAGCACAAAACTAAATGTACTACCTTGGTCTTCACCGGCACTATTGGCCCAGATTCTGCCGCCGTGCATTTCCACCAGCCGTTTGGCTAAGGAAAGCCCCAGCCCCGTCCCGTCGTGCTTTCGGATCGATGAGCCGTTTACCTGCTCGAAGGAGTTAAAAATGCGGGTTAAATCCTCCTGTCTAAGTCCGATTCCGGTATCGGAGACAGAAATTTCCACGTAATTTCCATCCAGCGGTATTTCCTGCTCGCCGATCAACGATGCCACCGGTTCCTGATCGCCCAGGTTTTTCAAAATGTCATGGGTAGAGGTCAAATTTTGGGCAGCCACGATCACTGCACCCCCATCCGGTGTGAATTTCACCGCGTTCGCCAGCAGATTATACATGATTTGCTTAAGCATTCGGGCATCCGCCTTAATGGTTTTAGGAATTTCTTTGAACTGCGTTGACAACTTAATCCCGTGTATCACTGCGTTTTCCTTCACCATTGTCAGGCTCTCCGTAAGAAGCGATTCCAGATGGACATCTGCCGGATTCATAATCATTTTGCCCGCTTCGATCTTGGAAATATCCAGAATATCATTGACCAGGGAAAGCAGGTGTCGGCTGCTGTGAAGCACGTCATTGAGATATTCCCTCTGGCTTTCATTCAACTCCCCGAAATGATTGTCAACAACAAGTTCTGTAAATCCGATGATGTGATTTAAAGGTGTCCGGAATTCATGGCTCATGTTGGATAGAAACTCCGACTTGGCTTTATTGGCGGATTCGGCTGCATCCCTGGCGTCCAGCAGAGCGGCTTCTGCCCGTTTGAGTTTGGATATGTCTACAAAAGCCTCGAGCAAAACGGCTTTACCCCCCAAATCGATCGGTATTACAGTTTTGAGAACAGGAATAGGATTTCCATCCCGGCCAATAAGTAGACTTTCAGATGAGTCTATTTCCTTCCCGAGGTCTAGAACCGGGCATAAGTTCATTTCAGCCGGACAGACATTGGCGTGACAGATCATATCGAGAACCTCATCTGAGGAAGCCGTGCCCATCATTTCCAGCGCTGCTCTATTCACCATTTCGAGCCTTCTGTCGGCCCCGACAATCACGACGCCGAATGGCATTGATTCCAAAATCGTCCGCATGTTGTCATAAGCCTGGGTCCTGAGTCTTTCGGCGGTCTGCCGCTTTTTCATTTCCTTCTTAAGCTGTTCATTGTTATCAGCCAGCTCCTGCGTACGTGACGCCACCTGCTGCTCCATTTCATCATAAGCACGGAGCAGTGCTTTTTGATCCTGCATTTTTCTCTCGCTTGCCTGGGCAAGAAGCCAGGAGCCTGTTGAAATGATCACCAATAAAACCGCATATATCAAAAGCAGCCTGTGAAATCGTCTCAGAGGTAAACGACTCAAAGTATCAGATGAAACGCGGGACATAATTTTCCAGAAAAACTGCTTGCCTTCGATTTGGGTGGCACTTTGGCTGAAGGCTTCCCTCGACCCGGAACTTGATTTCCAGCCTGCAATCAAAGGGGATACGGTTTGGAATGTAATCATCCCGGCTTTGCTGTGAAATTGCCCGGATTCACTGGTTGATATCGTTTGCCAGGCCTGGGGGAAAGTTTGGCCGAAAGTCTTATGCTGACGATCGTTGTACATAAATCCCCATTCATCTTCAGGAGTTGGGCCTTTTAGAAAAAAACCGTCGGAATTGAGCAACATCACCTGCTCCGGGCCATCATCGTGCCTGGTAATGCCCCGTATCAACCGTGCGCCCAGATAATTCAACAGAACAATCCCTTGTTTGATGCCGTGGCTATCAAACACAGGGGTGCCGAAACGGATCATGGGTTTCAAGGGCTGCTCAATTTCTCCATGCTCTATATTGAGATCAAACGGCGACACAAACACTTCGCCCCGGAACAACTGATAACAATCCCTGAAATAATACCGTCGCGACTTATTCTGGAGTTGATTTTGGGAAACAATGCCGGGGGTGCCGTCATTAAAGTTGATTCTTATAATTTCCATTCCCCTATCATCAATATACCGGATCTGATCATAGAATCTTCTTTCTCTGGAAATGGATAAGAATGCTTTACTAAGATTTGCCGATCCAAGATTACCGGCATCTGCAAAGTTTAGATAACGCTCTGCCTGCTCACGTAATATCATTAAGTCTGAAACGACCATTTCAAATTCATGGTCAATGGTTTCTGCGAGGTGCTCTATATCTCGAATCTCCTTAAATTCGAACATATTCCTTTCGGATTTAACGTCTTGGAAGTAGAGTATTCCTGCAATTATTGCCACTAAAGCGGACAAAGGCAAAAAAATTAAAAGGAACCGCTTGACTACAGTTCTTTTATCAGAATATGCCGAGTTTGGTCTTTCGAATTCAGCAGACATTCTCATTACTATTTATTGATTCAAAGGTCATTCGGAAATAAAAAATCGCGCCGACAAAATAGAAAGTTTAACAGTACGCCGGATCCCGGCTTGTCTTCACGATGCATCAAGTATACCTCTATCAGCCACGGAAAACAGTTTCGAGGGCGCTGGAAGCAACAAGTAAGCTATCAAACTGGGCTGAGAAAAAAAACAAGACTGCATTCCTATATCGGCGTTTCTATTATCAAACTTTAACGCCAAGCATACAGTTTCCGTTTCCTGTCAATAAAGTTTTATGGCAAAATGGCCGATATTAATAAAGATTCGCGTCTTCATCGGAAAGAGGCGATTTCCAAATTCATAACCGTAACTTGGTGAAAATCGTTTGGTAAATGACATTTAACCTTTTCAAATTTTTCATAATTTTTCCCCTTATATTTTTATGCTCGTGCAACAATGGGCCGGAAAGAAAATTGCCCCCCAAGGCGATAAAGGGGGTACTGGACTTGACTGCCTGGAATTTGGAAAATGACGGCACGGTAGATCTGACCGGTGAATATGAATTCTATTGGAAACAACTTCTACCCCCCCGGGATTTCGAAAATAGAGATCAATCTCAAAAACGTGATTTCATCAAGGTGCCGGGATACTGGAACGGATTTGAGTCGGCAGGAGAAAAAGCTACAGGAGCCGGCTACGCGACGTATCGCTTAAAAGTACTTTTGCACGCCATTGATAGGCCCCTGGCTATAAAAGTGTTGGATATGGGCACCGCCTTAGACCTGTTTATCAACGGGAATATTTTGTATTCGGCCGGCGCCGTTGGGAAAACCGCGGAAACGTCAAAACCGCAGTTCAATCCCAAGGTAATTGATTTTCAGTCAAACGAAAATCAACTTGAAATTATTTTACACGTATCGAATTTTCACCATAGAAAAGGCGGTGCCTGGGAGCCGATCATCCTAGGAACCGAGGACCGCATACGCGATGTCAGAGAAACCAAAGTGTGTTATGAGCTGTTTTTATTCGGCAGCATTCTGATTATGGCATTATACCACTTGGGTCTGTTTGCACTGAGGAGAGAAGATCGTTCAACTTTATTTTTCGGTATCTTCTGCCTTCTGATCGCATTGAGAATCCTGACCACCGGTGAAAGATATTTAGTACAGCTATTGCCGAATATAAGCTGGGAAATTTTAGGCAAATTGGAATATTTGTCATATTATCTCGCAATTCCGGCTTTTGTACAGTTTTTTTCTGCTATTTTCTATCAACGATTTCTAAATAAAATAGGCACCGTGACGGTGATTTTATCCTTGATTTTTTCCGCCCTGGTGATTGTTTTGCCCCTAAAATTCTTTTCGCATACGCTGACAGCCTATCACATTTTAACACTAATGCTCTTTGTATATGGCATTTATATCCTTGTAATGTTTTCATTGAAGCGGGAATATGAGGCGATTATTTTTCTGGCCGGTTTCATGATACTGTTTTTAACAGCGATCAATGATATGCTGCACAACGGAAGTCTAATCGAGACCGGACAATTTATTCCCCTGGGTCTTTTTATGTTTATTTTTTCACAAGCATTTCTCCTTTCGCTTCGACTTTCCAAAGCATTTACCACGGTTGAGAACCAACGCAGAAGATTAGGAAAAACGAATATCGCCATAAAAAAAGGCATCAGAAAGCGGGCCCAGGCGGAAAAGGCGCTCAAAGAGTCCCATGAAAGATTTCTCACCGTACTGGACAGCATCTATGCCGATATTTATGTCGCTGATATGAGTACCTACGAAATTCTTTTCATGAACCAGCACATGAAAGACAGTTTCGGTCGTGATTTCACCGGTCAGACTTGTTGGAAGGTTTTTCGAAAGGATTACAAACGTTGTCCTCATTGTACCAACAAAAAGTTACTAAATTCCGAAGGTAAACCGACTGGCGTCCATGTATGGGAAGGCGAGAATCCGATCACGGGGAAATGGTATATTAATTATGACCGGGCCATTAAATGGGACGGCGATCGTTGGGTACGGTTACAAATCGCCACGGATGCGACCGAACAAAAGATGGCTGAAAAGACTTTACAAAAAGCCAAAGACGAGCTGGAAATAAGAGTCAGAGAGCGGACGGCCGACCTACTGAAGGCCAATGAAGCCTTGAGCCGCGAGATCGAGGAGAGAAAACAGGCCCAGGAGGCCGCCATCGATGCCAGGAAAACAGCCGAAATCGCCAACCGTGCCAAGAGCGAATTTCTGGCGAATATGAGCCACGAGCTTAGAACGCCGTTGAATCATATCTTGGGTTTTACGGAACTGGTTGTGGACCAAAATGTCGGCGAGTTAAACGAAACCCAGGAGGAGTATCTCAATGACGTCCTTCAAAGCAGCAATCATCTTCTATCTTTAATCAACGACATTTTGGATCTTTCCAAAGTGGAATCGGGCAAAATGGAGCTGGAGCTTTCCGAATTTGTTTTAAAAGACTTTTTGAGCCGTTGCCTGAGCATTGTCAATGAGAAAGCAGCGAAACATGGATTGAAACTCTCAATGAATCTGAACAGTCTGCCGGATACCTTAAAAGCGGATAAACGCAAGCTCAAACAAGTTTTTTATAATCTCCTTTCGAACGCGGTCAAATTTACCCCTGACGGCGGTTCAATAGTATTGTCGGCCGGTCGAATCAATGGTTCCGGATTGGGAACAGCTTACCAATCAGACGCCATTCCCTCTGGAATTCATAATAGTAAACACGACTTCATAAAGTTCTCGGTGGCAGACAACGGTATCGGCCTGTCCAATAAGGATCTGCAACGCATATTTAATCCCTTTGAGCAGGGGGATAATACAGCAAGCCGCCAATTTCAGGGCACCGGTTTGGGTTTGTCGTTAACCAAGAGTCTTGTAGAGCTTCACAACGGTCTAATATGGGCGGAAAGCGAGGGACCCCGCAAAGGAAGCACCTTCAGCTTTGTCATTCCGGTTTAGGATAATTTTGGATCATTGATCAGCTTGTCCCGGCTGGATATCTGTTAATCTGATTTTAGCTGTTTAGACAGTGGCGGCAGAATAAAATAGATCCGCCGACCTGCGACGAGCTCAGTCGGGGCGAGGCGAAACACAAATATTCAATCATCAATCTTCAATTTTCAATTCCCCGATATGGCGGGATCACCGCTAGGCGGCGACCGGCCTGTTCGGGTTGGGGTACTAAAGATTCAATAAGGATGTGCCGATAACTTTTGATGATCTAAACTTAAATTTTTTTGAAAGTCCACTCTTGATTTTGGAATCTAGCATCAAGGAGGAATTGATATGTTTCAGGAAGAACGCGAAAATTTTAAATTTGAATGGTCTCAGCTTGGTGATATCGCTCAGGGTAGACCGAATTTAGGCAACACCACTAATGTTGCCGTCTACCGACTAATGCAATATACATTAAGAGATGCGATTATCAAACATACCGACGTTATAACAGCGGATCGTATATTTTACGATGCCGGCTATAATGCCGGAAAGGCGTTCTATGCAAATATCGTGGGTGATCCTGGAGATTTTGAGAATTTAGCTGCTGAGCTTGAAAAAGTTCTACGAGACCTAAACATCGGCATCCTTCGATTTGAAAAAAGTGATTTGAACAATATGCAATTTACCCTTACCGTGGATGAAGACTTGGACTGTTCGGGATTGCCGGTGATTAAGGAGGCAATTTGCACTTATGATGAGGGATTTCTCGCAGGAATCTTTGAGACCTTCTTTGGTAAAACGTTTAGAGTAAAAGAAATTGATTGCTGGTGTACGGGAGATCGCACCTGCCGATTTGAAGCCAAGGCGGCGTAGCGAATCCAGAAATCCAGTAAATTCGGATTAACGAGAGTTTACTCAAAAGTCGTCACTTCTGAAATCAGATTCTATGAAGTCGAATGAAATAAATCGTTTGGATTCAATAACAGAATCCGTCTACAAACTTCTAAAAGGAGACATTCCCGATACGATTAATCTAGACGACCAACCGCATGATGAAATTCGTCAACTTTCTGAATATATAAATCGCTTAATAGAGCAGGAAAAATGCATGATGGAAGCCGGCCAGCACCTGGCGCAAGGTAATTTGGGTGCTCCCATAAATAGTCGCTTGCCGTCTGCCAATAGTTTAAAACAACTGCAAGCGTCGCTAAGACATCTGAACTGGCAGACCGAACAAGTCGCAAAGGGCGATTATTCACAACGGATTAATTTTCTTGGAGATTTTTCAAAATCATTTAATTGGATGGTCAAAAAGCTCGACGATTACCGGGGGGAGATGCAAAGTGAAATAGCAAAGCGTAAAGAATCTCAAATTCTTGCCGAAAAAGCGGATCGTGCGAAAAGCGATTTTCTGGCCAACATGAGCCATGAGTTGCGAACGCCTTTGAACCATATCATAGGGTTTACCGAGCTGGTTTTGGATAAGAGATTCGGAGAATTAAATGAGTCTCAAGAGGAATACCTCAATGATGTGCATCAGAGCGGTCATCATTTACTCTCTTTAGTCAACGATATCCTGGATCTTGCCAAAGTAGAAGCCGGAAGGCTGGCGTTGAGGCCCTGTTGTGTCAATCTGAGGGGGCTTATGGAAAGCAGCCTTACAATGGTCAAAGATAAAGCCTCGAAATACGGGCTAACCCTATCGGATCATTTGAATGGCATCCCCGAAACAATCATAGCAGACGAGCGCAAGCTCAAACAGATTATGTACAACCTGTTATCCAATGCCGCAAAGTTCACTCCAAATGGAGGCAGAATTGTCTTAACGGCCAGGATGTGTGAATTTGATGGACCAAAAAAAGAAGCCCCTGTTTGCAATGGGAAGCCGGCAGTGGAAATCAGCGTAATAGATACGGGTATTGGCATCAGGCCTGAGGATCTAGACCGTATATTCAATCCTTTCGAACAAATTGAAAACTCAGCAACCCGAAAGTTTCAGGGAACAGGCTTGGGTCTTTCGCTCACGAAGAAATTTGTAGAGCTCCATGGCGGCAAAATATGGACGGAAAGTGAAGGTGAAGGTAAGGGAGCAACTTTTCGTTTTACAATACCAATCATCCCGGATAACATTCCATTTGATTCAGAAACGGATAATACCCGCAGAAAATAAAAGAATTTTAGCTACACACCATCACGCCATTTGGGAGTTATTAGTTATTCGTTATTGGTTAATGGTTTAAAAAGGAGTAAAATCTGTTTTTATATCTCACTAATGTTAGAAATATAAAATCAGGCTCTCAGTTAATTCTAATAACTATTACTTAAAAGTTAAACGAAATTCATCTAAAACCCTGGCAAGCCGCGTAACACAAGGCGTTTGCTGCTGCTATGGCCTGTGAGAGCCTTCTGGATATGATC
>Ga0049117_10000359_pt1 | contig 17597 bp, 15 predicted proteins | sample WorMetHERISLAND1_2_FD_55105 | JGI IMG/M metagenome (GOLD analysis project Ga0049117, IMG submission 55105) | Marine gutless worms symbiont microbial communities from Max Planck institute for Marine Microbiology, Germany - Olavius geniculatus... | ecosystem: Host-associated > Annelida >...
GTATGCCTATTTGCAGAAAATGTCCCTGTCGTTTTTCGAGCGGACCTCGACCGGTGAGCTGATGTCACGCGTAACCAACGATCTCAGCGCCCTGGAGCATTTTGTTACCCACGGGTCCGCCCTGACCGCCGTCGACTTGATGCGGCTGATCGGGGGCTCGGTGGTTCTTTTCGTGCTGGACTGGCGTCTGGCTGCCCTGGTCCTGATACCCGTCCCGATCCTGGCGGTCGCCCTGCGCCATTACAACACCAAAATCCGCCCGGTCTACCGCAGTGTGCGCGCCCGTCTGGGAGACATCAATGCCAAACTCCAGGACAATCTTTCAGGAATCCGCGTAATTCAGGCCTTCGCCCGGGAGGAAATGGAACGCCGGCGCTTCACGACCGAAAGCGAACGCTATTTCCAGGCGCGGGTCAAGGGCATCCGCTACTGGTCGGTCTTTTTCCCGGCCATCAGATTTCTCGGCGCCATGGGGTCGGTGATCGTCCTCGGTGTCGGCGCATGGATGGTTGTAAAAGGCGAACTGTCCCTGGGAACCCTAGTGGCCTTTGTTTCCTATACCACCTCCTTTTATGAACCCATCAACCGCCTGACCGAGGTGGACAACATATTCCAGGAAGCCATCGCGGCCGGTGAAAGATTTTTCGAAATTCTGGACGAAACCACTGAAGTCGGGGATGCCCCGGAAGCACGCACGCTAAAGACTATTCAGGGCAGGATGACCTTCGACAGGGTCGCTTTCCGCTATGGTACCGGTGACAAAGTCCTGCACGATATTGCCTTCGAAATGGCTCCCGGTGAAATGGTGGCACTGGTCGGTCCCAGCGGCGCTGGTAAAACCAGCATTGCCAATCTCATCTGCCGCTTTTACGACCCCAGCCAGGGACAAATTGCCATCGACGGCCACGATCTGCGAGAAATCAAACTCGCTTCATTGCGGCAACAGGTCGCGGTCGTGCTGCAGGACTCCTTTCTTTTCAACAACAGCGTGGTTGAAAATCTCCTTTATGGAAAACCGGATGCCACCCGCAACGAACTTGTCCGAGCCGCCAAAGCCGCCAATGCCCATGATTTTATCATGCAGCTGCCCCAAGGCTACGACACCGAAATCGGAGAACGGGGAGTCAAACTCAGCGGCGGACAGAAGCAGCGCCTGGCGCTTGCACGGGCAATCCTGGCCGACCCGGCCATCCTTATTTTAGACGAGGCCACCTCTTCGGTGGATGCCGAGGCCGAATATTTGATCCAGCAGGCCCTGGAACGGGTCCTTAAAGGCCGCACTTCCCTGGTCATCGTCCACCGCTTGAGCACGGTTCGCAACGCCGACAAAATTATCGTCCTGGATCGAGGCCGCATCGTCGAGGTCGGCAAACACGCAGAGCTGCTGCAAAACGGCGGACTGTACAATCAACTTTATCAGCGGCAGATGGAAATCACCGCTGCTTAGAGCGTGTTTGTTGACAGATGCATTCGATTCAGATAAAAAAATCTTAGCCATTGCACCCGCGAACGTTCGATCTTACTTTTCCGGTAGACTCCGCTGCGAAGCTTTTAGGCTCTGCTTCTCAAACACGCAAGAACTCCTCTGGCGCCGATCCCGGTCTCCTGCAAATTGAAGCCGGACCAATTTGTTCACTTATTTTTACGGTTTTTTGAATTTTGACATCCTAAGGCCGGGAAAAAGCGTGCAGGGGGGGTCATCATGGCGGTCACGGTTTTAATAAAACGCAAATGCCCCAACTGAAAATAAGGAGCATGGGATATGATCAGGATTCATATAAGGCGCAAGGTGGCAGAAGATAAGGCTGATGAGCTGAAGGTGCTGATCAACCGGTTGCGGGGAGTGACCATGGGTACGCCGGGATACATCGCCGGTGAAACCTTGAAGCGGGTGGATGAACCCGGTGAAAGCCTGGTGGTTACCAAATGGCAGTCGGAATTTTACTGGAACAAATGGCTGCAGAGCTCAGAACGTGCTGAAATACAAGGAAAAATTGATCAACTGCTGGGATCGGAGACCGTTTACGAAGTCTATGAATACGATTAGCAGCAAATTTTAGACCGGACCACCCTGCAGCCGCGGATCGGCCGAACGAATAGTAACCGGCCGACCCTCTATAATTTCCTTGCAACGTTCGAGGGTTTCAGCCTCAAGTCGATCCATAGCCTCATGGGTGTAGAAAGTAAGATGCGGCATCAGGACAACGTTATCCATCGAGTACAAGGCCTTTAGCGGGTGGCTCTTGCGGTTAAGCGGCTCCTGGCTGAAGACGTCGAGTCCGGCACCGGCGATGCGGCCTTCCTGCAGGGCGTGCAGCAAGGCATTTTCATCAACCAGGGCACCACGAGCCGTGTTGATAAGGATGGCCGTTGGCTTCATGGCCGCCAGTTCTTCAGCACCGATGAGATGCCGGGTCGAATCGCTCAGCGCCACATGAAGCGATACGAAATCGCAGATAGCAAGCATGGCATGCAGGTCGTCGAAAGCTTCAATGCCAATGGTTTGCATTTCGATTGAACTCTTATTTGGATCGTAACCCACCACGCGCGCACGGAAACCGGCTCCCACCATGCGTGCCATGCTGGAACCGATCTTACCACAGCCCACGATGCCCACTGTTTTGCCCGCTATGTCATACCCGAGCCACCGGGATGTTGGCCAGGCCCAACCATCAGCAAGAAGCGCCTTTTGCAGCGGCATCAGCTTTTTTGCAAGGGCAATTAACATAGCGAAGGCACCTTCGGCCACCGTCTCCTCGGCATAGGTCGGGATGTTGACCACGGCAATCCCGCGTTCATGTGCAGCCGGGATGTCTATCGCGTCGATGCCTACGCCATACTTTACAATGCCTCTGAGTCGTGGCGCCGATGCTATCACCCGCGACGTAATCGATGTATAGCACATCAGCAATAATTCACACTCCGCCATGGCCGTACATAGCTCGTCTTCGTTGATGTTCTCGGGCATTAGGATGAGCTCGTGCCCCCAGTCTCGCAGGGTACGATCGATGTGCGGAGTTTCAAGTTCACGATCGCAGCGGATGATCTTCATAAAGGCCCCCTCAATAAGGATATTTTTTCCGTGTCGGTACTTGGACCCTAACGTGGTGCACAGACTGAGAAAATATCATAGCCACAACTTTTAGGATCGAAAAAATACTATTAAACTAAAAACTACCCTAAAAACTCTCAGTTCCGGCAAATTGTTTTTTTGATTCTTTATTATAAAAATTTCTCAGCAAGCGCAAACAGGACCATACCGACGATGACGGTTCCGCCGAGAGACTTGGTGAGAATGGCAAATACAAAAGTGGGGATCGCAACGATGAATTCGGGCCGCCAGAAATCGAGAGTCCGGGCAGGACTGTCTAAAACCAGAGCCGGCAGCAGGAGGGCACTCAAGATGGCCGCCGGAATAAAATCGAGCCACTCGATCAACCAGGCGGGCAGACTGCGCTTGGTCAAATAGACCAGCGGCAGCCAGCGCGGCACATAGGTCACAAGCCCCATACCCAGTATGACTACCAGAAATTCTTGAGATGCCATCCTAACGCTCCCTCCCCCGAGTGTTGTATCCCGGATGTAATCCCAAAATCCCGGATATATAATTACTTTTCCCCATAACGAAATTGGTTAAGCACCAAAAATCAAATTACAAATCACAAATAAATTCCAAACTACAAAACTCAAATCCAAAACAAATCTCAGAATACAATGAAGCAAATCAGTTTGGCTGTTTGTGAAGAACCATATTCAGCCCAAGCTGAGAGCAAAATTAATTTTTCGCGGCAGATTTCACCCTGTTTCCCCCTTTTATAGTGGGAAGTGGGGGATTATTTGGAGCTTGGAATTTGGATATTGTTTGTAATTTGTTATTTGATGCTTGGGATTTCCTAAATTCAATGACACGATTATTTTTAGATCTGCTTTGCGGCTTTTCTACTTTACTTGTGGGCTATTGCCTCAATTTCTTTTTTAAGATCACTCCTGCGGCAGCGGCGGTCATCGAGGCGATGACAATGTAGGAATTGCCCGGAATCAACAGCGACAGAAACACCGCAATTATACCGGCAATCACGGCGGTAACGACATAGAGATAACCCCTGACTTGGAATACGAGCAGACAGATGAACATGGCAATCAGGGCGTAATCGATGCCGAAAGAATGGGCCGGAATAAGTTGGCCGCCCATCCCCCCCAGCACCGTTGCTGCAATCCAGGTAAAATTGGCCGTATGATTGGTCACCAGGGCCGAATTCAGATCCCATCCGGAGTCCCTGAATTTGGCAAGATTGACGGCGAAGCTTTCATCGGTGACACCATAGGCAAACAAGGATAGTTTTTTTCTGCCGGCATTTTTCAGATATACGGCCAGGGCCGAACTCATCAAAAAATGGCGCAAATTCACTACGAAGGTCGTGGCCACGATGGAAGCCGGCGACGCGCCTGCCGCCAGCATGGAAACGCCGATAAACTGAGCACTGCCTGCAAATACGAACACTGACATCAGGCCGATTTCCAGCAGCGACAGTCCCGCCTTCTGGGCCAGCACCCCGAAGGCCAGGCCAATGGGTACATAACCCAGACAAATCGGCCATGCGGCTGCCGCACCCCTGTAAAAAGCTTTCCTGCTGGGCCCCGGGCGCTTATCTTTGCTCGACGTTATCGGATTCATAAGCCGCCACGGGATTTTTAAAGCTGCAGGGCATCAGGGCCACGCACTTGCCGCATACATCGGTTGATTCGGGAAGATCATCCAAATAGTCCAGGACTCGCCGGTTTTCGTTGAGCCGGTTCCAGCAAAGCCGTCTTTCAAAGCCGTGCTCGGAAAGCGCCGCCACCGGGCAGGCTTTGATGCATTGGACGCATTCTTTACCGGCTTTATGCAGGCAGGCTTCCCGGGTGTCGACCAGCGGATGATCTCCGAGCTCCGCCTCGCTGACAAGGCTTCCCAGCCTCCCGGTGCAGCCCATCGGTGTAATCAGCATGTGGTGAACCCCGAACCGTCCGAGGCCTGCCAGATGGGCCAGGTGCTTGTGGGACCAGCGCGCCATTAGCTTGTCTTCATCGAAATTGTGGGTTGCCGGCGTCAGGGCCGATTTAAATCCGCGGTCGTTTAATAGGTCACCGATCGCCCGACTCAGCCGCTCGATCAAATTATTTGTGTCGACATAGGCCAAGCCCCAGTTGCGGCAGGGCCGGTCACCGTGGCGGTTTTCCTTTACCAGTTCCTTTTTAAAGGGAAGGTAAAATATAATCACCGATCGGACATCCGGTAAGAGGTCTCGGGGAAGCATGTGGTCATCGGCCGCAATCCGGGGCAGCTCATCGAAACGGGAATCTGCACGGGCCGTAGCCAGCAGGGGAGTCCGCCACCACCCGTCGGTTTTCAGCCGGTCCGGTTCCCGGGCCACAAAGGTCTTTGCAAAATTCCTCAATTCATCGACCGTGAGGGTATCTGTCATGATCGGGGTCAACTCCTTTCAATCTCTGATATCGATTCGGTTTAAGCGGTATATGTCAACACGGCCCCCGCTGCAAGGTTTAATTCATATTTCAACCCTGCCCCGGGGCAATTATGGGGACGATATTTAGCTTTGACTTGGCAATCTAAATTTTATATAGAAAAAGCACCCTATCTTCAATTCATTTCCAGTCGGATTCAATTGTTCATCGCGGGAGCACACCCATGAAATGCCCGAATTGCGGGGTAGAAAATCGTAAAGAGGCTAATTTTTGCGCCAATTGCGGCCACAAAATCGAACTCCCCTGTGTCCGCTGCGATCATCACAACCCACCCCGCAGCAAATTTTGTGAAAAATGCGGAACAAGGCTGATCGAATCCGCCGCCCCCATCTCCAGGGCGCTGTCCTATGATGAAAAACTGCAGAACATTCAAAAGTATCTGCCCGAGGGTCTGAGGGAAAAATCCTTTCGCAAAAAGACCGTATTGAAGGGGAGCGTAAACTGGTCACGGTGATGTTCGCCGATATGCAGGGATACACCGGGCTGCTGGAACAATTGGGCATTGAAGACGCCTACACGATCATGGATAAAGTCTACGAAATTCTGATTCAAAATGTCCATGTTTATGAAGGCACGGTCAATGAAATGACCGGTGATGGAATCATGGCGCTTTTCGGCGCCCCGATTGCACTGGAAGATGCCCCTCAAAAAGCCGTTCGCAGCGCCCATGCCATCCACAGGAAAATCGCCAAATTCAGCGAGCAGTTGAAGCAGCCACAGGGCGAGGTCCTGCCGATAAAAATGCGGATCGGTGTTCACACCGGTCCGGTGGTCGTCGGGACCCTTGGGAACGATTTGCGGTTGGAATTCAAGGCCGTCGGCGATACCGTCAATCTGGCCTCTCGGATGGAAGGACTGGCAGAGCCGGGAACCACCTGTGTGTCGGAGCAGACCTTCAAATTGACAGAAGGATTTTTTCGCTATGAGGCGCTGGGGGAGAAGAAAATCAAGGGCAAGGCCAGGCCGGCTATGATTTATCGGTTTATTGCCCCCAGTACGAGCGTATCACGGTTCGATGTCAGCGCAGAAAGAGGACTGACCCCTTTTGTCGGCCGGCAGCGTGATCTCGAATTGCTCCTCGATGGGTTTGAGCGGGCCAAGGCCGGATACGGACAGGCTTTTTCGATTGTGGCAGAAGCCGGTGTCGGCAAATCCAGGCTTTTGTATGAGTTCAGAAAAGCGGTCGGCGACCAGGATATCTCCTTTTTCGAGGGCAAATGCCTATCCTACAGCAAAGGGGACGCCTATCATCCGATTATCGACATCTTAAAATCGACCTTCGGTATCGGCGAGGAGGACAACGAGGCAGAAATCATCTCAAAAACCTCAGAGGCGCTGGAGAATTTGGACGCTGACGGGACTGCATCCCTGCCATACCTATTGGAATTGTTATCCGTAAAACAAAGCGGCATCGACGCCATCCAGATGAGCCCCGAAGCCAAGAAAGAGCGCACCATCGCGGCCCTTAACAACGTCGTGCTGAAATACTCCGAGATTCGTCCCTGTGTCATGGCCATCGAGGATCTGCACTGGGTCGACAAGACCTCCGCGGACAGCTTTAAAGTTCTGTTGGAAAACATACCCGCCTCAAACGTATTCTTAGTATTCACCTACCGGCCCGAGTTCACGCCTGGCTGGGGCAGCAAAACCTATCACAGCCGCATAAATCTAAACCGGCTTTCCAACCGCGAAACTCTCATGATTGTGTCTCACCTGCTTGGCACGGAAAAACTCGACCGGGATCTAAAAAATGTCATCCTGGAGAAAACCGAAGGGATTCCTTTTTTCAGCGAAGAGTTTGTCCGGTCCCTCATCGATCTGAGGATAGCCGTGAAACACAATGGCGGCTATTTCCTCGCAAAAAGTTCGCTGGGCATGACGATCCCGTCAACGATTCATGATATCATCATGGCCCGGGTGGACACTTTGCCGAAAGGGGCCAAAGATTTGCTTCAGACCGGGGCGGTTATCGAAAGGGAATTCAGCTACCGGTTGTTGCAGCAGGTCACCGGCCTTCAGGAACAGGTGCTGCTTTCCTGGCTGTCTGTTTTAAAACAATCGGAATTGCTGTATGAGCGGGGAATTTTCCCGGAAACGGTATACATTTTCAAACACGCCCTGACCCGTGAGGTCATCTACGAATCGATCCTGAGCAACAGAAAGAAGATCTATCACGAAAAAATCGGCAACGCGGTCGAGGAGATCTATCACAATGACATCGAGAAGTATTATGGCATTCTGGCCGAGCACTATATCGCCGGTGAAAGATATGAAAAGGGCGCTCACTATTCCCGCCTGGCAGAAAGGCAGGCTGAAAAATCAGCTTCTCTGGCGGATGCGATAGTGTACGCCCGCCAACGAATCGGCTGTCTCGAAAAATTGCCTCAGACCGATGCTGTCCAAAAAGAGGTCATCGATGCCAGAACGGTGTTGGGATTGTATTCCATCCAGAGCGGATTTCATGCGGATGCGTACAATGCCGTCGTACCCATCGTTCGACTTGCCGAAACCCTGTCCTATAAACGCCGGCTTTCTCAAATCTACACCATCATCGGAACCTATGACTATTTGGTCGAAGAGGATTTTCCCAATGCGCTCAAAAACCTGGATGCGGCGCTGGCCATTTCCAGGGAATCCGACGACATGGTGTCGGTCCTTTTCTCGAATTTCTGGTCGGCTATCGTTCGCTCGGTGAATTGCGAATTTGAAAAAGCCGAGCAGCATATCACCAAGGCCCTGGAAATCAATTTGGCGGCTGACAGCCACTGGGGAGTTTCGATAATTAAAAGCAACCTGAGTTATTTTATCTATTTTTTTAACGGCCGTCTCGCCAGCAGCTATAAAACCAGCCGCGAAGCCCTGCAGGGCGCCGATGAGAGCGGTGACATATTTTCGAAGGCGATGGCCTCTGTCTGCCATGGGATTGCCTGCTATGGCTGCGGTTTATTTGACAAGTCCATCTTACATCTGAAAGAAGGCTGTCGGTTTTGCGATAAAATCAAGCTGATCATATTTCACGGATTGGCCCATTTTTTTCTGGGTGAAGCATATTTTGAAGTGGGCCGTTTTAAAGAAGCCGGCGATAGTTACAGGCAAGCGATTGACATTTTTGAGCACAACAGCATTATCCCATCCTGGAAGAATGTTTCCAAGGCAGCGATCGCCAAAATAAACGTTATTAACAAAGAAGCGGGCGTGGATTTAAACACCGTGGTGGGCTATGCCAATGTCAACAAGGCCAGGATTTGGGATGGTTGGGTTCGCCGCAATTCTGTTAAATACCGATGACCGGCACATCGACGCGGCCGAAAAATGGATAAACAAAGCCATTGAGGCCGATCGCACCAACGGCACCCTGCTGAATCTGGGTCGAACCTACGCCCTTTACGCCGAATTGCATAGGCGCAGGGGAGACTCCCACAGCGCCGGGTACGCTTTAAACCAAGCCATTGCCGTATTCAAAGACTGCGGTGCCAATGGATTTTTGGAAAGGGCTCAAGCCGGGCTGGCATCAGTTGGCTGATGTAATTTTTCAACAGGTGAACGGTACAAGACTTTTCTTTTTGAAAGATTAATCGGCAGGGTGAACCAGGTCGCCGCTTTTGATTTCCACAATCTTTGGGCGATGGATTTATAGGAATGAAATTCGCGGTGAAACCATTGATTGCCGCACTCCAATTCTGTGGCGGTCATATGCCGGGGATGAAAAACGGCATGGTTTCCATTGTATTTGGACCAATCGGTGTGGATGATCCGCTTTTCTTTGACCAGCCGGTCGTAAAGGGGCATATTCGGGTAGGGTACCAGAATTTTAGGCCCCAGATTGTCGATACCCAGCTCGATGGCTTTTTCCAGGGTGATTTCGAAAATATCCTTTCTGTCATCGTCGAAACCGAACATCATACCGGCATAGACTGAAATCCCGTGGTCGTGAAGCAGCTTGATGCCTTCCCTGTATTTTTCAACCACATTGTGTTTCTTGTTGCTGTTTTTCAAACTGAGTGAATTGAAGGATTCAAGGCCGAAAAAAAGGCCGACACAGCCGCTTTTGGCCGCCGCCCGCACCAGCTGTCTATCCTCCGTGATCGTAAAGGTCAGCTGGGCGACCCACTTCTTTTTCAAGGGCGTCATCTCCTCGAACAGCCTGCGGGCCCATCCCGGGTTGCCGACCAGATTGTCGTCCCAAAAAAGAAGCATGCGGCGCTGAAACGGCCCGCCGTCCACTTGCTCGATTTCCTTAACCACCTTTCTTACCGGAGGTGTTAAAAACCTGGGATAAATGGTATGGGTGGTGCAGTAGGTACAGCTGTAGGGACACCCCCGGGTGGCCTGAAAGGTGTTTAAAATGCTGTAGCCTTTGGGGTTGAGCAGATCCCTTCTGGCAAAGGGAATGCTGGCCATGTCGATATCTTGATGATTGGTGTAGAATTTTTTTAAGCGCCCCCTTTTAAAATCTTCCAGCAAAATAGGCCAGGTCAGATCCCCCTGACCGATCACCACCGCGTCGAAGTGCTCGGCGGTTTCAGCGGACATCAGGGTGGCGTGGGGTCCCCCGCAGACGATGGTTTTGCCTCTTTTGCGAAACTCGCGGGCGAGTTTATACGCCCGGTGGGCCAGCGGCAGGACGAAGGTTGTGGCGACCAAATCCACATCCTGGTCGTAATCAATGGTTTCGAAAGCCTCGTCCACGATGGAGACTTCAATGTCAGGAGGCGTGTAGGCCGCCAGTAAAGGAAGGGTCAGGGGGGCGGGATTCATCAATTTCAGGTTGTCGGTTCGTTTATTGAGATATACGAGTAAGACTTTCATGGGCCCCTAATATGTAAAGAATCCGAGCCCAGAGGGCCCGGCTTATATTTCACTCCAGAGGAGTAGGGTTTGCCTTCGAATCCGAATGGAACAATGGAAGGGTGGAATAATGGAATAACGGGAATCAAAATCGGATGACGGTCTGATTTTATGAACTGATTCGTGCCATCCTTGCAAGATTGGATTCCCTTCCACTAAACCCAGCTTTCCAACTTTCCAGTATTGCGCTCCCGTTTGCTGCAGGATTCACGGCCTAGCCGAATGTCTCTGACCTGGCCGCAAGACCAGGTTTTTCAAGGACAAAATAAAGGCTTAAAAATGATGGTCTGATGCTGATGATAGGCAATTTAGGCTGACAAACTATTACTAATGAACAAAACGGCTGCGGCTGTCAAGCAAAATGGAGAGAAGCATGGCGCTTATATCTGAAGTTGCGGATAAGGTTTATGCGATCAAACCCGAGGGCCGGGGACATGAAATTTTTCCGCTGTGCACGGTTTATCTGGTGGTGGATGAAAAAACCGCCCTGATCGAGACCGGCAGCAGCGTCCAGATTCCTGACATCCGAGAAGCGCTCGGGCGGCTGGGCTTTGACTTGACAATGCTTGCCTATATCATCCCCACCCACGTGCACTCGGATCATGCCGGCGGAGCAGGCCACCTTGCCCGGCAGCTGCCTCGGTCCCGGGTGGTGGCCCATCCCAAATCCGCCCGCCTTTTGGCGGACCAAACAATCATCGACCGGATGCTGCTCAGCCGAAAAGTCGTTTTTGGTGATGACGCCGATGAACGCTTTGGCGCAATGATCGCCATTGAGGCGGATAGATTCGTACTGGTGGAAGATGGGGGCACCATCGACCTGGGAGGTCGCACGTTAACGGTCGTTCACACGCCCGGCCACGATCCCTATCACCTGTGCTTTATGGACTCAATCTCCCAAGGGATTTTTTGCGGGGATGCGCTGGGAGGATATTTTACCGAAACCAGAAGCATAATGCCGGCATGCGTGCCGGGTTCGGACCCGGACCTGATTTTAGATAGCATCGACAAGCTGCGGCGGTTCGGTCCGGCCATGTTGTTTTTTTCCCACGGCGGGGCTGTGGCCGAAGCATCTGGCATTGTTGACGTCATTTTAACCAATGAACGCCGGTGCGCCGAAGCCGCTCTAAAAGCACTGCAGGCCGGAGAGGATCAGGATGGCGTTGCTGGCCGGGTGGCCGAAATTTTAGCCAGAAAATCCGATTTGACCGCAGAGCAAATTTTATCCTTGCCCTATTTCACAACTATGACGGTCGAAGGCTACCGGCTCGCATTCAAAAGGAAGGACCTTATTTAACGTATCCTGATTGAAAACCGGCCCATCGTGCCTAATTTAAGATCATGAGAATAACAATTAAATCCATACTCATCGTGATTGTCGCCTGCACACCCGTCTTTATCGGTCCGTCGATGGTGCCAGTGGGACAGGAGCATATGGACCTGTCGCAGCTGCAAGCTGCCGGCATGCAATGCCAACCAACACCACCGGACTCCCTGGGTCCGTTTTACAAGGCCGGTGCGCCCGTGCGCGCGAGCGTTGGGAAAGGGTATCAACTCGCCGGAGTGGTCAGGTCTGCGGCAACTTGTACGCCGATTGCCAAGGCCGGGATCGAATTGTGGTTGACGAGCCCTGAGGGAGACTACGATGACGATCATCGCGCCACCGTGTACTCAGATAAAAACGGGGGCTATCGTTTCGAGAGCAACTTCCCCCCGGGCTATACCTTCCGGCCGCCCCATATCCACATTCGCGTATCGGCCAACGGCTTCGAAACCCTGGCAACCCAACACTACCCCGAGACCGGTCAAAGGTCGGGGGAATTCGATTTGGTTTTGATCCCGGTCACCAACAACTGAGGATTGATCCGACCGGCTTATTCCTCCATCGTGTAAGTGATGGCCGAGAAAAACGCGCCCTGGGGGTCTTGGAGGACACAAAACCGACCGACGTTGGGGATATCGGTCGGCGGCATGTGGATCTTGCCGCCCAATTCCTCGGCCCTGGCGGCGGTGGCGTCAACATCGTCAACGGTGACATAGACACCCCAGTGGGGTGGTGCACCTTCAGCCTCCGGTGGCAACAGCATCATCCCGCCCACACCTTCGTCGCCTATTTTTGCAACCGTGTAAGTCATGTTTTCCATGGGCATGTCCTCGGTTTGCCAACCGAAGATCTCAGTGTAAAATTTTTTGGCACTCTCAACATCCGTGGTCATCAACTCAAACCAGCTAAAAGCTCCGTGCTGCTTGTAAATTTCTTTCATGAAATCCTCCTTTCGTCTCTCGAACTTGCCGTTGCTTTTTTCTTGTATCGGCCGATTACAGCAACCTATTTCAAGACTAAGCATGAAACCCTGCTAATCAATGGAGGAAAACCCGACAGACCGAAAATAATCCTGCCGGGGTATTGACGGTCTGCAGCGATGATCAATCCGAACAGGATATTGGTTGACATGGGACAGTCACATAGCGGATAAAAACAGCGTTGCTCTATTTCCGATGTCAGCGTGTTTCAGAACTGGTGAAAGGTGATTTTATGGGGGGAACATCGCTTGGAAATTGTTTCAAAGAAAGCTTTTTAAGACGCGGACAACGACCGGCGATTACTTTTTTGGGTGAGGGCCGGACGAGAACACGGCTTTCCTATGCCGAACTGGAGCGGAATAGCCGCCGGATGGCAAATGTCTTCCAGGACCTGGGGGTCGCAAAGGGCGACCGGGTCATTGTGTTGATTTCCAAATCCCTGGTTTTTGTGGTGGCCCACCTGGGACTGCAAAAAATAGGGGCCATCACCGTTCCCCTGAATCCGGGCTTTAAAAAATCCGAACTGGAGTATCTTTTTCAGGATGCAGATGCCAAGATTATTTTATGCGAGCCCGGCAATGAATCTCTGATAAAAGCAATTGATCCCGGACTCGTCTGCCTGACTGTGGATACCGCAGCGCCCTACCAGGACATCGAGTTTTTTCAAAATGCTTCCGAGAACTTCAACCCGGTGGACATCGAACCGGAGGATCCCGGTCTGATCATTTATACCTCCGGTACGACCGGCAAACCCAAAGGCGCGGTTTTGACCCAATCGAACCTGACTCATGATGCCCGCAACATCATCGACATCTGGGAAATCAGCGACAGCGATGTGATCTGCCACGCCCTGCCGCTGTTTCATGTCCACGGGCTTTGCTTTGCCCTGCATACGGCTCTTTTGGCCGGCGCCCACGTGGTCATGCTCGACAGCTTCTCTCCTCAGCGCGTTATCGAAACGCTAAGTCAAAATAAAGGGACGCGTGCATGTACGGTTTTTATGGCTGTTCCGGCCATGTACGCTAAATTGATAGCCTATTTGGGCGACGAAAGACCTGGCTTTGGCCACATGCGCCTGTGGACTAGCGGGTCCGCTCCGCTGCCGTCCTCTGACTTTAGGCGCATAGAGCAGATATTCGGCAAACAGCCCGTGGAAAGGGAGGGCATGTCGGAAACCGGGATGAACTTTTCCAACCCGCTGCAGGGTGAGAGAAAACCGGGATCCATCGGCATCCCGTTGCCCGCGCTGGAGGTGCGCCTGGTCGATCCCGCCACCGGCGCCGACGTCGAACCCGGTCAAACCGGCGAAATCTGGTTGAAAGGGCCGGCCGTCACCCCGGGCTACTGGCAAAAACCCCGGGAGACCGCCGACACCTTCGAGCAGGGCTGGTTTAAAACAGGTGATCTGGGACATGTCGACGAGGACGGCTATTATTACCTTACCGACCGCATCAAACACATCATCATCTCCGGCGGTGAAAATATCTCCCCCAAGGAAATTGAAAGCGCCATCAACAAGGTGGCGGGTGTCGCCGAATCATCGGTAGTGGGCGTTGCCGATCAGAAATGGGGAGAAAAAGTGGTCGCTGCCGTGGTCAAGATCCCCGGGGCGCAGGTTTCCGCAGCCCAGATTCAAGCCCACTGCAAAGACCGCCTGCACGACTGGAAATGCCCCAAGGAAATTTCTTTTGTGGAAAGCCTGCCGCGCAACACCATGGGCAAGGTGTTGAAAGAAAAAGTCAAACAGCTGTTTTAAGCCCCGGTTTCCACATAATCCCAGAAACCGAAACTCTAATTGGCTTGAATCCTATTTTGATGTATTCTGGCCAAAGTTGAATCCCCCTATACATGTGGATGACTTCTGTATGAACCCAACTCAAGCCTACGACAAGGTTGTCTGGTCGACCGGCAATGTTAACTGCGGCAGCCGCTGCCCGGTGCGTCTATACGTCAGGGACGGCAAGGTTGTTCGCATCGCCCCGGACAACACGGGTGAGACGCCCGGCGGCCCCCACGAGATCCGCGCCTGCCTGCGGGGGCGGGGACTGCGACAGTGGGTCGACGCCAAAGAGCGCCTGCTGCATCCCCTCAGGCGGGTCGGCAGGCGCGGGGAGGGGCGCTTCGAACGCATATCCTGGGCCCGGGCCCTGGACACCGTCGCCGCCGAGCTAGACCGGATAATAGAAGACCATGGCAATGAGGCGGTGTTCCGCCTTTACGGCACCGGCAATCTGGGCGGGGTGGTCTCCAGCCGGGATCAAATCGACCGCCTGATGCACATTTTGGGCGGCCGGCTGGATCTGCACAACTCCTACAGTACGGCCCAAATCGACCACGCCATGCGCTACACCTTCGGTGCCAAATTGACCGGCAGCCACATCAGCGACATCGTCAACAGCAAACTGGCCGTTTTTTTCGGCAACAACCCGGCCGAAACCCGCATGAGCGGGGGCGGCACCATCCGCGACCTGGTGGTTACCAAACAGAAAAGCGGGGTGCGCATCATCGTCATCGACCCGCGGCACACGGATACCGCCGCGGGCTTTGCCGACGAGTGGATCCCCATCCGCCCAGGCACGGACGCAGCCCTGGCAGGTGCTCTGGCCCACGTGCTGATCACCGAAGGGTTGGTGGACCGAAACTTTTTGGACAGTCACTGTCTGGGCTACGACCAGAGCACCATGCCGGCCGGCATCCCGCCCGGCAACAGCTACAAGGATTACATCCTGGGGGACGGCCCCGACCGCACTCCCAAGACACCGCAATGGGCCGCGGCCATCACCGGCATACCTGCTGCGCGCATCACCCAACTGGCCCGGGAAATCGGCACCGCCAAGCCGGCCTTTATTACCCAGGGCTGGGGACCCCAACGTCATGCCGCCGGAGAACAGAGCGCCCGGGCCATCTGCATGCTTGCCATCCTCACCGGCAACCTTGGGATTCCCGGGGGCAACAGCGGCGACCGGGAAGGACCCTTCGGCATTGATTTTCCGGGCATACCGGTGGGAAAAAACCCGGTCAAAACATCCATCCCTTGCTTCATGTGGACCCGGGCCGTCGACGACCCGGCGAGCCTGACCGCATTGAACGGCGGCCTGAGGGGCAGACAGCGTCTTAAGACCGGGATCAAGTTCATCTGGAGTTTTGCCAGCAACATCTTAATCAACCAGCATTCCGATATCAATCGCACCAGGAAGATCCTGGGCAACGAAAAAAAATGCGAAATGATCGTGGTCATTGACAACATGATGACCGCCAGTGCCCGCTTTGCCGATATTCTCCTGCCGGCCACCAGCAGCTTCGAGGAGAGCGACCTGTGCTACCAGAGCTACGGGATGGAACTGGGCGCGTTGATCATGCGGCAGAAGGCCGTCGAACCACCGGGTGAGTGCCGTACCCTGTTCGATATCTGCGCGGCGGTGGCCGAGCGTCTTGGGGTGGCCGGGACGTTCACCGAAGGGCGCAGCCATGATGCGTGGGTGGAGCACATGTATCATCAGTGCCGCAGAGTCAAGCCGGAGCTGCCCGAAGATTACGACCAGGCTGTGGCCGCCGGTCTTTTCAAATGGGCCCGACCGGGAAAGCCCCGCGTGGGTCTGCGTAAATTCCGGGACGATCCCGTCAAACATCCCCTGAAAACACCTTCGGGCAAAATCGAAATCTTCTCTCCCCGGCTCTGGGACATGGCCCGCACCTGGGAGCTGCCCGAGGGAGATGTGATCAGCGCCCTGCCGGAGTACCACCCCACCTGGGGCGATCCGGATGCCTCCCGCTCCGGCCGCTATCCCTTGCAATGCGTGGGCCATCACTACAAACAGCGCACCCACTCGTCCTACGGAAACAACCCCTGGCTGGAGGAAGCCGCCCCTCAAACGGTCTGGATCAACCCCCTGGACGCCAGTCGGCGCGGTATTGTCCACGGGGACCTGGTGTGCATTTTCAACCAATTCGGTCAAACCCGGGTCAAGGCCAAGGTCACGCCCCGCATCATGCCGGGAGTGCTTTCGCTGCCCCAGGGCGCCTGGCACCAACCGGGGCCGGACGGAATCGATCAAAACGGATGCATAAACGTGTTGACCAGCCTGCGCCCTTCGCCGCTGGCCAAGGGCAATCCCCAGCATACCAATCTGGTGCAGGTCGCCAGGGCTGTGGAGGAACAGTGATGCTCAAACGGCCCGCGTTTTTCCTGGATGTTCAGATCTGCACCGGATGCAAGACCTGCGTTATCGCCTGCAAGGATAGAAACGACCTGCCCATGGGGGTGCGCTGGCGGCGGGTGGTGGAGTTCGCGGGCGGCGACTGGCTTCAGCAGGCGGATGGGACTTTCAGTCAAAGCGTGTTCGCCTATTACATCTCGGTCAGCTGCAACCACTGCCGGGAGCCTATCTGTGTTCGGACCTGCCCCAGCGCGGCCATGAACCGGGACGATGACGGTATCGTCAGCGTCGATCCCCAAAAATGCTTGGGATGCCGCTACTGTGAATGGTCCTGCCCCTACTCGGCACCCCAATTCGACCAAGCCCTGGGACAGATGACCAAGTGTGATTTTTGCCGGGAAGACCTGGTGCAGGGCGGCGTCCCGGCCTGCGTGGCGGGATGCCCCACCCGGGCCCTGCAGTTCGGAGAATATGATCAGTTGGCCGCCCGTTATGGTGTCGATCGGCCCATGGACCCGTTGCCGCCGACCGCCATTACCGAGCCTAACTTTATCCTCGAGCCCCATCAAGATGCAGTGCCGGAGCAAACTCGAAGCGGGGCTGTCGCCAACCCTGAGGAGGTCAAAGATGCCTAATTGGAGCCTGGTCTGCTTCACCCTGTCGGCCCAGGGTGCCGTCGGTCTGGTCTGGGTCGGTGCCCTGGGNCGCTGGTTCGCTGGGGAAGAACGCGGGGATCTTCCCGCCTGGCCCATGTCCCTCGCC
>Ga0049117_10000363_pt1 | contig 17446 bp, 16 predicted proteins | sample WorMetHERISLAND1_2_FD_55105 | JGI IMG/M metagenome (GOLD analysis project Ga0049117, IMG submission 55105) | Marine gutless worms symbiont microbial communities from Max Planck institute for Marine Microbiology, Germany - Olavius geniculatus... | ecosystem: Host-associated > Annelida >...
GTCGTTTTACTTTGAGAGATTCTCAAATTCACACATTCGACTTAACCTTGACATGCTCAAAACCCGAAATAGAGAAACTATCCTTTTAAATGCTTGTATAGCAGCTAAGCAACCGGTTGTTATTGATAATACCAATGCAACCAAAGACGATCGAAAAAGATATATTGAGATATTAAAGCGGAGTCATTTTCAAACTATAGGATATTATTTCAAATCTTCAATAGATGAGTGCCTTCATCGGAATAAGATGAGGGAAGGTACAGAAAGAATACCCCAAAAAGGGGAATCGGAGTATATTGGGAGGAGTTTTACAAGGAAGCTGTAAACCCAAAAACAGGAGAACCAGTTAAGGCCATAAGAAGGAAGTTAAAAGTAGAATATGATCTTCCTATGAAGGAAAATTATAGCAGCTTTATTAAACAGCTAATTTCTGAGTGTGCATAACCAAACGCTTGACCAGACGATAAGAAACTTGCGGGTTTTCATAAGAGCCTGTTGGTTTTCGAAGTATTGCGGCTGCGCTGATCAGCTCTCCGATCCATACTTTGTTAAGTCCATTAGTCGTGGAACAAAATGAAATAGAAGCACACAAGCTTTACGCGAAATTAAAGAAAGCTAGTATATCGGCTCGAATTGAAGGTGGTGGCGTCCAATGGAGCGTTGAGGCCACATCGAATAGCGGACGTTCGTTATCTGTTGCTTCTCGGCTTGATCCGCAACTCACCTGGGAGATTGAGGGTAATCCAGCTTATGACCCCTGGGTATATGGGGTTCAAATCTGGAGACAATTTATATGATGTCGGAGGCGAACACTTTATTCTTCCGCCAGCTGTAGCCAAAATCGAGTCAGTGCTTTCCCAGTCGCCTGTTGAACCATTCTTCGGCTCGAAACCAGACTATGATGTACACATTCTACAAAGGATCTTTACTGACCTGGGGAGCTCGCTTCGACCAGTAATGGTTCGACGTGGTCAATGGAGCGACGTCTACGTTGCAAAAGGAACACGGCAGTGTATTCTCAGTTCAGATTTAATCACCTGTAGTGAGGATTCACGCGAATTCAGCACCGCTTGTATTACCGCCGATGATGTTGTTCGCATAGCGATTCAATTTCTAGAACAGCAGGCTTCATTGGACGAACTCCATATACATTCGGGCCGCTGCTCACTATCAGCCGTAGTGATAGGTTATTATGAGCGGAAAATTCAAAGAACCAGAGTGGACTTCTCTAAATCACCATGAAAAATATCGCCATCTTGATAAGGTGAGACATGATTTCTGTTCCAAATATCAAAGAAAGTTAGAAACAACCAACAATGTCTATATTTTAAACGGGCAATATATCACAGATGTTCCAAGTTTCTATTTGTCATTAGGCGAGGCTATAAATGGTTCTCGTGGCTACTTTGGTGCTTGCCTTGATTCGTTGTCAGATTGTCTTTGTGGAGGATTTGGCGCAAAACCTCCATTTACCATACAAATTGCGAAATCAAGGAACCTAGCCTCTTGTCTCGATGAAAAAGCATGGGTAAGAGTTATTCTTGAACACCGCCTTACACTTTTTAAAGAAGAAGATCTTTCTGTTGACTACCTTCGAGAGATTGGTATTGATTCGCCTATTGAATTAACCGGAGAGTCATATTTAGATGCTTTATCTCAACTTTTTGCAGAATACGATGTTAGATTTGAACTGCTTAGATAATGAAAGCACTAACAATGCCTGCGGCTGCACCTGATCGCAGGGGGTATGTGACTTTACTAATTTTCGAGTAAGTATATTTAATGACCTTCAATTTTGATTAAAGACTACTATAAATTATTGGGAATCGGTAGAAGTTCAAATGCTGTTGCCGTGAGGAAGGCGTATCGAAGGCTGGCATTAAAACTCCATCCAGATGTTAATAAATCGGCTGACGCCCATGACAAATTTATTGAACTGAACGAAGCCTATGAAATTCTGAAAAATCCAAAAAGAAAACATCAATACGACAGACTTTACGATTACCACGTACTTAATAAGGAGCCTAAAAGGCGTAGAACATACCAGAGACGTGAGAGAAAATGGAACCAGAATATCAATAGATCTTCAGAAAAGGGGAAACGAAAAGGACAGCAATATTCGCGTAGATCTTACAGTTCCTTCGAAAAAAGAACCCATTTCTGGTCTGTTTTTGAACCTGTTTATCATATTCTGGAGTTTATAGTGTATGTGTTGGAGTTCATCTTCTATCTATAGGCAGGCAATTAATTTCATGCAGTGGATCAAACCCAGCTTACTTTTTTGCACATGATCGGCTAGCCAGTCGCTGAACCAGTTTGGGAAAATTTTGCGGTTTTGCGTAAAGGTCAGTGCTGGCGCGAAGGCAACATGGTGGGCTGGTTTCCTCAACCGTATTGTCGTTTAATAGCCTTCAGCGGCGGACATTAGGTTTGCGGTAAAAAGGCAAAATGAAAGTATATCTCGATGATGAAAGAGAGACTCCTTCCGGCTGGCATCGTGTCTACTGGCCGGAGGAAGCCATTGAATTACTGAAAACAGGCCAAGTTGAAGAAATTAGCTTAGATCATGATTTGGGTGATGATGATCATGGCACTGGATATGATGTAATTCTCTGGATTGAGGAGGCTGTTGTAGCCAGAGGATTCAAACCTCCGAAAATTGCCGTTCACTCTGCCAACTCATCTGCGAGAGTGAAAATGGAACTAGGGATAAAAAGTATAACAGAGAAGTATCGCAAATAATCGATTTTCGCTACCAAGACACCAAGGCACGAAGTTATTATTTAATTTTTATCTTTATGTCCTAATGGCTTTGTGGCTATTTCCGGTTTATCGGGGATGGGTAAATAACCGCAAACTCTGAATTATTACCTACTTCTGCTTACCAGTTGGGCAAAACTGCATAAGGCGATGTTGATGAATATAAATCAACGCGCACCGAAAAGGATGTCGTACCATGAAAATGTCTACATGTTCCTATCGATCTATTTTGGTTCCTTGTCGTCTGAAAAACCGTGATTATCAGATTGATTCATATGTCGGGTGTGAACACTCCTGCTACTACTGCTATGCACTTAATCAAGCCGAGACCGACTGGTCCAAGGAAGTACTTATGTATAATGATATTGCTGGTCAACTGAGCCGGGAACTTGAAAACGTGTCCCCTCAGACAATATACATCGGATACTATACAGATCCTTACCAGCCTTGCGAGGCTGAGTATCGCCAGACCAGGCAGGTTTTAGAACTATTATTAGAAAGGAATTTTTCCGTGAGTATACTCACGAAGTCTGACCTGATTGTCCGTGATATGGAACTATTGCGGGAAATGAACTCTGCCTCCGCCAGTGTCTCGGTTGCATTCAATGACAACAGCATCCGCCAAAAATTTGAAGCCAACACGATAGACACAGAAGCCAGAATCCGAGCTTTACAAAAATTAAGAGAAGCGGGTATTCGAACATCTGCGTTGATTTGTCCGGTGGTACCCTATATTACCGATGTCACGCCATTGATTGAGATGTTGGCTTCATACACGGATGCAATCTGGATTTATGGTCTCAGCTTTGAAGATCGTTCAGGCAGAAACTGGCAGAATGTTCAACGCATATTACACGATCATTTCCCTAATTTGAAAGAACAGATCGAAACGGTTCTTTTCGCCGAAGAGCACGCCTATTGGGCTGAACTGAGGCGACAACTAACCGAATTAAAGATGGATAGGAAACTAGACCTCAGGATTCATCTGTAGGGATCGATAATCTTTTCCATCATTATTTATGCAACAACCGGGTTTCGTTACTCCCCAAAAGATTAGATTTATACCTCAGCCTCGTGGGGTGCTCGCGGAGAGACAGTGATGGAAAGGCTATTTGTTTACGGGACATTAGGCCCAGGTCGACCAAATGAGCATGTGCTGAATGCTATTGGAGGTTCCTGGCAGACGGCGACTGTAACCGGCACCTTGAGACATGCAGGATGGGGCGCAGAACTGGGCTATCCCGGCATCGACCTCGACGAACATGGCGAGGAAGTCCAGGGGTTTCTATTCACATCGGAGAACCTATCCGGCCACTGGGCAGTCTTGGACGAGTTTGAAGGTGCGGCTTATCAGCGGGTGTTGACTAAAGCGAAGCTCAAGGACGGGAGCACAGTCGATGCTCACATCTACAGGCTGCGGTCCGAGTAAGGGGTTCCATTCAATGCTCAATCTCAGGTGTATGAACAGTCAATGATCAGAGAAGCAACCAAATTTTTTGCTGCATGTGAAAGCGTCCGAGTTTCGTTTTGAATCACATAGATAGTATAAATAAAATTCTAGAGTATATAGAAGCACATATCGATACAGATCTCGACTTATCCTCACTGGCAGCTAAATGTGCCCTGTCCAAGTATCATTTCCATCGAATATTTACGGCGCTGCTGGGAGAACAACCACTGCGATATGTCGAGAGACAGCGGCTGGTACGTGCTGCTCAGGACCTGTTGGACAGCGATCGGCGTATTATCGATATCGCATTTGATTATGGTTTCGGTTCACACGAATCATTCTTAAGAGCATTCAAGAAAAGGTTTTTGTTAACCCCATCCCAATTTCGCAGGAAAAAACCTGAGATCCGGGTTGAAGATAGACACCAAATAGGACCTTTGGATTTGAGGTTATCAGGTGGAAAAGCCATACCGAATCCCACTATTTTAACCCGGCCGGCTTTTCCCATCACCGGACTGAAATATGCAGGAAGTGATACAGACGCTATTGGCAGATTATGGGAGAGATTCTGGGAGCTGACGAAATCGGGTATTATTGCCGTGGAAAATCAGGAATTTCTCGGAGCCTGTTTTCATGATATCGATATGCGCAACAACGAGATCTTTGAGTATTATGCAGGGTTCGAACTTACAGAATCGGTCAATATTCCGAAAAAATTCAAGACGGTTGAAATTCCTGAAAATACTTATGCCGTATTTACCCACCAAGGGTCTGTTAATAGCATTGAAATGACCTATGACCAGATCTATGGAAATTGGATTCCGCGTTCTAACTATACACCGACGATGGATTTAGATATCATTGTTGTGGACAGTCGATTTACAGGACGGACCCCAAACAGTGAGGTGGACATATTAATCCCGGTATCCTCTGAAAAAGCAAGAAGTGTCAAGAAATAATAGCAGAATATTCGTATGCTTCGTCTGTTTTATTAACATTTAGCAGATAGGAGCCAAAAATGAAGACACTAAAAGGAAAAATTGCGCTGGTAACCGGGGCCAGCAGAGGTATTGGAAAGGGCATTGCACTTGGTTTGGCAGAAGCCGGAGCGACCCTTTATGTGACAGGCAGAACGAAGGCGGGAATGCCTGGTGTGCAGGGCCTTGGGGGATCAATTGAAGAAACAGCCAATGGAATAAAAAAAGAAAATGGCATTGGGTATGCGCTCCACTGCGACCACACAGACGATACAAGCGCGAAAGCAGTTTTCGATCATATCTTCGAAAAAGAACAACGGGTTGATATATTGGTGAACAATGTCTGGGGCGGCTATGAGTGCATGTTCAACGAACGCGGAGAGTATATATGGGAAAAACCATTTTGGGAGCAGCCGATTGAGCAATGGGAATTGATGTTTTCAGCGGGTGTCAGAGCGCATTACGTTGCAAGCCGCTACGCTGCAAATATCATGATCAATCAAAAAAGCGGGCTCATCGTTAATTTATCGCATTGGGCAGCCCGAGTATATAGCGGGAATGTATGCTACGGTATGTCGAAAGCTGCCACCGATAAACTTACATCCGATACGGCGCATGATTTACAGCCATTCAATATTGCGGTTATTTCACTATATCCCGGGTTGGTCAGAACCGAAAGGGTTATGAGGGCATCCGAATTTTTGGATTTATCGAATTCAGAGTCACCCCGGTATCTCGGACGTGTAATTGCCGCCGTATACACAGACACGGCCGTCATGGATAAAAGCGGCAGTTCTTGCGTGGCCGCTCAATTGGGTCTTGAGTACGGGATTTCTGACATCGATGGAAAAATCCCTGTACCATTGCGCCACGGCAAATGATTGACATTGTGGAAACAATGTCTTAAAAACATCTATAAATCGGCCTTAATCGACCGATTCTCCTCCAAAACTACCCTGTTAAGCGAAACTACCGGCATCGCGCCAATACCGATGCCCGAATCTATTCCAGTTAGGAGTGACATCTTGAACACCGTAGAAGGATATCTTGAAATATTGGATCGCAAATTTGGCTTCTTACGATCGATAGAAAAAAATTTTCAGCCGGATCCGCAGGATACTTTTGTTCCGACCCCCATGATAAAAAAATTCAAACTTTCCGAAGGTGTCTTTATCGAAGGTGCCGGGGTCAAGGGCGACGGCAAAAATAGAAATTTAAAGCTCACTGAAATTGAAAAGATAAACCGGATACCCGCAAACGAGTATTCGAACATCAAGTCGCTTCAGAGTCAAGTCAGTATAAGCCCTTCTGAAAGGCTCAAGCTCGCCCAGGGACCGGATGACATCATGGGAAAGGCACTGGACATGATCGTGCCGATTGGAAAAGGGCAGCGCGGTTTGATCATATCCCCCCCTAAATCGGGCAAAACCACCATTTTAAAGCATATGGCCCAATCGATCACAGCCAACAACCCGGAGGCGGTGGTATTTGTGTTGCTTGTGGATGAAAGGCCGGAAGAGGTTACCGACTTTAGAAGAGGACTTAGACATGCTCATGTACTCTCCTCCTCTGCCGACCAGAGCGTAGCTCAGCATCTGCGAATGACTAAAATGGCGATGAATACCGCCATCCGCTCGGCCGAGATGGGCATTGATACGGTGGTTTTTATCGATTCGCTAACGCGGATGTCGCGTGCTTTCAACAAGGAAACGCAAAGTCACAGCCGGACCTTGACCGGCGGCCTGGGTGCCAATGCAATGGAAATGCCGCGCCGGCTTTTCGGCGCGGCCCGCAACATCGCTGATGGGGGATCTTTGACCATTATCGCCACAATCCTGATTAAAACCGGCAGCAAAATGGATGATATTATTTTCCAGGAGTTCAAAGGCACAGGTAACATGGACCTCGTCCTCAGCCGAAAGTGCGCTGAACAAAGAGTGTGGCCGGCCATCGATATCGTCCAATCCGGCACCCGCAAAGAGCATCTCCTGCTGGATCCCTCGGAATTTAAGGAGATGACAAAACTTCGGAGAGCATTGTACAAACACGATGAGGTAACCGCCATGTCGGCCTTTATCGAATATCTGGGTAAGTAGGAATTGAAGATTGAAGATTGAAGATTGAAGATTTATGGCTTCGCTTCAGGCTTGGGGCTTCGCTCTTCGAGCTACGACCCCAAACGTCGCCTTCGGCTACGACCCGACACGTCGCTCTGTCTTTTGTATAAGATGATAGCTTACCTTAATTTTAGCTCATTCTTGTCCGCCAGGTTTTAGGTGGATTGGTTCATTTTTAATTTTAGCTCATTTTCTCCATAAAGTTTAAAACCCTACGATATTTATACAATCTTAGAACTCTGATAAAGTGACAATGAGTAGACCTCTTGAACAAAAATCTTCGCTGGATGAAATAAAGAATCGGTTCGACAAGGACGTCGCCCGGTTTTCAAACCTTGAAACCGGGCAATCTGCAACGATTGATGCGCCACTAGCGATGGAATTGATTGCACAGGCCGCCGCGAAATCTACCGCCAATATCCGCCGCGTCCTAGACATCGGCTGTGGCGCCGGCAACAATACGCTTAAACTATTGCAGTATATCACGCCATGCGATTGTGATCTGGTAGACCTGAGTTTGCCAATGTTGGAAAAAGCCCGTGAGCGCATTTCAGCTGTCAACTCGGGAAGCATCAACATCATCCAGGGTGATTTTCGCAAGGTCGAATTGCCGAATCCCGAATATGACGTCATTTTGGCAGCGGCTGTGTTGCATCACTTGCGGGATGATCAGGACTGGGAGGATGCCTTCCGCAGGCTTTACAGCACAACCGCCCCTGGCGGAAGCATTTGGATAACGGATTTGGTCTGGCATGAGGCAGAAGCCGTTCATTCTCTGATGTGGCAGCGGTATGGAGATTATCTTTATGACATGGGAGGTGCCGAATATCGATCGAAAGTATTTGAATACATCGACAAGGAGGATTCGCCGCGGCCGGTTACCTATCAATTGGAACTGCTTCGCAAGGTAGGATTCGGACACATCGATCTTTTACACAAAAATTCTTGCTTTGCGGCTTTTGGTGCAATTAAACTCGGTTGACGGCAGGACTATGAAAAATGTCGAAAACGCACCTCATTTTTTATTCCGTTGCCGCCCAAAAAATAAAAGCCCGATAAACTTGATATCAGCAACCCGGCACCTTAACTTCATGAATTCAGCGAGGATTGGTGGGCAATGCCCACCCTACGGATAAATTTTTTTGCATCGTTCGGGCCAATAAAAGAGAATCGAGGACAGCATAATATATACTTGTGAAGAATAGCATGACGAATAAAAACAAAGATAAAAGTACATGGGCTATTGGCGGAGGCATACTTATCGGTATCGGTGTCGGATTTTTTTTCTTGAAAGAATCGCCTTTGGCATTTGTTGGATCAATGCTGGCAGGATTAGGAATAGGTCTTGTGATTACGGCCATTATTTCGAGCAAAAAAGAGTAATAACTAGCTTTTTAAATCCTTAAACAACAGCCTGCTGATGATCAGTTTTTGTATTTCCGTCGTGCCCTCGTAGATCCTGAGCGGTCGGATCTCCCGGTAGAGCCTCTCAACGGCTGCGCCTTTGATGACACCTGATCCGCCATGGATTTGCAGCGCTTGATCGATGATCGACCAAGCCGCCTCGGTCGCATACAGCTTGGCCATTGAGGCAGCCAGGCTGACATCCGGCGCCTGGTTGTCCTTTTTGATTGCAGCCCTGTAGACCAGCATGCGTGCAGCTTCAAGCTGGGTGGCCATTTCAGCCAGCTTGAATTTTACACCTTGATGATCCGCAATGGGAACACCGAACTGAATCCGGTTCGACGCGTATTCCAAGGCTTCATCGAGGGCCTTTTGTGCCATGCCGACTGCAGCCGCACCCACCGTCATCCGCATGAGATCCAGCGTTCCCATGGCCAATTTAAAGCCATCCCCGATTACTCCCAGCAAATTCCTCGCCGGCACAAATGCGTTATCAAGCTTAAAGCGGACGATGTCATGCGCCGCCATGAGCTCCATGCGGGAGGCCACCTCGAAACCGGAGGTGCCTTTCTCAATCACAAAGGCCGAGATATTTTGCGGCTTTTCAGGGGTGGGGGTTTTGGCAAAAATTACCGCCATGTCGGCGGAATAGCCATTGGAGATGAATTTTTTGGTGCCGCTTAAGACATAGCCGCCCTCTACCGGGGCAGCAACGGTTGCGAGATTGGAGACATCCGATCCGGCGTTGGGCTCGGTCAGGGCAAACGTGGTGAGATAGTCGCCGGAGACGACTTTCGGCAGGTACTGCCGTTTCTGCTCGTCCGTGCCGCCCAGGACGATGGGAAAGGCGCCCAGGCCCTGCATGGCGAGCGTGACATCCGCCGGACCGTATACGCCTGCCAGAACCTCCCGTGCGAGGCAGATCCGCGTGGCGCTTACGCCGTCACCGCCATATTCCGCGGGTATTATATGTTTAAAAAGGCCGGCATCCGCCAGACTGCGGCGCAATTCTTCCGGCACTTCGTTTGTCTCGCCGTACTTTTTTTCAATTTCCACCAGTTCGGCCGCCGCATATTGGCGGCAGGATTCCTGGTAGGCGATGTCTTCGGGGCTCAGCATTGTATCCATTTTTCCACCATTGCTGAATATGACCCTAAATGGGCGAAAAGCACTCTCATTTAGGAGTTATTGGCTATTTGTGAATCGCTATTAGAATAGGCAGAGACCCTGATCCTATAATTCTGCCACCAGGAAAATCAGCGACCACCAGCAGAGCTGGGGGTATAAGGATGGCCCCTCGAAAGGGGCCCGGGCCAAGCTCTACTGATGGCCGCTGATTTATAAACAGATTTCATTCCATTTAAACCATTAACCAATAACGAATAACTAATAACGACCAATTATCACGAAAACGCGTCAATCGCCGCCTTTAACTCCGGATGCTCCTTTGCATATTCCTCCAGGGCCACACCCTTTTGCACCGCTTCCCAGCCCTGTCTCAGGCTGGCGCCGCCGCCTTTGGGGCCCATGGGGTGCCCGAACACGCCCCGGCCCGGGACAATGGCAAAATCTATGGTTTTCAAACGTTCATAGAGTTTAGCGGTCGAGCCGGCCCATTGGCTGCCGGCGGGAACGGGCAGGGTATCTTTGATATGACCCAAAGGCTTGAAGCATTCCTGCACGTTTTCCAGCACTTCGTCATCGGGGGTTTTCATCCGGTCGCCGAATCCCGGCATGATGATGACATCAAAACCCACCAGCCGCTGCAGCTTGGTGATCAGTTTCGAATGCACCCCGTAAAACGGAATTTGAGTAAACGGCGCGATAAAGTCAAAATGGCCGACCAGGGGCACCCGGGTATGTTTGCGCAGCATGCGCACCGCACTCAAACCGGTGGTCATGCCGTTGACCATTACCGCATTGGCCCCGGCCTCAACCGCAATATCGTGCAGTTCGATCAGCCGATCCACCTCATCGGTTATGTTGGCCAGGTATATTTTCTTTTCACCGGTTTCCCGCTCGCTTTTCAGGCGGGCCGCGCCCAGCAGCCGGGCCCGCTCGCTTAAGGGAGACCAGGCGACATCGCACAGCATTTCATCGTCTTTGGCGATATCGACGCCGCCCAGCCAACTCTGGTAGGCCAACTCGGCAAAAGGTTCGGGAGACAGGCCGATGTTGGGTTTGATCACACCGAAGAAAAGCGGACGGTCAAAGACACCGAGCATGCCGCGCAGGCCCCGGATGCCGAATTTCGGTCCCTGGAAGGCCTGCAAAAAGCTATCCGGGAATTCGATATCCATCAGTTTGATAACGGGAATCCCGGGGGAATAAAAAGCGCCCTCACCGCCGGCGGCCGTTAAAATATTGGGCAATTTGGGGCCGAAGTTGCCGTGGGGATGAGCGATCCTGACGCGGCAGGCATGGGCTTTTTTACCGGCATCCTGGGGCAGGCAATAGGACGGGGATTCCAGCCGGCTTTCGACCTTGAGATCAATGACTTTGGCGCCAAAGCGGTCCCGCAGATCCTCGTCCACGTCGACCCGCTTCCACTGGGCCGTCGACTGCTCCTGGCACAGATGGGCCGCGGCCGCTTCCGGATCGGTGGTCGATTCGAAGTAATATTCAAAAATCAAATAGTCATCCATGGCCAGTGTTGACTCGTCGGCAAAAAAGCCCTGTTTGTCGGATTCACTCATGCTCATAGGAAGTATTCCTCGCTAGCGGCCATATGGCCCAGAAGCTGAGAGGTTGAGAAGATGAGAAGCTGCAACTCTGCCGGGCTGCCTGCTATTAGTTAAAAAAGCAATTTCAATTCAAGATTATAAATATTACCTGAATTTTTATATAAGATTGACGTAAACGTTCATGGGTTCAGGGTTCAAGGTTCAAAGGTTGGGGGTCAGGTCCTATTGAAATCATTGATGACAAGCCCTGAAGTAAACTCAATATATTCAGAGACAGTCGAGTCCGTCGGAACTCGTTCGTAGGAGACCGCGCCGTTAAATCTGTAGATGCCTATAAACAAAGGTAACCCAGAATGGTGATCCTAGAAACTGTGAACACTTACAAATTGACAGAATACCAGAACTATAGCTCATTTTAGTATCTAACAACTGAAATCACATCATGTTTGCGCAGGATTTATGCTGCAGCCGGATTGAATATTTCAGGAATGCTATCGATTTAAGTTTAAAAGACAGAGCGAAGCGATTCAACAAATCGTCAATCTTCATTCTTCAATCTTCAATTCCGGCTGCTTTGGCCACCAACTCCACCAGGTTCACCACCGCGATCCCTTCGGTGCCCCGTGCGGCGATTGCCTTTTTGAAGATTTCGTCGCAGCGCGGACAACCTGAAACCAGCAGTGAGGCGCCGGTCTCGCCGGCTTCCTCGATTCGCATCGCGGCCACATCTTCGGACACATCGGCGCGATGAACCGCCAGCATGCCCCCGGCCCCGCAGCAGTTGGCCTGCTTTTGGCTGGTGGCCATCTCCTTGAAATCACTATCCAGAATTTGGGACAGAATATAACGCGGCGAGTCGATATCTTCAAAGTAGCGCGCCAGGACGCAGGGGTCATGATAGGTGGCGCGCTCTGAAACCCTCTCGCCGACAGATACTTTATTCTCTTTAAGCCAGCCGGCCATCACGGCATTGATATGCAGGATTTTGATGCCTTTGATATCCCCGCCGAAGCGTGTGGTTCTTCCCATCAGCATGCGGTAGCTGTCAGCATCCAGGGCCACCACGGTCGCGACCTTGCTTTGCCGGATCTTTTCCGCCAGCAGCACCGATATTTGCCTCGCACCTTCAAAATCCCCCAGCTGGTAAAGGGCCCAGCCGCTGGAGGGCTCCTCCGCCAAAACTTTGAACGATTGACCGGCCTGATTGAAAAGTTTTCCGGCAGCGATCAGGGTCGCCTGCTGCGAATCCCGGGCTGCGGGGCCGCAGAATAACAGGGTATCTGCTTCACCATCCAGGATAACGCCGGCATCCGCCAAAATTTTTGCCGGATCGCCGCCCTGGAGCGGGTTATTTCGCAGGCTGCGGGTATAGGATTTAACTTCCTCCGGCGCCAGGCCTTTTTCGAAAATACGGGCCCGGGTATCGATGACGAGTTCCTCGTGATCGTAATTGCCCACACACCAGTGCTGGATCATACGGTCATTCAGGGTGGTATACATAATATCCGCCACGCCTTCATCATAGTCGAGCAGCCCCTCATCCAAAGCAAAAATAATGGCCCCCCGGCCCCGCGGCGTATAGGATTCTCTCCTGACGACCTGCCCAACCCGGTCGGCACAATGACACATCATGCAAAAGCGGCAGGCCCATATGGTTTCATCCCGTTCTTTTTCACTCAAAAACATCGCGTATACCTTTCATTAAAGCTATGCCTACTACCTTGGCTCATAAGTAAATCACCAAATATTCGATTCATATCTTAAAAAAATTTAACCTCTCCACCTATCAGTATTTTGGGTTCGATACCAGATAGTTGCTTTATATTCATAGAGGCAAAATTAAATCGACAGAATACCACAATTCTTCAATCTTCAATCTTCAATTTTCATTTCCTGCGAATGAATCCCAGCTTACCCGGATTCATGATTCCCATGGGATCCAGGGTATCTTTGATTCCCTGCATCATGGGCCAGGCCGTGCCGTATTGTTCTTCCATCAGCCAGCCCAGCTTGAAGCCGATACCGTGATGATCGTTCAACACCCCGCCATGCTTCAGAGACGCGCGGGCCGCCTTGCCCCAGATCTCCGTGTGCAACTGCAGGGCCTCATGCGGGTCCTGGGGCGGCTTGGCGATCAGGAAACGGTCATAAACCATCACCCCCCATGGGAACCAGTGGGAAAAATGGGCCATGTAGTCCGTGCCCCACTCATTGAATTCCTCGGTGATCACCTGCTGCTTGGCTTTGAAGATGTTGTAGATCTTATCATAAGTGGCCGTAGTTTCGACAGTGCCGAACATCTCCGGCAGCATCAGGCTGTGCGGCGGAAAATAGAAGTCATAGCGATGCTTCCACCAGTGTTCACCGGGTTCCGGCCCCAGTTCCTTGCCTTCCAACCCGGTGCAGATTTCGTGAATGATCTGCATTTCCAGATCCACAAAACGTTTATCACCGTCGGAACCGATCACCATGAAGGCGCCCTTCATATCCAGATCGAGCACCCTTTTGACGACCCGCTCGCTGGAGCTGGAATCATAGAGCCGAATGACGCAGGGATGCAGGCGCTCGGTCATGATCCGTCGGCCGGCCTCGAGACCTTGACGGACATCTTCGAATATGTATGAATTGAAACGTCTCACTTCGGGGATGGGATCCAGCCGCATGGTAATTTCAGTAATCGTTCCCAGGGTCCCCTCCGAGCCGACGAACAGCTGCAAAAATCCCGGGCCGCAGGCATGGTTGGGCACCGGCAAAGATCGAATAATTTCGCCGGATGCCAGCACAACCTCCATGCTCACAACCATGTCTTCGGCTTTGCCGTACTTGGTCGACAATGTCCCCGACCCCCGGGCAGCCACATAACCGCCCAGGGTCGCGCCGTATTCGGAAGCCGGATAATGGGCCAGGGTATAGCCTTTTTTGTTTAGTTCCCATTCCAGTACCTGGCCGTTGATGCCCGGCTGGGCGGTGACCGTCAGCGACTCGGCATCGATTTTGACGATCCGATCCATTTTTTTCATATCCAGGATGATGCCGCCATAGAGCGGCACCACGCCACCCTGGCTGCCCGTGCCGCCGCCGTAGGGAATGACCGGTATCCCATGCCGGCCGGCCAGTTTGTGGATACGGGCGACTTCGGCGGCCGATTCCGGGAATACGACAAAATCGGGCTTTTGCAGCGTCTGGTGCCGGTCGATCCACAGTTGCGGAACCAGGTAAAAATCCATGCTGTAAGCCAGGCGTTCGGCTTCCCGCACGGTGACATCGTCATACCCGACGATATCCATCAGTTCGTTTTTGATGATACCAAATAGTAAGTTGTCTGACATTCGCACGCCTTTCTATATTTACCTATAGAGACTAGAATAATGTGACAAAATGATCCAGTGCTATTTTCTCATAAATTTTGGATTTTGGATTTTAGAATTTGGATTTAAGGTCTGCCTTCGGCAGATCATTTTAACAATATGATGATAGAGCGAAGCGATACAATAAATCCTCAATCCAAAATCTAAATTCTAAAATTGCCCCCAAAAACTGAAATAGCGAAGTTAGCAAATGACTAAAATGACTAGATTTGCGAATTCTGCCTGTCGTGAGCCTTATTGTCGAATGGCCAAATTTTAATTGACAGAGCGCAGCGATTCCATCAATCCGCAATCCGCAATCCAAAATTATAACTCGGGACGTCATAGGAAAAACGGGATGAATTTATAAATGCGAACTTGGCATATATCCATCAATCTTGTTAGACCCTATCTTTCCATTCCCGGTTGGTCACTTCGATTTTGACCTTTTCAAGGTCGGCCAACGCCCGGGCCAGATGCGATCCAAAACGTTTGAAGGCCTCCTCACCTTTTTCCTTGGTGCCGCGCAGGGGATTGCCGATCAGGCCCGTATCGGAAAACTCGCGGTGTTCCATCGGGAAGACAAAGTAGTTCCAGCCTTCGAATTCAACACTTGGGGTGCCATCTTTTTTCAGAAAAGAGTCGGGTAGATAATCCGGGGCACGGGTTCTTTCGCTTTTGACGGCCCGGTCCATCCGCACCAGCTTTTCGTCGTGGGCCAGCACATTGGCGGTTTCGAGCTCACCGGCATGCCACCCCGGGGTTTCTTCCGGCGGGCCTTCCAAGAGGTCGGCGATCATACCAAAATAGTTTTCAGCATATGGTTTGTAGACGCACACCAGGGCGCCGGTATCATATTTTATCTGACGCAACAGGGGGTCGATAATTTTCATATTGGACGCATGGCCTGTCACAAATACAATTTTGTTGAATCCGTGATGGATCAATGAACGGGCCACATCATAATAAAGATTGCGAAATGTCTCTGCTCTCACGGTTATGGTGCCCAGTCCCAATCCCGGAGGGCCCATATGGTGGGGGCTATAACCGATCCAGGATTCCGGTGTGTATATGACCTCGGCCTCCTGAGCGGCCCGGTAGACGACCTCCCGGGCGGTAATCATGTCGGTAAACAGCGGGCAGTGATAAGAGTGCTGTTCCAGGCTGGCAATGGGCACCATGATGATATCTTTTTTCTTCAAATACTCCTGGACGTCGGTGTAGGTTAAATTGCCCATGTTATATTTGTAGTCTTTCTGCATTGGGTCCTCCTTTTCTGGTCATGGTTGAACCATGAATGCTCAACCGGTCTTTGATCGATAATTAAATGAATCGGGATCTCTAAGATCTGTTTCCTTTTGATTCTCTAAACCCACAATTAATTTGGGCTGATTTGGAATTTTTCAACCCTGAATGTTGCTTGTGGAGTCGTAGCTCGAGGAGCGACGCGTGGGGTCGTAGCTCGCAGATCGAAGCCCCGAGCCCCAAACGCTGAACCGCTCAACCTAAGTTAGAGTAAGTGGCTCGCAATAGTCAAGGGAAAAGTCCAAACTATCTCAAAATTTTTTAATTCATCTTATATTCTCGCAGGATATTTCGAACTTAAACATAAGAATTAAATCAATCCAGAACTGCCCCGCGACAAGCCACGGAGTATCAGCGTATAATAAATTTTATCCAAACTCAGTCCCGCTGAACTGAAGCGGGACGGGGAATTAAGCCCGGCAGATTTGCAATGTTCAATGCACATTAATTTTAATCCGTGTAATCTGCGAAATCTGTGGATTAAAAAAAAAGCTTTACAATGGTTGAATTATGATCAATTATGATTTTTGCAAACTATCTCAAAATTTTTCATAAAATTGCAAGCCCAGAACTATTAATTCATATGTACCCATTTGAAAGAAAAGAGAAGATTCTGGGCCGGCTGCGCAAAACCGGCCGGTTGAACATCAATGAAGATGCGCGGCTATTCAAGGTTTCCGTCTCGACCCTCCACCGCGATCTGGAAGATCTCGAAAAACAGGGATTGGTAAAAAAGGTCGTGGGCGGCGCCGTTCTGGTAAACGGGATACAATTTGAAACCCATTTTGACAAACGGCTGCAGAATCAATCCCGTGAAAAAAAGGCGATTGCCAAAAACGCAGTTGAATATATTCAGGACGACACATCCATCTACCTGGACCATTCGACCACCGCCACCTACCTGGCACGCGAGATAAGGCAGCGCACCTACAAGAGCCTGCTTGTTTTGACCAACTCACTTCATATTCCTATTGAATTGGGCGGTGTTCGGGGAATTCAGATCATCAGCACGGGGGGAGCGGTGGAGAGCGAATTCAAAGCCCTGCATGGTCGCTGGGTGGTGGATTCCCTTCAGCGCATCAATTTGAATCAAATCTTTATCTCGGTCGGTGCCATCTCGGTCAATAACGGTCTGATGACCCAGATTCATTTCATCAACGATTTATTTCCCGAGTTATTTCGGCGCAGCCAGCACATCAATGTCCTGGTAGACAGCAGCAAGTTCCGCAAGCTGTGCACATTTCAGATTGCACCCCTTAATCCCACTTTCACGATTTTTACCGATAAGGGACTGCCCGAAGATATCCGACAGATGATAGAAGCGAGGGGCCTTAAGCTCGTAATATAGACCAATGCTCCTGTAAGCGTTTTCAGGTTTGAGGCTTGGGGCTCGGGGCTTGGG
>Ga0049117_10000371_pt1 | contig 17078 bp, 14 predicted proteins | sample WorMetHERISLAND1_2_FD_55105 | JGI IMG/M metagenome (GOLD analysis project Ga0049117, IMG submission 55105) | Marine gutless worms symbiont microbial communities from Max Planck institute for Marine Microbiology, Germany - Olavius geniculatus... | ecosystem: Host-associated > Annelida >...
TACCTGAATTTTGAAAATAACAAACATCGGCCAAGGTCAATTATGGAAAAATAACCTTGAAGAGTTCGTAGAGGAGATTTTCGTGCAAAATTCAGGTAATAAACCATATTGACGAAAATGAAGACCGAAATTCGGTATTAATTATTACTGGATTTAGTTACGGAGCGCATATTGCAGAAATTGTCGGAATTCTCTCAAGGCGAGTTGATGCCGTGCTGTCAATTGGAGGAACTTCACGAGGTGATTTCTTTGAACGGTTAGCACATAGGTGGTATCGAGCTTGTTTACAGAAGAAAGAGGTTAATTCATTTCAATCGCCGGCTTATCAATTTTACTATAATGGAAGCGGAATTTTCAGATTGATTGCACCGAAGCCCTTGGTTATTTCGGTTGGCACTCATGACTATGGTCAAGAGAAATATAAGCATATTCTTGAGACGATCGAATTCTATGAAAAAAATGGCTGGGAGGAGAGAGTCAGGTTGAATCTTTTCTACGGATTTCATGAGGTCGATTTTGAAGGCGACTATATCGCCCTACAAGAATTGGAAAAGAACCATGTACTGGAAAATGTTGTTTTGAGTAGGACCCAAGGTAACGATAACACTTAATGATATTTCGTAATACTAACCGTAAGTAAGTTATGCAGCTGCCTACGAAAAAGATCCTATTTTTTGAAGATTACTCCGGCATACAGATTATGAGCTTGCGGAAGCATGTCAGAGACGCAACCGTGATATATTTCTACGGTCAGGGGCATTCGCGCCTTGACTTCAGGGCGATTAGAAAGAGATTCGCATCCGTGGTTCTTAAACTTTTGAACTCACATACTAAAATTCAAAATATTTCTCAAGAACTTCTATCCGAGCATATTTGGCTGATAAACAGCGAGAGCCTTAGAATCGTCGAAAATACTGTCGCCTTAGTAGAAAAATCAGAACTATATAGGCTTGCGGTTAAACTAGTTGGCGATAAACAAATCTTAAAATATTATAAGATGGGACTTGCACGGTATATTCCCAAAAAAGTTCTTTTTTGGAGAGTTGCCGAAACTTTACAGAGGGAGCATAACTGTTTATATGTGGTACCAGCCGGAGAACGTCTTTGGGGTTTAATGGATGATTTCATTGTTTCTGTAAAAGCGAAGTCAGCGTTCATCATAAACCATGGCATTTTATACGAATTCGAAAGATTAGTTGCGAAAACCTTTTTAAGTTTAGGACTACTTTTTGTGCCTCTGGGTTTTTTCCTGTCCCGCATGAGGAGCAGAAAAATCAGACAAAAAAAAGGAAGATATGAGGTTCGCATGCCAGTTATCTGGGGATTTCGTGACCGTGACAGTAATTTGGATGGCATGAAGAGACCCCATGATGACGGATACCTATACGGTGCCGGGGTCGAACCCGGCGATATAATTCATGTTTTTGGAGATTGGAAAATTCCAACTCCTGTTAAAAGGCGTTACAAACGGATCATGACGGAAAAGGGATATTCGTGGATCGATCAAAAAGAATACATAGTGGATCGGAACTTCATGAAAGAGGTCGCTCATGTATTGAAAGTAGTCTTTTCCGGCTTAGTAAGAAATCGACTAAATCTGCGCGAACCTGCAGTTTTGATTAAGATTACTCATTATCTTGTTTACCATCTCTTGAAAAAAAAGCTGGAGCTGGAGAACATAGATTATAATGTGGAATTCATTAGAGATGATTACAACGCGAAACACGTAATAGCTACACTGCTGTGCAACCAGAAAAAAAGGCAAACGGTTGGTATTCAGCATGTACACATACCTCACACTGCTCCGAATTTGTGCTATGTGCATCTAGATAAATATATCGTCTATGGAGACATGTTTGTAAATCCATTTACCCGGTATTGGAATGGATTAAAGCTGGAGAAAACGGGGCGAGAAAATATTGATTGGGTTGTAAATCTCATCAATGATCAAGAGAAAACTAGTGCATTACAGGATAAACTAAGTCATTTTTATGGTGACAGAAAACACAATGCAGTGATCATACTTCCATCGGGTGCTGAACGCAACAAAGTTTCGCAGTGGAGGGAGATGTTTAATGCCTTGAAAGAGCTGAGGGACAGTGATATAGATATGAATGTTTTCCTTCGTTTTCGAAAGGAAAAGGATTTAAAGGAATATGACCATCTAAAACAATTCGAAAGCTTAACGAAATGGGATGAGAGAATTAATATTGATCATAGCAATTTTTCTACCTACGAGCTTTTAGTTTTATGTGATTTAGTTATTGCGAACACTGCATCTTTTGCGATAAATGAAGCGATAGTAATTGACAAAAGAGTATTCAGTTTTGATTTTATCGGTTTCGCGAAATATTACTTTCCGGACTACGGGAACGATTTTATACTGTACACAAAGAACGACCTGCTTAGAGTATTCAGGGGTTTCGCAAATAACTTTGCTGACCTTGATTGTGATTGGGAGAAACTAAAGCGCGACTGCAATTATCACAATGATGGGAAGAACCACGATAGAATTCGAAAAGTGGTAGTCGATACTATCAAAGAAGTACACGCGCGTCGGCGAAGCGTTTGAAATCCATTCTTTCTATTTCATTTTGCATTATCACTGTCATAGTTTCACTAAAGATACAAATATACAGATACCATGAGTAAAAAAACATGGATCGATTGTGGTAGGAAGTTTATTGAACTTAAGAATGATTTCCCGGACTTTGTATACAACTGGGAAGTGTTTGAAAGAGCATTCATTTATCAACAAGACCAAAATAATTTAACGCTTAAATAAAGAGTTGTTGCCAATAGGATTAGTTCGGTAAGGTGACAGGTATGGTAACAACAGATCAGAAATGCAATAAGCAAACCAATACTTGGAGAGAAAGCAAATGTCAGATTATGGCAAACCACTGTATAAACATTTAAAGTACTGCACACGATGCTGTATGCCTGAAACTTCTGAAGGCATTTCGTTCGATGAGATTGGCATATGCTCTGGATGCCGTAGCTCCGAACAGAAGATGCACATCAATTGGGAGCGTCGCGAAAATGAACTTCGTAAGATTCTGGCGTACTATCAAGCCAATAGCGGCGATAACTATGACTGCATTGTGCCCATCAGCGGCGGCAAGGACAGCACCTTCCAGCTTCACATATTAACCCAGATCTACAAGATCAAACCGCTTGCCCTTACCTTTAGCCACAACTGGTATTCGGAGACAGGAAAATTCAACCTTTGGAACACCGTGGAAAAGATGAACGTCGACCACATTATGTTTACGCCGAATAGGTCATTGGTCAACCGGCTGGCGAAAAAGGCCCTTTATAAGATCGGAGATCCGTGCTGGCACTGCCATGCCGGTATTCCCGCCTTCACGCTTCAGGTCGCGGCAAGGTTTAATATTCCACTGATCATATGGGGGGAATCTGCCGCTGAATTCGGTAGTAAAGCCACTTACAAGGACAACATTCAATTTGATGATGAATACTACCTGAAAGTATCATCGAAAGTTTCACCCGAAGAGATGCTGGCAGAGGATATCACCGCCAAGGATATGTGCCCCTTCAAGATTCCTTCAAAGGAAAAATTGGAGGAAGTTGGCGTTGTCGGTATTCATCTGGGGGATTTTCTATTCTGGGACGGTGAGCGGCAGGTGGAATTCATCAAAAAACAATACGGCTGGCGGGAGGACAAGGTAGAGGGGACCTATAAAGGCTACAAAAGCGTCGAGTGTATAATGCCCGGCGTGCATGACTACGCCAAATTCATCAAGCGTGGATTCGGCCGCGGAACCGATCACGCCACCCTGGACGTGCGAAGCGGTCTATTGAGCCGGGAGCAGGGCTTTGAATTGGCAAAACGCGTCGACCAAAAACGACCGGAAAGCCTCGACTACTACCTGGATATTACGGGATTGACCGAACAGGAGTTTGAGAGCGCTCTGAAAGAATTGAGGACTGGAAAGGCCAAATTGTTACCCTAAGACGGAAAATCGGAATCGATGCAATGAAAAAAACACCCAATTTGTTGACGGCAACCGAGGCCGTACGAGAAATTAAAAATGGGAACCTTACTGCCACAGAACTCATGCGGGCATGTGCCGATCGAATCGGTGAAATGGAGCCTGACATAAAGGCGTGGGCTCACTTTGACGAAGAGCTTGCCATGAAGTATGCCCAGGCGGTTGACCGCAAGCTAGGCCGCAACGAAATCCCTGGAAAATTGTGCGGTATCCCCATTGGAGTCAAGGACATCTTTAACACCAAGGATATGCCGACGTGCATGGGAAGCCCGATCTGGGAGGGTTTCACTCCCGGCAATGATGCCCGTGTGGTGTCTTACCTCAAATGGGCTGATGCCGTCATCGCGGGCAAAACCGTCACGGCGGAATTTGCGGTTCATCACCCCGGACCGACGGTTAATCCCCACAACTTTGGCCATACACCCGGTACTTCATCCAGCGGTTCTGCCGCGGCCGTCGCCTCATACATGGTTCCCTTAGCGCTTGGAACCCAAACCGCCGGCTCCACCATTCGACCGGCCAGCAATTGCGGCGTTTTCGGATTCAAACCGTCGTTCGGACTCATACCGAGAACCGGCATCCTAAAAACCCTTGACACACTTGACCACGTTTCCTTTCTTGCCCGATCGGTGGAAGATCTCAGGTTGATGCTGGATACGTTGCGGATTCGGGGACCGAATCATCCCTACGTCTACGAGAATATAGATTGCACCGAGGAGGTAACGAAGCCACCCGGCCGACCATATAAAATAGGTTTCGTAAAAACCCATGTGTGGCAATATGCTGAAGGTTACGCTCAGGACGCTCTTTTAGCATACGCAGAAGAGCTAAGTCGACATCCTGAAATTACAGTTGAAGCAGCTGAATTGCCATCTCGTTTCGATGAGGTGCATGCCGTCCATGAAAAAATTTACACGAAGGCCTTGTCCTACTACTTCAGAGAAGAAGTGAGCCAGCATCCCGAGAGAGTCAGCAAATGGTTTTTGAACATGGTCAATGCCGGACATAAATTCAGCTTTGAAGATTATCGCCGTGGACTTCAACAGCAGAATTCGCTAATCAATGAATTTGACGGCTTTATGGAAGATTATGATGCCTTGCTGTCGCTTTCTACTAGTGGTGAAGCTCCCAATGGTCTGGATGCTGAAGCAAAGCCCGATTCCTGTCTCATATGGACTTTGTGCCATGCACCGGCCATAAATCTTCCTCTATTTAGGGGACCAAATGGCCTGCCATTCGGCGCACAAGTCATCGGACGTCAGTATTCCGATTACCGGTTGATGAATTTACTCGATTCCCTGCACAATTGGGGCTTCCTGCGACTGTGGGCAAATTTATAAGGGGGATTTCAATGGGCATTTTTTTTTGTGAGGGCAAACGACTGGGTTTACGTCCATTTTCTAAAGCAGACATCCCCTTGTGGCATACTTGGTTTAACGATCCGATGGTGACCGAGCACATGAACAAGGGTGCTTTTCCGAACAGTATGGCAGCCCAGGAAGAACATCTGCAGAGAATTTCCCAAAGCAGAGCCGATGTGCAGCTGGCGATCGTGCTCAAGGAAAGCGATGTGCTGATCGGCGTCATCGGCGTCCACAAGATCAACTGGCTGCACCGGCACGGGGATGTCAGCATTGTTATCGGCGATCCCGGCTACTGGGGTCAAGGGAACGCCACGGAGGCCATTGCTCTGATCGTCAGACATGCCTTTACCAAGTTGAACCTGCACAAACTGACGGCGGGGATGTGGTCCTCCAACCAGTCGTCTCGCAAATGCTTCGAGATAAACGGGTTTTTACATGAGGGTACGGTGAGGCAGCAGTTTTTTTTCAAGGATACTTACGTGGATGAGATCAGGCTGGGGTTGCTCAGAAGCGAATGGGAAACGCATCTAAAGTGATGCGCCGGCCGTGTGAACGATGATGCTGGTGAGAAGGAGAAACACAATATGGCCATTGGGGGTTTTTTAATTGCCCGGCTGAGCTCGTCGCGGCTGCCGCAAAAAAACATCGTGCCGATTATGGGCAAGCCCATGATCCTGCACATGGCCGAGCGGGTTGCCAGAGCCGGTTGTATCGATAAAGTCATCATCACGACCAGCGATGACCCCACAGATGATCCGCTAGAGGCCGTCGCGCATGACAGCGGAATCGAGTGCTTTCGTGGACCGCTCGACAACATTATGGAGCGCATTGCAGGAGCTGCCCGGGCGCATGAGTGCAACACCATAGTGGAACTGCTGGGCGACAATCCTCTGGTGCACTGTGATCTTATCAATGAGGTTGTCGAGTTTTACCGGGATGGCGGCTATGATTATGCGGCTAACGTCTCGAGTGACTACGCCGTATCAGAGACGGAAATGAAGCTTTTTTCCATCGGTGTTAGGGTCCAGGTATATTCCCGTGCAGCAGCCGAACAGCACACGGGCTATGGCGACTATATGGCGAACGAGGAAAGACATCCCTGTGCCTATATTTTTGATCATCCGGACGTCTTTAAGGTAGGCTATGTCGAGGCCAAGGGCCGGTGGGCATTTATGAATCGGCCGGAGCTTACCTGGGCCGTCAACTACCCCAAAAACTTTGAGCTCGTACGGACGATATTTGAAGCGCAGTATCCTGCAGATATCAACTTTCCCCTGAAAAACGTCTATCAACAGCTTGAGCAGCAGCCTGAGCTTTCTTTGCTGATGGGAGGCGAATAACGCCACGTTTCACATCCGGCTACCGTATTATTCCGAATTTTCACATAACATTCATGCTAAATCCAATACGCTGCAAGTTGCCCACCCGGTTATCCTTGCGGTCCACAGCCGTGAATCATCTTCAGTTAAATTCCCTGATCACCTGATGGCTTTCAAAGTAGCGATAATCGGATGCGGCGGGATAGCCGGCGGGTATGACCGCAATGTCCCGACTGAGTGGAGCATCTCCCATGCCGGGGCTTATCATCTACATAGCGATACCAAGCTGATCGCTGCGGCGGATCCCGACCCCAAAGCGCTGCAGGCGTTTTGCAGAAAATGGAAAGTGAAATGCGGCTATTCCGATTATCATGAAATGCTGCGCAAAGAGCCGATCGATATCGTGAGTCTTTGTTTGCCGACGGCCCGTCACGCTGAAGCCCTGACGGCGGCTGTGACCCATGGCATCAGGGCCGTATTCTGTGAAAAGCCCTTGTCCAATGACCTGGGAGAAGCAAGCCGAATGGTCGATCTAAGCCGTGGTCGGATTACGGCGGTCAATTACTTCCGCCGCTGGAATTCGACACTTCACGAGCTTGCCGGCGATTTGAGAGACGGTCGGTTCGGAAACCTGATTTCGATAACGATGCGCTACACCAAAGGGCTGCTGGTGAATGGATCGCACTTGGTTGACTTGCTGATATGGTTTTTCGGCAAGCCTCAACGGCTTCGCTACATCCGTACCGCATCGGATGATCCTGATGATCCGGGGGTAGATTTTTTGATGAATTTTGACAGCGGACTGACAGCCTACTGCATCCAGGTGTCCCAAGTTCCGTATGTGTTTGTCGATGTGGACATATTGGCGGAAAAGGGCCGCATTGTCATCGGGCAGCGCGGGCAGGAAATCACCACTTACGAAATCGCCGAAGATTCGCATTATCGTTTTCCAATTACCACAAAGCCGCATCGCATGGAAACCCAGTGGCGCAACTGTACCACCAGGGCGGTTCAGGAAATCATCAATTGCCTAAAAAATGGCGGCACGACTGCCTGCACGATGAAGGACGCCCTTGGCACGCTGGAGGTCTGCCACCAGGTACTGGATTTAAAGAAACGATCAACCGGACATACAGCACTAATTTACGAAACCGGCAACGACACATAGCTTTCCGGTTGCAGTAAAATATTCTCAGTCAAGATAATTGCTTATAAAGGATACTGATGAAATGAGCACAAAACCTGCGCTGCTGGGTGGAAAAGCGGTTCGGACAGAACCCTATCCAATACACACGACCATGATCGATGAAAAGGAAGAACGGGAAATAGTCGAGGTACTGCGCGGCGGACACCTTTCAGGATTTTCGGCGCGCCCCGGGGAGCGGTTCCTGGGCGGACCCAAAGTTCAGCAGCTTGAAAAGGACTTTGCCGTGCATTTCGGCGTGGAATATGCCGTGTCGTTCAACTCCGCCACCTCAGCTCTGCACGGCGTTGTCGCCGCGGCGGGGATCGGCCCCGGTGATGAAGTAGTCGTGCCGCCGACCACTATGTCGGCCACGGCCAGCAGCATCCTGATGCAAAATGCAATTCCCGTATTTGCAGACATCGAAGACGCAACCTACTGTTTGAATCCTGATGCGGTCGCGGACGCGATTTCGCCGCGAACTAAAGCCGTGTTGACGGTGAATCTATTCGGGCACCCATCCCGGCTCGATGAGCTCGAGGCCCTGGCGCAGAAAAACGAACTGGTTCTGCTGGAGGACAATGCCCAGGCGCCCGGCGCGCTGCAGAACGGACGCCGGGCTGGAACCGTCGGCCTGATGGGGGTGCAGAGTCTCAACTACCACAAGGGGATTCAAACCGGCGAAGGTGGTATGGTAATTACCAACGACAAGCGGTGCGCAGAACACCTCCGGCTGATTCGAAACCACGGTGAAGTGGTTATAGACCATATGCCCAATCGGGACGAGTTGGGATATGAGAATATGCTTGGATGGAATTACCGTCTGACCGAGTTGCAGGCTTCCATCGGCATACCGCAGCTGAAAAAGCTGGACGCGCTGAATGCCGTGCGCGTAAAGCTTGCCGAAATGCTTACCCGGGAGCTGCAGGCCTTTGATTTTCTGACGCCGCCGCTGGTGCGTGATGGATGCACCCACAGCTATTATCTATACCCCCTGCGGTTCCATCGCGACCGAATCGGCCTATCCCGCGAAACTTTCTGCAAGGCGATGCAAGCCGAAGGAATATCGATCGGACAGGGATATGTCCGGCCCATTTACCTTGAGCCCATGTATCAGAAACGGATCGTTTATGGAGCCCGGGGCTGCCCGTTTGCGTGCCCGTGGTTTGAGGGTGAGGTATCTTATGAACCCGGGCGATGTCCGGTCGCCGAGCGGCTTCACTTTGATGAGATTCTAACGACCGATATCTGCAAGTATCCCAACAACGAGCGGGAGATTCATGAATTCGTGGAAGCGGTGGGTAAAATATCGACCGCTGTGGACGAACTCCAGACAATCGAAAAGTGACAGCCACGCCGAAAAAAGTCCTCATATTTGCACAGGACCCGGGCGGCGCCAGGTATATGGGCCCGGTATTGAGGGCCATGAAAGAGTCCGATCGACGCATGCCGCTCAGTATTCTGGTCCACCCGTTATCCCAGGATTTTTTCAAAGACATTCAAATTCCTTTTCAATCGCTTGCGCAGGCAGGCGAATACCTCCCGATTTCATTCGACAACTGGATTCGATATCTTACGGAGGAGCGGATCACCGGAGTCTTTTGTACTACAAGCTCACCTTACCTCGACCTGACAAACTGCAATCTCATCGTCGCATGTCGGAAGCTATCCGTTCCGGTGTTAGGCATCATGGACCACTGGAAGGGATACGACCGATTCTATCGAGGCGATAAGCCCGATTACATGCCGCAATATATTTGCTGTATTGATGACAGTTGCAAAAAACGCCTCCAGGAACTTGGTCTGGCTTCGAGTTGCATATTTGTGGTCGGGCATCCCTATCTGGAGTCAGTTTGCCGGCGGGATCGGAAGTGCTATGGCTCCGGCGAAAAACTCCGCGTCCTGCTCGTCTCCCAACCCGACACCATCGATAGAAGCTTCACCAGTATCTATGCTCATTCAGTAGAAGGGGGGCGGTTGGTCGACCGGATTTCGTCTATGGTGGCAAAAAACGAGGGGATGATCAGGTTTGGGTTCACATTACACTATCGTCCTCATCCCAAAGAACGCTTATTGGAAGACATGCCCCGAAACATCGCCATGGATGTTTCGCCCCGCTGGGATCAGGCGGTGGATGAATTCGATGTCTTTGTTGGGCTCGATTCCATGGCGATGGTGGAGGCGCATTTGGCGGGCAAGTACTGCATTGCGCTTGACCTTGAAGTAGTCAAAGGGCTGTCGGACACCCCCATTCCCTTCTCGTTTTGCGGGACCTTGAATAATCTTGCAGATTTTCCGGCGGAACTGGCAAAGGCTATAAATTACTTCTCAACCGGCAATGCAAGAAAGCGCAGTATTCCTTCTCTTCTTGCGAACTCCACCGGGAGAACGATTGATGTGTTCGACCGCTTTGTGTGTCGCGCGTTGTCCACGTCAACGAGCTTGCCCGCTTTGCGCCTGTTTTGACTGCACAACCGATAGGGGAGAAGACAAATATGAAAAAGGAAAATAAACCTGATGCCCGTCAGTTGACGCCGAACCCGTCCAGTGGAACCCCACTTCCTGAAACGATCCGCACCGCCTTGATAAGCCACAGAGAAGAATTAAAGCGTATATCTATTGGCGCTAAAATTCTGGCCGATGACGCGCCTGTTTTCATTGTGGCCGAGGCGGCCTGTAATCACATGTGTGACCTTGAGTTGGCCAAGCAGATGATTGACCGGGCGGCCGAAGCCGGTGCCGATGCAATCAAGTTTCAGACTTACACGGCGGAAAGGTTGGTTACAAAGGACGCCGTGGCTTTTTGGGGCGAGGATCAGATCTCGCAAATCGAGTATTATAAACTGCTGGACCGGTTCGGACAGAAGGAATATGAGATTCTGTTTCGTCATGCCGAGGAAAGCGGCATTATCGCGTTTTCTTCGGCATTTGATGCTGAAAATGTTGAAATGCTGAACGACCTGGACATGCCGGTTTTTAAAATCGCTTCCTGCGACATCCCTGATATCAGGAATCTGCGCCACATTGCCGGCCTCGGCAAACCCATAATGCTCTCAACCGGTGCTTCCTCGATAAAAGAAATCGATACAGCCATCGAGACCATCTTTGCCCAGGGCAATTTTCAGCTTATGTTGCTCGCCTGCACCCTGAGTTATCCAACCCGGAATGAGGCCGCCAACTTTATGCGTATCCGCACCCTCAAAGCGCGATACCCCGGAATGATTATCGGCATCTCCGACCATACCGAGCCCGATCCCCACATGGTGATTCCATCTGTGGCAGTTTCGCTCGGGGCGCGAATTGTGGAAAAGCACTATACCCTGGATCGCTCCATGACCGGATCCGGCCACTTTTTTGCCGTCAGCCCGGATGATCTCAAAAAAATGGTTCAAAATATCAGACTGGCCGAGAAAGTGATCGGCGACGGTAAGCTCGGTGTTGCCGGAGCGGAAATAAAAGCTTGGGAGAGCGCCCGGCGAAGCATCGTCGCCGAAGTGCCGATAAAACGTGGTGAAAAAATTACATCTGCAATGATCGGCATGAAACGTCCGTCGGATGGCTTGCCGGCGAGCATGATAGACATGGTCGTCGGTAAAATAGCCAAGCAGGATATCGAATCCGACCAGAGAATTACCATGGAAATGATATCCGAGTGAGGATGATAATCTGGATATCTGACGAATTTTGTCGATAAAACGATCATTTGTGATTGGTGCCCATGAACATATCCCTGACGAAACAAATTTTTGGAAATTTAAAGATCGCGTCTTCAGATTTGATTGGAATTTTTGGACCCCGTAAGTTTGAAGGAGAGGGTCTTTCAGACGAAGAGATCAGAAAAGCGATTGCGAATCCCATAGGAACAGAGCCCTTGCGAGAAATGGCCAAGGGTTGCGAAAACGTTGTTATCGTTACCGATGACAATACAAGGATGACGCCTGTCTCTCGAATTGTTCCCATGGTATTGGATGAACTTCACCTTGCGGGAGTGCCGCATAGCGGAATCACCTTTCTGATCGGCCTCGGCACACACCGGCCCATGACCGCCGATGAAATCCAGACTAAATTTGGATTCGAGGTCGCTTCCCGGTACCGCATCGTCAATCACGCCTGGGACGATGCCGGGGATCTGGTATCTTTAGGGCCGTGTGACCTAGGGTTTGAGGTGGTCATTAACAGGTTGGCTTTGGAGGCCGACCTCCTGTTGGCGGTGGGCAGTATTGTGCCGCATGCCACCGCAGGATTTTCCGGAGGCGGTAAAACGATAATGCCGGGGATATGCGGCGAGAAAACCATCGAGGATACACACTGGAAAGCTCTTGATTTCTCGATGCGTGAAATCTTAGGTCGATTCAATAACCCCATCAGGGAATCGATCGTCAGCGTAAGCAGGATGGTAGGTTTACGAGCGATTGTCAATGCAATTCTCTTTGACGGAAATAAAATATACGGCCTCGTCGCGGGTGATGTCGAAGCAGCCCACCGGCAGGGCGTAAAAACTTGCCGCGAGATTTATGGCGCAGATATACCGGGCCAGGCAGACGTCGTCATTGCTGAAGCATATCCGACGGACATCGATTTGCGTCAGGCTATCAAAGCCATTTGTTCAGCCGACATTATCTGTCGGGACGGTGGGGTCATCATCCTCCCAGCTGAATGTCCTGAAGGTATCGCCCCTCAGTTTCCGGAGTTTGAACACCGTGGATTCAGAAATCCTGATTTCTTGTACCGTGAAGTTGAAGAAAATAGGTTTTCACAGAAACTCATGGCGTATACCTTAGTAGCAATCGGGAGGATTATTTCCCAAAGGGTGAGAGCGATACTGGTGTCGATGAATATCGATCAAACTAAAGCTAAGCGTATGGGATTTCAATGGGCTCCTGACCTTCAGTCGGCGATGGGGCAGGCTCTGTCCATGGTTCACAGTCAGGCCAAAGTGGCGATATTGAAATCTGCGGGCGAGATCCTTCCGATTTTGCAATAGATTAACTGAGCTAAAAAAGGCAGTACGGCAATATACGCGGACAAGACAATTTCGGCATGCGCAGGCTATTCGCCAGTGCTTGAACTGACCGGCGAATTAAAGATGATGGCAGCATGGATTATATTGTAATTAATGGAATACAGTTTCTTTGATCAATTAATACAAATCACAGGAATACTTTAATGCCAAAGCCAGGAATAACTGTTTATATCACTTGCTACAACTATGGGCACTACCTAAGCCAGGCCATCGAGAGCGTATTGGCTCAAACGCGCACCGATTGGGAGTTGATTATTATTAATGACTGCTCCAAGGACGATACTGATAGGGTTGCTGGCAGATATCTGGCGGCATATCCGGATCGAATTCGAGTCTTTTGCAATGATCGGGCGCGGGGACTCTTGGCGTCGGCCAATCGGGCGCTGCGCGAAGCTCGTGGACACTATGTCATGCGATTGGATGCGGACGACTATCTGGACGAAAATGCATTGCTGGTCATGGCTCATTACCTTGATCAGCATCCGGATGTTGCCCTGGTTTATCCCAATTACATTTACATCGACCGAAGTGGTAATATCCTTGGAGTCGAACAACGCAAGCGGGTGGGAACAGAAACGAAATTACTCGATCTTCCGGCGCACGGCGCCGGCACGATGGTGCGAAATCGCGTCTTAAAAAGCGTCGGTGGATATGATGAAACCTACGATCGTCAAGATTCATATGAACTCTGGATGAAAGTCGTCAACCGGTTTCAGGTAGCCAATGTGCCGACTCCCTTGTTCTATTATCGCAAGCATGAAGATTCGCTTACACGCGACGAAACAAAATTATTGGAAACGCGTGCCCGTATCAAGCGCGCCCATGTCGAACGCAACGGCGGACCTGTTTATCCACGGGTGGCAGCGGTTATCGGTGCCAAAAATACCTACACTCATCTCCCAAATGTTGTTCTGACTGAGGTGATGGGTCGGCCGCTCATCGACTATACCGTGGATGCTGCCATTGGAGTTGCCGGCTTGGAAACCGTTGTGGTCACCACTGACGATCAGGCTGTCGTTGAATACTGCCGGAAGCGATATCCGGAGGTACAGGCAAGAATGCGTCCGTCAGATCTTTCGGATGAAAGAGCCACCGAAAGTTTGGTGGTAAATGAGACGGTTGATTTTTTGGAATTGAGTGATAATTACCCGGACATTATTGTTTCCCTCAACCTTCATAGTCCTTTGCGAAAAGCGGAACATATTCAAAAGGCAATCGATACGCTATTATTATATAATGCCGACAGCGTCATTAGCGTCTACGAGGATACCGATTTGTACTACGTCCACACGAACCACGGTCTGGAGCCCTTGAATCCGGCCAGGCATCGTAAAATTAGGGTGGAACGCGAAGCATTATATGTTGGCAATGGCGCGGTTCGGGCTCTGTGGCGCGACATTCTATCCAAGGACGACATCGCCGGTCGCAGCGTTGGACACATAGTAATGCCATACATGGACAGTTTCTCTATCAAAAAGGCAGAAGACATTCGACTGATAGAATATATTATGAATCAACGTGAACGAAAAAATTAGGCCCTTTTAGCGCTACAGACCGGTATCACGAAAAAAAATTATACGATTTATATAGCCAATTAATAGTTTGCGATATTTTTTTTAAAATTCAGGAAGGGTATAGGAATTAATGAGGGTCTTGGTTACGGGGGGGGCGGGATATATTGGGAGTGCGGTGGTTGAAGAACTATTACGCAGCAATCACGAACCAGTCGTGTTCGACATTTTTAGCTGGGGGAAAGAATCTTTATCGTCAATTCTTGAGAGAATCGAGATTATTGAAGGTGATTGCCGGAATTCGAAGGATATCATATATGCCCTGGAAGGTATCGATGCCATAATTCATTTAGCAGGAATTGTAGGCGAGTTCGCTTGCCATAGCAACCACAAAGCGCATTTTTCGATAAATGTCGAAAGTACACGCACGCTGGTCAATTGTTGCACAGATCCCGAACTAGATTTAATTCGAGATTTTATTTATGCATCTTCATGCTCGGTGTACGGCAATGTTCAGGGAATTTATCAAGATGTAACAGAGGAGACTCAAGCCGCTCCGCTAACATCCTATGCTTATGCCAAACTTTTGTCGGAAAAAATTCTATTGGAAAGAACAAAATTTACACCTCATTTTCATCCAACCATCTTAAGATTAACAACGGTATTTGGGTGGTCACCGCGCCCTCGTCTTGATTTGGTGACCAACCAGTTTGCGTACGATGCCTGGAAAGGTGAAAAGATCACAATATTCGGAGAAGGCAAGCAGTATCGGTCGCTAGTACACGTAAAAGATGTTGCCAGGGCATTTGTCGATGTACTCAATGTAAAACGATTAAGACGCAGCGGTAAAATATTCCATGTCGGAGAAGAGACCAATAACATGACGATACGAGAAATTGGCGAAATTGTCCGGTCCCTCGTACCCGGAACTGAAATCGAATTTATCAAGGATAAAGCGACAGACCGTCGCGATTACAAAGTAAACTGCACAAAAATTAAAAATACGATAGGATGGGAAGCAAAATATTCGGTTGTGGATGGAATAAAAGAACTCATCGAAAAATTTGAGGTTCTGGATTGGAATTGGGAATCAGGCAAGTACCGAAACAGTTCATTTGAGTACACTTAATTTAAAGATAATAATCAAAGATGGAACCAGAATTTATCAAGGTTGCAACTCCGGATGTTGGTGAGGAAGAGGCCGCCGCAGTTCGCGAGGTTTTGTTAGCCGGCAATTTTGTTTCGGGCGCCAAAGTTAGAGAATTTGAGAAAAGATATGCTGAATACATTGGTGTAAAACATGTGGTAGCCGTTAACAGTGGAACTGCGGCATTGCATATCGCGTTAGAGTCAATGGGTGTTAATGAGGGAGATGAGGTCATTGTCCCCCCGTTAACCTTTTTTGCAACCGTTAGCGCAGTTCTGTATTTGAGGGCTGTGCCTATATTTGCCGACATTGGTCTGGACGACCTCTGTCTATCTCCCCAAAGTGTTCAAGAAAAGATCACCCCAAATACCAAAGCAATTATCCCCGTCCATCTTTTTGGCGCTGCAGCTAAAATGGATTATTTTCTTTTGCTTGCAGATAAATACAAAATCCCAATTCTCGAAGACTGTGCCCAAGCTCATGGTACTGAATATAGAGGAGTGAAAGTAGGAGCTATCGGCAAGGCTGGAGCTTTTTCATTTTTTGCTACCAAACATATGACGACAGGAGAGGGAGGAGCCATAACGACAAATGATGATGAAATTGCTGAAAAAGCCCGTAAAATTCGAAACCATGGATTGGTTGGAAGAGATCAGCATGTTTTTTTGGGTTTTAACAATAGAATGACCGAAATAGAAGCGGCTATGGGTTTGATTCAGCTCCGTAAATTAGATGAACTCAACGCCAGAAGAATCGCCAATTCAGAATACTTGCTTTCTGCTCTGTCGCAACTGAAATGGGTAAAAGTACCCGGCTTGAACAAACACAACAGGCACACTTATTTTTGGTGTCCCCTGATGATAGACGAGCACGAGACATATAGGAAAATTGAAGATTTAAAATTATGCTTGCGTGAAAACAAGATCGGTTTTAGACAAAGATATCAAGAGCCCCTTTATAAACAAGACGTACTTAGAAACGTGGGGCTTGATTACTCTCATTTATATCTTCCAAACGTAGAATCTGTAGCAGGTAAAATATTGGGCCTGCCCAATCATTCCGGATTAAGCAAACCTGAGCTGGATAGGATTATCGCTGTTCTCAAAGAATTCTAGCTATTCAATTTTTTAAAAAATCATTAATAATCATTGTCATAAAAGTACAGCGGAAGATGTCAGCCAAAGGAATAATTCATTTTTGGAGATGATCGGCTCAATCAAAATATTAAAAAGTAACGGAACTATAACCCAAAAAAAGGCTACTATTAGCCGGCAGGGCAGCTGATCGGGCAGTAGATTCCGCCCTTTTTCGATCTTCGTAGTTGCCGGCCGCGAGCATGGCGTAATAACGATTGAAGTAGATCTACAACGGGTATCGCTACCATTTTAATTTTTATTTTACCTTTTTTGGTCACTTTCTCCACTGGAACGCGGTGGTCCCAGCGGAAACCAATTTCATTCAGATAGCGTGGTAGATGTTTTTTACTCATATAATGGAAGACACCCTGTTTGGTTC
>Ga0049117_10000404_pt1 | contig 15929 bp, 10 predicted proteins | sample WorMetHERISLAND1_2_FD_55105 | JGI IMG/M metagenome (GOLD analysis project Ga0049117, IMG submission 55105) | Marine gutless worms symbiont microbial communities from Max Planck institute for Marine Microbiology, Germany - Olavius geniculatus... | ecosystem: Host-associated > Annelida >...
CTCGGCCAAAGGAGAGGTGCTATAGATATCGTTACCGGCGTCTCCGTAATTGAAGACGAGCTCGCAGTACTGGTAGCCGCGCGAACCGGAGAGTGTCTGCATCGTGAGCGTCATCACCTTTCCCTGGCCGGTCGTCATTGAGACTTGTTACGCTGCATTGCCCAAAACGGCAATGGATAGGACCGGTACCAGCGTCATTGCGAGTACGGCCATATTAAATACGAGATAGTTGCCGCGTCTATTCTTGATCCTGAACTGGCTCATAGGGTTTAATGCTTTCGTTGATAACCGTAGCTAAAACGTCAGCCGTGTCCGCAGCCCGCTGGCAAGATCTTCCAGATCAATATCCCGGGACCTTGCTATTTGCCGGTAGGAATTTTGAGTCCTAATTGTCCGATGCTCTGGATGTCGCAAGGATGGCTTTTATGTGCACCGAGGTGAACAAACGGTGCCAACAGTCCGATGGGTCCGACCGCGAGTGTGCTGAGAAGCCTAGCTCCTTTGGCTGCTAAAGAAAGCATGTCCGGCCTCACCTCGGGATCCATGAGTGTGCCGCTGACTCGCAGCTTTGTATTAAGGCTCAGCAGCCCGGGATTTTTGGGCTTCGGTACGAGTAAGAAATTTATCTTTTCGGTACCCAGGTTCATTTCACCTTCAGCGCTGAGAACACCGATCTGGGTATCGAATACAAAGGCCTGGCTCGCGGCAACNCCGTTTTTGATGTCGAACTGGACGACGGCACAATTGATTTCACCTGCTTTCTTATGGNGTCCCCAGATAGGGATGACCTTTTGGGAAAGATCTACAGAGAGCAGGTCGAGGTATTTGGTCAGGAATCCTGGGCCCATGACCGCTCCGAAAGCNCCATTTAGATTGGCCATCAGGCTATTCGCCGTATTCCCACTGCTTTTCCCGTGGGCCGCGATATCGACGATGGCCCGNGCCTGACTGCTTTTNCCGGTTTCNTTGAGAAANTCTCCCAGGTTAAAGCTTTGAACTAAAAAGTCCACGGCCACTTGGGGCGATGAACTGACACTGATATTAAGACCTCCTGAAATTTTCGTCTTTTTGTATGTCGCTTCGAGCCTATCGATGCTAAAATCCTGGTCCTCGAGTTTCAATGCCATGTGACCGAATTCAAGGCGTGCGTGCCTGGCATGGATATTTTTGGCTTTCAAGACAATATCGGCGTCAGCCTTCTTGAGGACATCAAAAGGCAGGGGATCATCGGAAAACAGACTGCGCTTTTGCTTATCATTTTTAGCAGGCTTTAGCCTGTCTTTCTGCAGACTTTTCATCAGGGCTGTGAAATCGATCACCGACGATTCCAGGCGCACGGTAATTTTAGGCCGTTTGAGAAATTGCAACTTTGCCAGTCCTTTAAAATCACTTTCACCGACAATCGCCGAAAATCCGTTTAACGCAATGGCTTGGGCCGAACCCGCCAGCGTGCCGATCACATCAAAGGGTCCCAGCTCGGGCAGCTCGGTTCCGACCAGCGGTCCGATATCGGCCAACTCCTTGCCGGAAACTTTGAACGTGAAGTTTATGCCCTCAAGTGCCGGCAACGCTTCAATCCCACCGTTTAACGTCAGATTCAAATTGCCCCGGTTTGCGCTGCCCTGTGCGCGCTGAAGCGACAGGGTCTTGGCAGAGCCCGTCAGCCGGGCTTCAAGCGTGAATTCATCGGTAGTCGGCAGTTTTCGGCCGATGATTGCACCAACCTCTGCCAGGTCATTGCCCGAGCCCTTCAGCTTCAGATCCAAACCGCTGATGCCGATTAAATCTCTAATTCCGCCGTTTAACTCCAGATTTATGCCACCACGGCGGGCACTGCCTTGTGCTGCGTGCAGGGATAAGGCATTGGCAGATCCCGTCAGCCGACCCCCAACCGCAAACTCATCGGTGACCGGCAGTTTCTCGCCGAGAATTGCCCCCACCACTGATAGATCCTTGCCCGAACCCTTCACCTTCAGATCGACACCGCTGAACGCAATCAAATCTTTGACCTCTCCGTCTAGAGCAACGCGCAAGCTGCCGCGTCTAGCTCTGCTCTGCGCTTTCTTCAGCGATAGAGCCTTGGCAGATCCTGTCAACAGCCCCTGAATGCTAAATTGATCGGTAGCCGGAAGCTTCTGCTCGATTATCGCTCCCAACTCTGCTAAATCTTTGCCTGAAGCTTGTACTTTCACATCCAGTCCCTTGAGGGCGTTTAAATCTTTTATCCCACCGTCTACCGCAATGCGCAGACCGCCCCGGCGAGCACTGCCCTGCGCCGCCTGAAAGGTTAAGGCCTTGGCGGAGCCTGTCAACAGCCCCTGAATGCTAAATTGATCGGTAACCGGAAGCTTCTGTTCGATTATCGCTCCCAACTCTGCTAAATCTTTGCCTGAAGCTTGTACTTTCACATCCAGTCCCTTGAGGGCGATCAAATCTTTTATCCCACCGTCTACCGCAATGCTCAGACCGCCCCGGCGAGCACTGCCCTGCGCCGCCTGAAGGGTTAAGACCCTGGCGGAGCCTGTCAGCCGGCCCCCAATGGTAAAGTCATCGGAGGCCGGCAGTTTCTGGTCGATGATGGCACCTAATTGTGCCAGATCTTTGCCCGAGCCCTTCAGCTGCAAATCGATATCGCTGAATGACATCAGGTCGCCAATCTTGCCGCTGAAAGCTAGATTGACACTGCTTGCGGTAAGATTACCGCTGAGGTCACTCAGGACTAATGATTCCCTTGAACCCCTCAAATGTCCCGTCACATCGTACGCGCTCGTCTGGGGCAGCTTATTATTTCCGTCAATCCTGAGACTCGCAAGGTTTTTGCCCGACACGCGGGCTTTAAGATCGATGCCGCGCAGATCTAAGACATCTTCGACAGCGCCGTGGAGATTGAAGGTGGCGTCCGAAAGCATTCCCGACAATTTTAAAGCAAAGCGTTGGCGAGCTAATAACTCACTTATCAAACCGGTACTTCCGGAAAGGGTGACAGGCTGCCCGATATAATCGGCCCTGAGCTTGACGGCAAGCCCATCACCGGCTGCTGGTTGGCTCATCTTTAGGTCGGTCAAAGTCAACTGTGCCGCTGATCCCGTCTTTGTGTTGCGATATGTCAGGTTCAAATTTTCGATGCGGATATTATCAACGTTTATTTGGGTTGCCCTTGACGCCCCGGCGGTCTTTGCCGGGCTTTTTGCTGCCGAAAACTCCCAGTTGCCCCGACCCATCGGGTTCATTTCCAAGAAAACGTCGACACCCTTAAACCCGATACGGGTCAACTCCACATCTCTGACCAGCAAAGGCAGCAGCCGGACCTGAGCCTGAATCTCATCGATCTTGGCCATTTGCGGCTGTGAAGCCCATGAGGTGTTGGCAATAGTAATATCCGTTACCACCAGCGCTGGCGAAAAACCGACAGTCAGATTTATGTCGCCACCCAGATTCAGTTCGCGACCGGTGGCTTCCTTGACCATCCGCTCAATCCGTGGTTTGAGTTTGTTGTAGTCATAGGCACGCAGGAAGACATAAACAGCCACCATCAGGACGACAGTCAAACAAGCAAAGATACCCAAAATCAATTTCCAGCGCATCATATTTTATCTTTTGTCAATTCGGGGGCCACCATAATTATTTGAGTAATACTGGAAATCATTTCGGAAAAAGCCATTGATACAGAAACGATCAAGGCCTTTCGAAAGTACGAGAGAACCGGCAGCCCTATGGGCGATAACGGCTTCATCGAAATAATGGAAAAAACAACGGGCCGGCGTCTAAAATCGAGCATACCTGGAGATAGGCCAAAGGCCAAGGATTAAGCAAGGTGTCCCCGGAATTACATCAGCTTCACGGGCACTTGTGGGCATCGATGGCCACATGGAACATTTCGATGCCGTGGCTCATCTGGTTGTCGGTGTAGTTCGTGTAGTCGTTGTTCACAAAGTTCGATTCGAAGATGTCCATCTCCATCCGCATATCCCGGATCTCGATTCCCGTCAGGACCACGTTGTCCGTTTTGTTGTGAGATGTCCCGGCGGCTGCCAGAAGAGCGGAAGCCGTCCAGGTCACGAGCTGGGTCGTGTAGTTCTGCGTCCCGTAACTAAAGGCCGGGGTTGCGTCGATGCAGACGTAGCCGGGTGGATCAGTGATTCCGAAATAGGCCTTGTAGTCGTCGGTATCGAGGAAATCTCCCCATCCATTTTTTTTGTGCGACACGACGGCGATCTTCGGGGGTGTACCCTCGCAGTCACACCACCCCCAGTCCTGCCAGAGGAGGACGCCGCATTTACCGTACGGGTCGCTGTTGGCCGCCCCGCCTTCGAAAAGGTTGCCGACCCCGTTCGCTGAAGCCTGGACCTCATAGCTCTGCCCCCCCACGGTGAACGTCAGCCAGACCGGGTAACGCCCCTTCCAAACGTAAGTGTTGTCGTTCTTCCCCGTGTACTCGCACTCCTTGCAATAGTTGTCCAGGGCGAGGGACCAGTAATGCCAGAACTGGGCCTCGATCTGCCAGGGAGCCCCGTTGGCCGCCAGTGCCACAAGCTCGCCGAACTTGATCGGCGCGTTACCGGTCAGGGCAAAGACGGCATTGTAAGTCGCCTCCGCGTCCCCGCCGTTCGTGTGGCAGGGGTGATATTTGGTCGCAGAAATGATCGCATTCCCGAAACCGAAGTCCGTCGGATCCCAGGAGTCGAAGGTCATCAAAGAGTGTGGAAAACTCGTCGCTCCGATGTTCAGATCGTGCTCCTGTCCCAGCCTGTAGTTCGTCCCGCACTCGTCGAAGTCGATCGCGTCGTCGGAGCCCTCGATGCACTCCGCCGGATACGGGCCCGGCGGAGCGGGCCCATTGTTGAAGAGGAATCCGTAGATCCAGATCATATCCGAGATGTTGATGGCCCCGTCGTCGTTCGCGTCGCCGGCGTCCATCGTCGGCTGGGGCTCCGGTCCTCCGCTGAAGAGATAGCGGCCGATGTAGACCCCATCGGAGACGTCCACGGCGCCATCGTTGTTCGCGTCACCGCGGATGAAGTTGCAGTCGGTCGCCGCCCAGAGGGGCTGGCAGAAAAGGGCCAGAATGGCCGCGAGGAAGAGCTTTCGCATGATATCTCTCCACTTTATTTCAGAAGCCGAAATGATGCATGCTCCGACGGTTTAGCTCCATTGTTGAGAGGGGCAAGTCGCAGCCTATGCGTTTTCTCGAATTGAGACAATAAACCGGCGGATCATGCAGCGGGTGCTGTCCCCGGCCCTCCACTCCAGAAGCTCCCGGGCCTTCGAGCTCACCGAGCAGAGGGCGTACTCGTCGTCCGGCCGGTGGTCCTGCCTGATAATCTGCGGTGACGAGCGTATGATGTGACGGGATGTGATGAAAAATCTGATTTCTAGGAAAAAACATAGGGAGATTCGCACTGTGAGTCAAGAAAAAACTCTTTTCGATCAATCCCCGCAAAATGAAATGTTACACCGCTGCAGGGGTGTACCTTTACTCCGAAGCTACGCCGCACAACTCTACACTGGCTTTTCTAGGCAGGGCATCGAGGTATAGAATACTGGATTCTTAAAACCGTAAATCCGAGGAATGCCCCCTACGGTCCCGGGTATTCGAGCTTGGAGCTTGCTGGAGTAATGGGATGAGGACCGCAACACCGGCCACCTGATGACAGCACGCCAGCTGTTATCCCCGCCACTTTACCCAGAGGGGCAACCGACGGCAACAGGCATTTTTCAATGACTAAAGCTATCAGGCCAAATTAGGTAAGGACTGGAAATCCTTTCTGTCAGAAACCATTTTGATACAGAAACAATCGCCGCTTTTCGAGAGCACGAGAGAACCGGCAGACCTATCGGCGATAACTGCTTTATCGAAAAAGTGGGGAAAGCAACGGGCCGGCATTTAAAGTCAGGCAGACCTGGACCTAAGCCAGATGCCTGGAATTAAGTATGGTGTCTACTGAACTAAAATCCGCAGTAAAAAAACACGGCGCCTACCTATATTCGACTCCATCTAATTGGTAATATAGAGGCGAGGAATCCTTTTATAGCAGATAATTAGTTGGGTTAGTCTACAACGTCCCATAGTTTCACGGAATTATGGAATTGAAGACTCTGGCTCTAGGGCAAAGGATTAAGAATAGTGTTTCCGGAATTCAGGCGTAATTTCAAGAAAGTTTTCTTCATGGCTTGACAAATAAAAAACACATACTACTGTGTGGTATATTCTGTCTGGGATGATTCTCAAGCGATAAGGATCCATCTGAATTACACATCGCTACATCTGCAAAGATTTCTGAACTTACCGACGTCTGTTGATAACCTTTCATTCCCCACCCAGAATTTCATTATATACAGGCACTTTCCTTGTATCTCACGAGTAAAACTAAACACCTATGCAGTGACAATTTCGCATTTTCCAAATTGGATTGAAAATCAAGTCTGCTTCTTTTATTTGAATGGCCAATGGTTGTGTTGAATAGAATTTCAAAATTTTGGGCTGCGGCTGGTCTGGCGCATAATTATCATTCTACATATCCAGCCTTCAAAAAAGGTATTCTCAGATACTCCATTTCGCTGTGTAGACTTAGTAAGCTGCCAAATGATCAGAGGCACTGCCTTAGGTTTGCTGATCGACTACTAAATCAATACAGGTGATAAGTGCTTCTTTTAGCTATCATAAGGATCTAATCGCCAAGGTAGCGAGGTGGAAGATGATAAGATATTACTCAGCATTTAGCAGCATCCAAATTGCATTTGCTCTTTTTTGTTATTTGGTCGTTTCAGGTTGTGGCGGATCCTCTTCTCGTTTGATAACAGATAAAAGAAACAGTATGTCGCAGGCGAACGGTTTGGCTCAGCGCCAATATCAAACCGGCGATTACACCAGTGCTATTTCAACTTGGAAATCCGCCCGTGTGCGAGAATCCATGCCGCAACTCGATTACTACGAAGGACGCCTTTATCTTGACGAACTGGCAAACATGTATTCGGAGGCTTGGGCGCTTATTGAGATGGGAGATCCGGCAGCTGGCAAAAAAGCATATCAATTCGCAGCAGAAGAATTAGCGCAAACATATTCGAGCAGAGATGAGTTCCTACGAAACCGGAGCGACGACCTATCTGACAGGAATATCTTTTTTCAGATATATTCCGGCTATTTGACCCAGGGATTCTTGAACAATCCCCAATCTCGACTTATGAGAACACTTCAAGAAGTTGAACCGGTACCTCTACCAATAGTCAAGATTGACAAAACATTTCCGGCCGCCTTCAAAAACAGCACATTGGAGCAAACGGCATTCAGAGTAGTAGCCCTTCCTGTTATCGAACCGCTCACATCCATTGGCCGCTTATTTAATGGAAAAGGCACCTGTACTGCATCTCTAGTGGCACCTGCCATTGCAATAACTAATGCACATTGCGTCACAGAGAAAATCGATAAGAATAGTGAGACGGATTGGGTACCTAGACGTGGAATGGATCCAAAGAAAATGCTGGTGAGTTTTAACCATGCTCTATATGCTCCTGACATGGTAAACGTTATCGGTTTTGAGACACACAACTCAACCGATTGGGACGGTAGCGTTGAGAATGACTGGGCGATACTTTTTTTGGACCGTCATCCAGTCGGTCGCGGCCATTTAGGCTGGTTGGCTGACACATCAGCTTCGTTTCCGAACCAGCTTGAAACAAGAATAATGATCGCAGGCCATTCAAGTGATCTAAATAAGGGTGACTACATAACCATGGACTATGGATGTAGCGCCTTCCGTTCCGATCTTATCCTATATTACCAATGTGAAACAGCGCCTGGTTCTTCTGGTGCGCCTATTCTCTTAGTTGATGGGAAATTCCGCCACTACTATTTAGTAGGGTTACATAACCTCGGATTTCGTGAAATCGTTCGCCAGTCAGGCGGTATTCACATTTCTTCATTTGTTCACGCTTTAAAGCGTGCTGTGGAGGGGGCAAATGCAACAAACTAGAATATATTTGCAGGTAATCATTTCGGTTGTCTTGGTTTTCGCGTGCGATGGACTATACGCAGATGTAGTAGGTCAGCACCCTTTAACCAATACTTCCCGTATCGAGAAGGTGGGCAGTTTTGACAGGTGCAGTGTGGCCGGAGTCTGGGCAGTGGAGCACATGACCTTTAGATATTACGTAACCGGCCAAAGAGCTGACTTCAACTATGATGGCATCTATTACACCGGTCAGGTTCTGAGGGGGGATGGTGCTGCTGAAATAAAAGGGGATGGATCCCTAATTGTTGGTCATGCGACTGGCTATGATATCCCAATGTTTGGAACGCTTGGTTGGGATTTAAGACTGGAACTCACAGGCTTGAGCACAGGACTGAGTATTGGAGGTGTGAGGCGGCTTAACGCTCGGAAGGTATCTGCCCTACCTTGTTATTGAGAACAAAATGGCATTTAGGGAAAAACATCGACAGTATACTTAAGGAACAAAAACAATAATCTTTTCTCCTATAGTACCAAGGTTGCCAAAGGAGGTTTCAAGGATTTATTCTTTCCCAAATGCTCCTATGCGTGTACACGACCATTGACCGTCCTCTCATTGCGGCACACTCCATTCGCTTTGCATTTTCATTTCGGATTTCCTATGATTAGAGAGGGTGTGTGGGTCTCCAGATTAAAGCTTGGGTCGAATCCGGCTTCTTCGAGCAACCGCCTGAATTGCACCCGGGTTCTTTGCAATTCCGGGGACACCATACTTAATTATTGAGCGGTTATAATTTATTTTGACAGTGCTATCATCGTGGATAGAATCGCAAGTATAGTGGCACCCGGCTATTTCCACTACATCACCCCGAGGGGCAACCGGCGACAACAGACTTATTTAAAATGACAAAGACTATCAGGCCTATTTGAAAGAAGCCTGGAAATCGTTTCTGACAAGATCCCTTGATACAGAAACAATCGAGGCTGTTCAAAAGCACGAGAGAACCGGAAGGCCTATCGGCGATAAAGGCTTTGTCGTCAAAATGGAGAAAGTAACGCGCCGGCAGTTAAAATCAGGCAAACCTGAACCTAAGCCAAAGGCCGGAATTAAGTATGGTGTCCCCGGAATTACAGCTGGTAGCGTGAAGTATGAAAACTTGATTTTAGGCTATTTGAACAATTCTCGACTGCCTAGTAAGGCTAAAACATGTTAAGCGACTTAGCATCGACAATCCAATTCCAAATAGAGGTTATCCATGAATATCAAACACAATGAGAAGCTCGCCCAATTTGCGGATTTACCCGCAGAAAAGCTTTCGTGGGATCCAACCGATTACGACACGTATTGCCCCTTCGGAAATAAATGGCCATGTCTACGCGGCCGCATATACTCAAAACGTTGTTATATTCGCCTTAAATTTGTTGCGCAAGATGGTGGAGTTCACCAACCCCAAATAACGCTCTTCTCAACTATGCCTACTATCACTCCACCTAAACCACCTGTTCCCGGTCCAAGTGCGGCACAAATCTATCCAGCATCCCCCCAATTCGATACTAGAGGTACGTTTATCATTTCATCACAAGGAGACAACTTGGGAACCAATCCTCCTGTAGACTCAAAAGTCGTTTTTGATGTGACCGTACCTGGAGCGCAGCCGCGCGACTTCATTTATGTCAGAAACATAGGATCAGAACCGATTCGATTACTTTTCAGTATTATTGAGCCAACAGAATTGCGTCCGTTTTTCGACGAAACGTATACGCCCACCGGGGTTTGGTCTCCCAGAGTCCTAGATTGGGAGCAATAGCGAGTTCAGGGTAGATGACCAATAATGCCAACATCGTGGATAGAATCGCAAGAATAGCAGCACCCGGCTATCCCTACCACATTACCCGGAGGGGCAACCGTCGGCAACAGGCTTCTTTCAATGACTAAGACTCTCAGGCCTATTTGAAAGAAGCCTGGAAATCGTTTCTGACAAGAGCCCTTGATACAGAAACAATCGAGGCTTTTCGAATACACGAGAGAACCGGCAGACCTATCGGCGATAACTGCATTATCGAAAAAATGGAGAAAGCAACGAGCCGGCATTTAAAGTCAGGCAGACCTACACCTAAACCAGAAGCCAGGAATTAAGTATGGTGTTCCCGGAATCAAAAGAATAACTGACGTTTTTCATAATCCCCCCGAGAGTAGACACTAAAACTCCTGTAACCTTCGCACAGCCTGCATTTCTACCTCCGTATCCCCCAGGCCGGTTTGCTGGAAACACCTGAGCATTTTCTCTGGTTGCTTGTCAAATATTTTCCACACTTCTTCCTCTTCCTCTACAGGGGATTCAAAACCAAATTCCTTGGCGTAGCGCCGCATTCTTTCCAAAGTGATTAATCCGAATCTCCAATTGGTGAGAGGCTTTAGCAGCAATATCTGCTTTTTTGCTAAGGACTCGTTTACCAGGGAATGCAGTTTTACCTTCCAACCTCCTCTGCCGTCATATTCGGCACCTATTGCTGATAATCCGATATCGAACCTCGAGAGAACTGATTCCAGCGTGGGAACGGACTGGAATAGATGGCGCCGATATCATCTCCAAGCATGCATCCCAGGTCATTGGCAATACGTTTTCCATCTTCAGTAATCGGGAGTGAAAAACCTGCATCTCCCGGCGTTAGGTCTGGTCTAACGGAATGGCGAAGCAGCAGCGCGACCGGCTTGTCGGCGGGAATTTTTTTCAATGTATCCGTTATTGAGGGTGGTACACTCCATTCGGCATTCGGTTTCATATCGGCACTCCTATAACTAGGGCGGGCGAGTGGGTCTCCAGAATAAAACTTGGGTCGAATCCGGCTTCTTCGAGCAACCGCCTGAATTGCTCCCGGGTTCTTTGGGTTCCACCAGACCCGACGAGTAGATGCAGGTCGCATAAACTGCCGTTGTAGCCGGATTCAGAAACCATCATTTCAACAACCACAAGCCGTCCGCCGGGTGATAGTGCGTTTCGGGCGTTTTTCAATATCAGCAGCGCCTTATCGTCGTTCCAGTCGTGGAGAACACGGGCCAGAATTATCACATCTGCCTGTATCGACCATTTTTTGAAAAAATCCCCGCCGATGCTTTGAATATCTTCGTCAACCAGCCGGGCTACTTCCGGCAAATCAAATACAGTGAGTTGGATATCATTGAAGTGGTTCTTTATCATTTCTGCCAGGATGCCGCTGCCGCCGCCGGCATCGACAACCCGGTCGCCGTGTCTGATCGGAAGAAACGGGACCAGTTTTTCGTAATCGTGAAGGGCATAGCTGCGCAGCATTCGATGATGGGTGTGCCTGCGCTGTTCATCCTCAGCCACTGCTCGGAAAATGTCCGGCGGGCAATAATTTTCTCGCAGAAGCGCTTCAGGAATCTGTTTCCAGGCCTGCTGGAGTGGACCGGCATATTCCAGGGCTGCATCCGCCAACGTTTTCGGATGATCGTGTTTTAAAAGTCGTCCTTTAGCGGTAAGCTCCCACTGAGATTTCATCGAATTTTTTCTTGCAATCCCCATTTCAGCCAACGCCTTCAATATCCGATTCAGCTTCCGGCTCGGGAGACCGCAGTCAGAAGCTATCTCTTCCAAGGAGCCCGGAAGCGCTTCAAGAATTTTTAGTTTTATTGCTGCGGCAATAGTTTCCGTTTTCCAGAATCCGACCATATCGTCGGAAAGCTCTGCAAAAGCACTCCGCCTTGCCGGCCGTACTTCCATCAATCGGTCGCCATTTTCATCGATTATTTCAATTCCACCGTCATGGCGCTCTACCCGAGCCTGTCCATTGTAAAATGGTTCGATCATCTGATAACGCAGGCTGTAGGCCGGGCGACCCTGAACATCGATATGTCCCCAACCGTCCTGGTCTTTCGCACGGGCATACCCTTTGTGGAAGACATCCAGGTCAAGAAACCACTTCGTGTGCAAAAGTCTGCCTTCAGCATCGATATGAGACGACAGCCCGTCGTCCCGCTGAACCACCGCAATGCCGTCACGAAAATCACCGGCATAATTCCAAAGATTCTCGTAAGCCGGCTCGCCGTTTTTATGGATGTGCCGATACAGGCCGTTGGCCAACCGGACCGTGCATAGTCCGTCCTGAAAGTTGCCGCACCATTCATACCTCGTATCATAAGCAGCCGTGCCGTCCGTACGCATATGGGCCCACCCGTCTCGATCTTCATTGGCCGCTAGGCCTTCATAAAATCCGAAAACTCTTCGGTAGCGCTCTCGGTACGCGGGTTTTCCATGAACATCGATATGCCACGATTCATCATCCCCATAAACCGGCGCCAGTCCGGGGTCATGGTATTTCATAACGGAGTCAAACCTGTCCTCATAGAACGAAGTTCCCCGATACAGATGGTGTGAACCATCTGGCGCTATGGTTGTGTTTTTCCAGTCGATCATTGAACCTCCTCGGATTTTCGCATATGACAGCTTGAGCAAAGGGCCCTCGAAGCGTAGGTTTTTACAAAATTCCGGTAATATGGACGATTCCACAAACCCATAAAACTATTTTCGAGCACGTTTCCGAAACTTCCGAACTGCTGCCGCAGGTCGTCCGGCGCGCAGCAGACATCGAATCGTCCTTCAGAATTTATCCAGGCTTCCCGTCCCAAAAACGGGCACCGTCCGCCGTAGCGGCCATTGTTTACGGCGGATTTTTCAAGGATGTCGAAGTTTTCGAGTTGAAGCTTGCCGCCGTTGGATCTTTGCTTGGATTCAACAATCAGGCGGCACTCGGCCACTGTTTGGTTCCACCGAGTTATGCTGTCGGGGCCGCGCCGCAGCGATTGATCCATAAGCTCCGGAAAATGCGTCCAGACGTGGTGGCCTTTTACACGATCAACCCCAATATCCGCCGCCATACTGATCATGGAGGGGATTTCAGTAAGGTTGCGTTCGAGAAACGTAAGCTGCAGGGTGACTGTACAGGCAGTGTTGCCATTCTTTCTGGATTCGTCTCTGACGCCGCAGAAAATCCTGATGTTTTTCAAAGCAAATTCCAATTCAGAGCCGACCATAATCGATTCCTGGGTGTTCTTCGAGGCACCGTTGATTGAAATTTTCACATCCGAGGCAACGGGGACAATGCTCTCCGCCCACAATTCAGACCCTTTTCCGGGAAAAGTCCCGTTGGTCGTCAGGTTCAGTTTGATATTGCAGGCGTGGCAAAGCGCGATGATTTTTTCAAAGTCGGGATACAACAACGGCTCACCCATGGTGGAGGGAATTATTTCATGAAGACCGTGGGGGGCAACCTCTCTAACGACCTTTTCAACGATTTCAAAGGGCATGATTCGTGGCTTCCGTTCGGGATCCGGCCGGCTGCGTCTATACTTTGAATGCTGTTCGCACATGATGCAGTGCAAGTTGCAGGTGTCCGGATTCGTGTCAAATGTGATGCGCCATGGCCCGTCTTGCGGTTGGATTCTTGACGATTTCCTGCGGGCAATCACTTGGCGATAATATCGGGTTACCTCAGCTGTGTGCTCTCTAATGTCCTGTATGTCCCCATTCTCGGAGTACAAGTCTCCGCGCGCACCCAGTTTCATTGCAAGTGACGGATCATCGACAAATCGCTGCATCTGCTCCGCAAGGGAATCGGCATCGCGGTGTCTGAAAAGAATTCCATTCACTTCATGATGGACATACTCGGCCATGCCGCCCACGTCCGCGGTAATTACGGGACAGCGCGCCTGCTGGGCTTCATGAATGACGAGGGGCGAGTTTTCGGTCCAAATCGAAGGGACGACGATTGCATCGACCCGATTAAAAACCTTTTCAACGATATCCTGATTCCTGTATTCCGGATGCCATTCAATTTGCCGGTCATGCCCTGATATTGAATCTGCCGCCATTCGCTTGAGCGCCGATGTCATTTGACCACGAGGCCGCCCCCAGATTCTTAATTCGCAACTGCCCCGAAGCTTTGCGAAGGCTTTTAGAAGAACCTGGATGCCTTTTGCCGGTATGTGAGTGCCGATATAACCGAAAGTAAATGGTTCGCCCAAGGTTCGCTCGCGGCCTGCCAACCGATTTCGGCAGAAACCATAATCGAGATAAACCAATTTGGACAAAGGAATGCCGAAATGCTCGTGGTAGCGGTTGAGAAGATAGTTGGAAGGGGCAATGAATAGATCGATCAGTTCGACCATCTCGCGGATATGTTTCATCCGCCTCGACACCCATCCAGTCCAGTGCTCTATATCTGTTTCATATTCATCGGCTGCGCCGGAAAAATACCGCGCGTAGCACCTTTTGGCGCAGGTTTTATCATCCTGATATTCACATACCGGCCATAGGCCGTCGCTGTTGGCCGGATGCATCTGCATAAACTGCCCGCGGGGACACATGAGCCAGAAATCGTGAAGCGTAAATACAACCGGATATTGCCGGATTGCTGCTTCGAATAACAGTGATGTCGACAGGTGACTGAGATGTCCGACATGGATGACATCGGGCTTGATTTCATTGAGCACCTGAGTAAAGGCTCGATCGATTTTTGAAGAGCGATAACGATCCTTGTTAAAGGGGTTGTTAACCAGATAAAGGGGAATCCAGTTGTTCATAGGGTCATGGGTTACCCTCAGGCTTCCTTCATCACAGACAGGATTTTCTTCCCGGCTAAATACGAAAACCTCATTTTTTTTAGAGAGACTGTGGCAAAGTGTCTGGGTATAAACTTCAGATCCGGCATTGTACATCATCGGATACCCGTGTATCACCTGCAATATTTTCATGACATCACCCCACATTTTCATGGTCGAACATCTGGTCTGGTCTTGGAAGTTTTGTAGCTGCAGTAAGACTTGAATACCGCGTTATTGGCAAAAGGATAGGTGAGCCCGGTTTTTGTCATTCGTAAACTTACCCGGCTCGCAGTTTGGAAGAGATTTTTCCATGAAAGCACCTCCATCATTTTGCATTTCCTCGCTGACCATCACCACTTTATGACCACTCCCATGTCATAAAGCCTCCTGGAGGCAGGTGTGTCGGTGGGGTCCTCGACAAAATTATTGTTTGACAATTATCCAGATATGCCTTTCAGTAAAATGGGGCGTGGAAGATTAATCGTTACAATGATCATACTAAATTCCAATTGTAAATACAAAGACAGACCCAAATACTCAAAGGCCTTTTTTGAAAAATCGTAATCAAACAACACGGCACCTACCTATATTCGACTCCATCTTATTGGTAATATAGAGGCGAGGAATCCTTTTATAGCAGATAATAAGTTGGGTTAGTCTACAACGTCCCATAGTTTCACACAAACTGGGTCGCGCCATCTACTTTATGCTCAAAAACAATGAGGCTTTCAACATGAAACGATTCTTTGCTCAATAGACTCGGAGCTGGAGGCTGTCAGCTCGGTGCATAACTGAGATCGCAAGGCTGGATCTGAATCTCTTAATTTTTTACCTGCAGCTCGACTGCTTAAAAAGAGTGGACCGTATACCCGAAGCTCATTGGATTTGATTAGCGGCAGCTTCCAGCTCCAAACCGATATAAGGATGCCTTGATATTATGATGATCGTGTTCTGCCCCTTGCCCGAGTGACGACCTAACTGGACACTTGCCAAAAGCAAGCGAGCCGATTCGCTTTGACTGCGCCGGGATAAGGGTACAAAAATATATTCTGAAGCCGCCAACTGGTGGCACGCTGACTGCCTACGGTCCGCCTTTGGCGGATCAAAGAACGTTTTGACGACTCAGTTATTCCAGATAGGTGTCGTAGATCCGCCGTAGGAGGATTTGTTGCAGACGCGTTATGCGCTGACTCCCATGATAGAAGACGAAAGCCGGAACCAACGAGTCATTTGTCAAGAACTCTTTCTCGAAGACGGAAGATCTAACGAATAAGGATAGATTGTGAGAGCGAAGCGAACGACAATCTTATCCTGTGGTTGGACAAGCCCGACAAGGAAGCACGGTTTATATATAGGCAAAT
>Ga0049117_10000409_pt1 | contig 15762 bp, 10 predicted proteins | sample WorMetHERISLAND1_2_FD_55105 | JGI IMG/M metagenome (GOLD analysis project Ga0049117, IMG submission 55105) | Marine gutless worms symbiont microbial communities from Max Planck institute for Marine Microbiology, Germany - Olavius geniculatus... | ecosystem: Host-associated > Annelida >...
CACCTGGACATCCGGCGCCGCCAAGGATCTCGGCACATACCAGATCCTGGGAATGATCGACACCAACATTCGCGACTGGCATCTTTTTTTGAACATTTCCCTGCCCCAGGTGGTCGCGGTCCACGCCGACTCAGACTACAAGTCCTTTGATGATCTTTTAAAAGCCTTCAAAGAGAACCCCGGCAAGGTCAAGGTTTCTTCCGCCGGTATCAATTCGGCCGGCCACTCCGGCATCGAAACCATTAAAAAATACACCGGCATCGACTACAAGCACATCACCTATGACGGCGGCAATCCGGCCGTCATCGCCGTGGTCTCCGGCGAAGCCGACGTCGTAACCCAGCTGTCGTCGGAAGAAACAGACATGCTCAAAGCCGGCAAGTTGAGGGCGTTGGCCGTGCTCGATGACAATCCCCTGGACATCATGGGCTACGGCAGCGTGCCGCCCATCACCAAATGGATACCCGAATTCAAGGGCGCTCCCATCTATTTTGGGGTCTTCATTCCCAAGGGGGTGCCGGATGATATGGTTCAAACCCTCGGCAAGGCCTGGGACGAGGTGATATTGAAATCAGAACGCCTCAAAGAATATGCGGCCGGCCGTGGTGCGGTGTTTGCGCCGTCCTGGGGCGAGGAAGCTCAGAAACGGGCCTTTCCCAAGATCCAGGAAGACGCCTGGCTCAAATGGGACAGCGGCCAGGCCAAAATTCAGCCGGATAAGGTCGGTATACCCAAACCTTAATCCAGCTGACGGGACAATTCCTGCCATTATTTCATGAAACCATGCGGTAACGATCCGGCAGGGCGCCACAAGGCATTAAAACGGCGCCCTGCCGCTTTTACCTCAATCCTGCGGAACGTTCTTTATGAAGCCGGAAAACATGCCCAAGGCGGATTTCGTGGTTTCTATTCTTCTGATGGCCTTCGGCGCCTGGATCGTCATCCATTCCCTGCAGATGCCAAGATTTGAAGAATTGAATGCCAATCCTTTTTCAGCCCCCGGAATCGTTCCCGGTCTTCTGGGAGCGATCATTTTTATCCTGAGCCTGGCCGTATTTGTGCGCTCCCTGCGGCAGAAGGGCTACCGGCTGGGGATCAACCGCGACAGTCTGAGCGCATTGTCGGGCGACAAATCCATTCTGCGCATGCTCCTGACGACGGCAATCTGCCTTATCTACGGACTGGTCATGATCGGTCGCATGAATTACTACCTGGCGACCTTTGTCTTTGTACTGGTTTTTTTGCTGCTGTTTCAACTGGGGCTTTCCGACGGCACCGTTCGACGCGCAACAATTCTGACCGGTTCTCTGGTGCAGGCCGCCCTGACCGCAGCTATCGTGGGAGCTGTGTTTCGCTACTTGTTTCTGGTCGATTTGCCCTGACCGGCCCACGGGTAAGGAAAGCAACATGGTCGACGGATTTGTGATGTTCACCCAGGCGCTGGGAGGATTTCTCTTCCAGAATCCGATCATCATTTTCTACGTGCTGGGGGCCACCCAACTGGGAATCATCGTCGGCATGCTGCCCGGGTTGACGGCGACCATGGGCGTGGCCCTGATGACCACCCTGACCTTCAAGATGTCGCCCGACACGGCCGTTCTGATTCTGGTGTGCATGTATGTCGGCGCCATCTATGGCGGCAGCCGCAGCGCAATCTTATTGAACATTCCCGGAACCCCGGCCAATGCGGCCACTGCAGTCGACGGCCATCCCCTGGCCAGGCAGGGATTGGCCGGACGGGCCATCGGCATTGCCACCACAGGATCGTTTCTGGGTTCGGTCATCGGCTTGCTGATGCTGGCCTTTTTTACCCCGCTGATCGGCAACTTTGCCCTCAAGTTCAAATCGTTCGAGTTTTTCTGGCTGGCAATTTTCGGCATCGTTATCTGCGGCAACCTGACCGCCCCCAAAGATCCGTTGAAGGGCTGGATCGCCGGCTTTTTAGGGCTGCTGGTCGCCACGATCGGAATGGAGCCCTATCATGCCTACCAGCGCTTTTCGTTCGGCTATATGGATTTGTCCGGTGGCATCCATCTGATTCCGGCCATGGTCGGCGCCTTCGGCTTTGCCGAAATCATCACCGTCATGAAACAACCGCGCATGGAGGTCGTCAAGGGCAAAATCGATCGAATAATCCCGCGCGTCCGCGATATCGTCCAATACTGGCGCAGCATAATCCGCTCCGGAGTGGTGGGTACCTTTATCGGTGCCATTCCGGGGGTCGGCGAGGACATTGCCGCCTGGACATCCTACGATCTGGCCAAAAATGCCAGCAAAGAAGCCCAGCAGTTTGGCAAGGGCAGCATCGAGGGGTTGCTGACGGCGGAAACCGGCAATAATTCCGCCGTGGCCGGCGCCATGATACCGGTGCTCTCTCTGGCCATACCCGGGTCGGCCCCGGCGGCCGTGCTGCTGGCGGCCATGTTCATTCACGGAGTTCGTCCGGGCCCGCTCATCATGATCGAGTTTCCGGAATTCGTCTATCAGGTGGTCGCCATGGTGCTGCTGGCAACTTCGGCTATGTTTGTTTTGGGGCTTGCCATGGTCCGCCCGCTGGTCAGGGTGCTGGCGATACCCCGTGAAAAGCTGATGCCGGTTGTTTTCGTGCTGTGCGTCATCGGTTCATACGCCATTCAGGCCCGGCTCTTCGACGTGGGGGTAATGGTCGAGTTCGGCTTCATCGGCTATTATATGCGCGAGATGGACTATCCCATCGCACCGATGGTGCTGGGCATTATCCTGGGCAACATCCTGGATAAGAACCTGATTCGTTCCCTGATTATTTCGGAAGGCAATCCGCTGTATTTTTTTGAAAGCCCGATTTCTATTGTTATCGCCACGGTGACGTTCATCACCTTTTTCAGTCGCACCAGATGGTTTTTGGCTGTCAAAGGCCACCTGGCCAAGGCGGTCCGATCCGGCTTCTGGCGGGGCGGGAAAAGCACAGAGTGATAGGTGCTTAAGGTGCAGCGGCAAAATCTGAACGCAAACTAAAAAAACTAACATCGAACATCGAACGTCCAACATCGAATAATGTATTCTATCTATTTATAAAAACCGAGCAACAGGCGAAGTCTGCGCTCTGCAATCGGACCTATCTTCAAAATTTTGCAGCCTATAGACCATGTCCTCTGCGTGGTTCGCTTGTTTTAAAATCGAAGAACCTCAGCGTCCTCAACATTCGATGTTCGATGTTGGGCGTTCGATGTTCGACGTTCATTTTTTCAACTCTTTCGAATAAGCGCAGTTTAATATTGGGAGGACACAGACCGTGCACACCATCCTCATCCTCAATCCGGGCCATTTTCATGCCGCCCTGGTATTAAGAGAGTCACACCCCGATCTGGCCAAAGATGTCTATGTCTATTCGGAAGCCGGACCGGACTTGGACCGCTTCCTGGACCTGGTCACAACCTTCAACCGGCGCGAAATCGATCCGACCGACTGGCGCATCCACGTCTACTCCGGCGCTGACTATCGTCAGAAGTTGATCGAGGGAAAAAAAGGTAGCTTTGTTGTCATCGCCGGCAAAAACGATACTAAGATGGAAGATATCGAAAGACTGAGCCGTGCGGGCTTTAACGTTCTGGCCGACAAGCCCTGGCTGATCAACGCGGACGGGCTGCCCCTGCTCCGCCGGGCTGTTCAGCCGCAGCGTCCCCTGGCGCTGGATATCATGACCGAGCGCTTCGAGATCACCACCATCCTGCAAAAAGAGCTGATGGCTGAAGCGGACATCTTCGGCCGGGTCCGGATCGAGCCCGACGGCAGCCCGACGGTGTTCAAAGAAAGCGTCCACCACCTGTACAAACTGGTCAACAACCAGGCCCTGGTCCGCCCTCCCTGGTATTTTGACCTGGCCGTTCAGGGGGACGGCATCACCGACGTCACCACCCATCTGGTAGACATGACCCACTGGATGCTGTTTCCCGGTGTTGCCGTCGATTTCGAACGGGACATCGACCTGCAGCAGGCCCGGCGCTGGTCGACCCGCATCCCCTTGGATATCTATCGCAACATAACCCGGCAGGCTGATTTTCCGGCGGCGGTGACGGGAGATTCCCTGCAATATTTCAGCAACGGCGAAATCTGCTACCGCGTCAACGACGTGCCGGTTCACATCCGCGTCATCTGGAATCTGGAAATCCCCCCGGGCGGCGGCGACACTCACCGCTCCGTGATCAAAGGAACCCGCTCCAACCTTTTAATAAGGCAGCTGCCGGAACGCGGCTTTAAAGTCGAACTGCTGGTCGCCCCGCAAGACGGGCCGGCCGAGGTGGAGGCCGCCCTGCAGGGCTTTCTGAAAAAATTGTCCGTCAAATACCCCGGCCTGTCGATCAGTCGGGAAGCAGATCAATTACTGATCGACATACCCGATGACCTGCGAACGACCCACGAGGAGCATTTTTGCCAAGTGCGCGACATGTACCTGGGCTACCTGGCCCGGGGCGACCAGCCCCCGGAAACCCAGGCAGCACTCGTGTCAAAATACACCCTGCTGGCTGAAGCCCGCATAATGGCGCTGGCTTCACCGTTTGAACCTTTGCAATAGCAACGCGATAAAGGAGGACGACATGGTAAAACGCGGTGGCTACGGATTTGGAATCGTTGGATGCGGGATGGTGGCGGATTTTCATGCCAAAGCCATCGCCGCGATGAAAGGCGGCCACCTGGCCTGCGTTTTTTCCCGCAGTGACCAGAACGCCCAACGGGTGGCCCGGGCTTACGGGTGCGAAGCCTATACGGATTACAGCCGCTTTCTGGCCCACCCCGGACTGGACCTCGTCACCATCGCCACCCCCAGCGGCGCCCACCTGGAACCGGTCCAAAAAGCGGCCAGGGCCGGCAAGCACATCGTTTGCGAAAAACCGCTGGAAATCACCCTGGAGCGGATCGACAAAATGATTCAGGTCTGCAAGCAGAACAAGGTGATGCTGGCCGGCATCTTCCAACGCCGCTTCTACGAGGCGGTGGGCGTCTTCAAAAAAGCCGTTGAAGGCGGCCGACTGGGGAAAATCACCCTGGCCGATGCCTACATCAAATGGTACCGCACCCAGGCTTATTATGACAGCGGCTACTGGCGCGGCACCTGGAAACTGGACGGCGGCGGCGCGCTGATGAACCAATCGATCCATACCATCGATTTGCTCTACTACCTGGCCGGGGATGTGGACTGGGTCTGTGCTTTTGCCGATCGTGCCATCCACGAACGGATCGAAGCCGAAGACAATGCCGTCGCCATTTTGAAATTCAAAAACGGGGCCATGGGCGTTATCGAAGGGTCCACTTCCTGCTTTTCGCCGGGAGGACATCCGGCCGAGGTTCACATGTGCGGATCGGATGGCTCCATTTTTATGCGCGACGATCGTTTTGCGGTCTGGGAATTCAAAAAGGGCCGCTCCAACGATAAAAAAATCAGGCAGCGCCTGGGGCTTCAATCAGCCGGCGCGGGCGCCGGTGCCGCCGACCCGGCCGCCATCAGCTATGTCGAGCATCAGAAGAATTTCGAGGATGTGGCCCGCGCCCTGAAAAAAGGCACGCCGCCGCTGATAGACGGCCCGGAAGGTCGCAAATCGGTTGAGATTATCCTGGCCATCTACCGTTCCGCCCTGGCCGGTGGCAAACCGGTGCAACTGCCCCTAAAGCGCACCCCGGTCAGAAAGCCGTTCAAGTAGAGATTTGCATCCAGCATCCGGCTTGTAAGTTTGCAGCCCAACGAAGTACTAAAAAATGAACATCGAACATCGAACATCGAATAATGTATTCTGTCCATTTAAAAAAAGACTGACCAATCCGCGAGGCAAGCGCCTGCGCTGCACGAGCGGATCCATCGCTCGATTTTTTTTAGTTCGGTTGTTTTAAGATCGACAAGGCGCAGCCTTATCAATATTCGATGTTCGATGTTGGACGTTCGATGTTCGACGTTCAATCTTTTCGCTGGCGCGGATAGAAATATGGACAACCTTTCCCGACTCTGCATTCACACAATAACCACCAAGCCCTGGGATATCGAAGACGCCGCCCGGGAGTATTCCCGCCACGGGGTGGCCGGGATTTCGGTCTGGCGCGAAGCCCTCGAAGGCCGCAACGTCAGGCAGAGCGGTCAAATGCTGCGAGACGCCGGTCTAACCGTCGTCTCCCTTGTCCGGGGCGGATTCTTTCCGGCAGCCGCCCGAAGCGACCGCCGGACCGCCATCGATGACAACCTCAAGCTGATCGATGAGGCGGCCGAACTCGGTGCACCGCTGCTGGTCCTGGTCTGTGGCGCGGTTCCCGGACTCGCCCTGGAGGAGTGCCGCCGACAGATAAAAGACGGTATCGCCGCCATCCTGCCCCATGCCGCAGCCTGCGGCATCAAGCTAGGCGTCGAACCGCTGCATCCCATGTACGCCGACAGCCGCTCGGCCATCAACACCCTCAAACAGGCCAACGACATGGTCGCCGAACTGGCATCCGATCATCTGGGTGTAGTCCACGACGTCTACCACCTGTGGTGGGACCCGGACCTTAGAAGCGAAACCCTGCGCTGCGTTCAAGGCGGGAACCTTCTGGCTTTTCATGTCAGCGATTGGAAAACCCCGACCGAAGATCTGCTGCTGGACCGCGGGCTTATGGGCGACGGGTGCATACCTATCAGAAAAATTCGATCCTGGGTGGAATCCTGCGGATATGAGGGATTTATCGAAGTGGAGATCTTCTCGAGCAAATATTGGGCCATGGATCAGAAAGTGTTTTTGACCAAAATTATCGAGGCGTATCTGGCCTATGTTTAACTGGGGGGCGGGGAGTTTTTCAATTCCTGCTATGTCCGGCCGGGGTATGCGCTCGCCCCGGCCGGACACGGTGTCAGATGGCGCCGGGCGACTAAATGATAGTTTAGACAGTTGTGGAGAAACTCCCCGAACCTTCGAAGAATTTAAAGGGTAAAGCGATTATGAAAGAAAACAAAGTCGGTATCATCATGAACGGCGTCACCGGACGCATGGGCACCAATCAGCATCTCCTGCGCTCGATCGCCGCCATCATCAAGCAGGGCGGATTGCCGGCGGGCCCTGCGGAAGTTATCATGCCGGATCCGATCCTGGTCGGGCGCAACCCGGATAAACTCAAAGCTCTCAGTGAGCTGTCTGGGATCGAACCGTGGTCCACCGACTTGAATGCCTGCCTGAACGATTCGAGATACCGGATTTATTTCGACGCTCAGATCACCGGGCTGCGGGTCAAGAGCGTCCGCCGGGCCATCGCCGCCGGCAAGCATATCTACTGCGAAAAACCGACCGCTACCGACACCGCTACAGCCCTCGAACTTTACCGCAGCTGCCGTGCGGCAGGCTTGAAAAACGGCGTTGTCCAGGACAAATTGTGGCTGCCGGGTCTGCTCAAGCTGGGGCGGCTGATTGAAAATTCCTTTTTCGGCCGCATTCTCACCGTCAGGATCGAATTCGGCTACTGGGTTTTCGAAGGCCACAGCATACCGGCCCAACGTCCTTCCTGGAACTACCGCCGCGAAGACGACGGGGGCATTATTCTGGATATGATGCCGCACTTTTGCTACATGCTGGACAATCTGTTCGGACGGATTACGGCGGTGTCCTGCCTGGGGGCCACCCACATTGCCGAGCGTGTCGATGAAAACGGACAATCCTACACCGGCACAGCCGAAGATGCCGGCTATGCGACTTTCGAGCTTGAAGGCGGCATCATCGCCCAGGCCAACTTTTCGTGGACAACCCGCGTGCGCCGCGACGACCTGCTGACCATTCATGTGGACGGCACCCGGGGTTCGGCCGTCGCCGGCCTGCGCGAATGCGTCATCCAGCACTACGGCAACACCCCCCGGCCGGTCTGGAACCCCGACATCGAGCAGGACCTGAGCTATTTCGATGATTGGGCCAAAGTACCCCCGCAGGAAGATTACGACAATGTATTCAAAATTCAATGGGAGCACTTTCTGCGGCACGTGGCCCTGGACACACCTTTCCCGTGGGACCTTCTGGAGGGGGCCAAGGGGGTGCAGCTGGGGGAACTGGCCCATCAGTCGTGGTCGCAGAGACGGTGGGTTGAAATACCAACGCTGGAAGGATGAACTTTGTTGCCGCTATTCAAAAAATCTTCGATAGGGAAGGGTGGCATAAAATGAAAAATGGAAAACGGCAGATCGCACTGATAACCGGCGGTTCCCGCGGGATCGGCTACGGATGTGCCGAGCACCTGGCGGCCGCCGGATTTGATCTGGCAATAAACGGCATCAGGAACGAATCGTCGGTGATGGACGCCCTTGAAGGGCTGCGCCGGACCGGCCGCGAGGTCATTTATTGCCGGGGGAACGTGGCTGTGGGATCGGAGCGCAAAAAAATCCTGGCCAAGACCCGGGAATATTTCGGCGGCCTTAATGTGCTCGTCAACAACGCCGGCGTGGCACCCCGGCAGAGGCTGGACATCCTGGAAACGACCGAGGAAAGCTATGACCGTGTGCAGGACATCAATCTCAAAGGGGCCTTTTTTTTGACCCAGGCGACAGCCCGCTGGATGATCGAGCAGAAGCAGAGCCGGCACGGTTTCAGGGGGTGCATCATAAACATCTCATCGATCTCCGCTTCCGCATCCTCGATCAACCGGGGTGAATACTGCATTGCCAAGGCCGGTATGAGCATGGCCACCAAACTCTTTGCCGCCCGCCTGGGTGAATACGACATACCGGTCTATGAAATCCGGCCCGGCATCATCAAAACCGATATGACGGCAGGGGTTGTCGAAAAATACAATCGACTCATCGCCGATGGATTGTGCATTACCGGGCGCTGGGGTCTTCCCGAAGATGTCGGCCGGGCCGCGACTGCCCTGGCTTCCGGGCAGTTTTCCTATTCCACCGGCCAGGTGGTGATGGTGGACGGAGGATTGAGCGTGCCGCGGTTATAGCGCAAGTATGAATAAATAATAGATACAATCGAGTGAAACCTCGTGTGAAACTACATTAAAAGCGAACCGCAGAACCGCAGAATATCGAATCCTCCTCCGGCGGACTGTAAGTAACGAATTTTGAAGGGTGGAATCGCTTTGCTCAGTCTTTTTAATAAAATAGACAGAATGCATTATTCGATGTTCATTGGTTTCTTCCCTTGATCAGACTGGACGCTTGCGGCCAGCGGCGAAGCTTATATGAAACCAGGTTTAAATTAATCCCAAAGAGGGTATTAGAATCGTCCTCGTCCTCGTGCTCGTGCTCGTCCTCGATACTCAAGCGGGCCAAAAACCTCGAGGACGAGCACGAGGACGAGGACGAGAGCAAAGATGAGTTCATCAGAAACGACGCTGGTTCGGCACAGTTTCATATTTGATCAGACTGGCCTTTTTCTTGGCCAGCGGCGAAGCTCGTATGAAACCACACCGTTTTCTAGAAAATCGTAGGGCGGGCCTCCGGTCGGCGCGGACTTCGGCGAGCTTAGTCGAGTCGTGGCCGACTTTGCGCTCGCTTGCAAAGTCGCAATGCTCGCAAAGGAATTGATTTAGAATATACATAATCTTGGCGCCTTGGCGTCTTTGCGCGAAAGGGGAAATCACCTATGCTCAATATGAACGCCTCTATTAACCCGCAGGACCTTATTCCTGCCGTCGAACGCCTCTTCGAGCTTTCCGCCGGCAAAATCCGCTTGATCGAAGATTCCTGGGACCCGCAGCGGGGGACCCCGGTTTTCACGGTCGCCGGGTGCTACACCGCTCGGGGCTGGACCGAATGGACCCGGGGATTTCAGTACGGTGCAGCGCTGCTGCAGTTCGATGCGACCGAAGATCGTGCCTTTTTAAAGATCGGCCTGCAGGGCACCCTGAACCACATGGCCGTTCATCTCAGCCACACCGGCGTCCATGACCACGGATTCAACAATATCAGCACCTATGGCAACATCCTGCGATTGATCCGCGAGGGCCGCATCGAAGACGGCAATGGCTATGCTGAAACCTGCAGGCTGGCGCTGCGGGTATCCGGAGCGGTGCAGGCAACCCGCTGGACGGCGCTGCCGGATCATCTCGGTTTTATCCATTCCTTCAACGGACCCCACTCACTTTTTATCGACACCATGCGTTCGTTGAGATCGCTGGCCCTGGCCCACAGCCTGGGCCATGTATTGATGGGGGAACAGGATGAAAAAATATCCCTGCTCGCCAGCTTGCTGCAGCATGCCGAAACCACAGCCCGCTTCACCGTTTACTGGGGCGAAGGACGGGACTTTTACGACGTGCGCGGTCGCACCTCCCACGAGTCGATTTTCAACGTCCGCAACGGATCTTTCCGCTGCCCCTCGACCCAGCAGGGTTATTCGCCCTTTTCCACCTGGACCCGGGGACTGGCCTGGGCCGTTCTGGGCTACGCGGAACAGCTCGAATACCTGGACAAACTGGCGGATGCCGCCTACCAATGCGATCCCGGCCTTTACGAAGCGGACCGGCAGCGCTGGCTGGAACGCTTTTTAAATGCCGCCGAGGCCACCGCCGATCACTTTTTAGAATGTGCCGCCGCCGACGGCATCCCTTACTGGGACAACGGCGCCCCGGGACTGACCGCCATGCCGGAATGGGGTGCCCGGCCTGCCGATCCTTACAACGAGCATGAACCGGTGGACAGTTCAGCCGCGGCGATTGCCGCCCAGGGCCTGCTGCGTCTTGGCCGTTATCTTTGTGATAACGGCGGGGACGCAAGGGGACAACGCTACATCCGGGCGGGCCTGACCATCGCCCACACCCTGTTTCAGGAGCCCTACCTGTCAACCGATGCGGACCACCAGGGCCTGATTCTGCATTCCATTTATCGCCGCCCCAACGGGTGGGACCATATCCCGGCGGGACAAAAAATCCCCTGCGGAGAGTCCAGCATGTGGGGCGACTACCACGCCCGGGAGCTGGCTTTGCAGATCCTCAGGCTCGCCCGTGGACTGCCCTATTATGATTTTTTTACGGCCGTTTTAAGCAACTAAGCTATTTTTCCTGTAGGTCGGTTTTGTGAATTTTCGGATTGGATTCAAGGCTTGATGATGTCATCCATTGGTTTCTGTAAAGTCGAAATTATTGGATTTGATTTTTTGGCCGAATTCCAGCCCAATTCTAAAAGTATTATGGAATTTTTCAATTGGCAGGGCCATTAACGAAAGACAATATTTGTAAGATATACAGCCCAATTTTGTCACCCTTCGACAGTAAATGTTCTCATATAAAGGTTAAATCCGTCATCCCATCCGGGTCTGCCGCATAAAATGCAATTACCATCCTGTAATTAAAATTGTCTTTTATTATAAGCCAATTACACAAAAAGAACCCATACTATCTGGTCAAAACGGTGACAACGAAATCAAAAAAGCCCAGATGAGTTAGCCCTTTGGCATTCAATTTGCCTGGTAGGATCATCAAAATTTGATTTATGACCGCTTGATAATGGCAAACCACTTGAAAGGGTGGGACGCAAAGCTTCTGGCCTAACCCCCGCAGCAGCGGGATATGGTAGCAGGGTTGCCGGGCAAACGTCGCTCCTTTCAATCGGTTGCGCTTTGCTTGGCATAGCAAAACTTTTTGAAAGGAAAAGCCATGATTATTACGGCTCGACGTTTGCTGCGTCAATATTGCTTCACCCCAAAAACGCTTCTTTTTATCTCGGCCTTGACGGTTTTGCTGTTCCTGCTGCCCGCAGCGGCCCACTCGGCAAACGTATACGTCAGCTGGGATGCCAACACCGAATCGGATCTGGCCGGCTACCGCATCTATTACGGTACCGCCAGCGGCAGCCACTCCGTCATGGCCGATGTCGGCAACACCACCAGCTACACCATCTCCGTTCTGCAGCCCGGAAGCTCCTATTTTTTTGTCGCTACGGCCTATGACACCAGCGGCAATGAAAGCGGCCACTCCAAAGAGGTCTCCATTGACCTGCCGGCCGATGACAGCGGCTCCAACCACGGCGCTCAGGATTACGACAACGACGGTGTTGAAGATGCGCACGACAACTGCCCCGATGATGCCAATGCCGACCAGGCCGATGCCGACAACGACGGCAAAGGTGACGCCTGCGATACCCTGACCGACTCCGATGCCGACGGCATGGCCGACCAATGGGAAATCCAAAACGGCCTGGACCCCTACCGCGACGATGCCGACGCCGACCCCGACGAGGACGGCATCAGCAACCTGAACGAATTCCTCGGACATACCGATCCGGCCGTCTACGATTACAACGATGCTCCCGACGCACCCAGGCCATATGCACCGGCCAACCGCGATATCGTCTCTTTGACCCCCCGGCTTGAAACCGACAACTTCTATGACCCGGATGACGCAGACTTTCATCGGCAGACTCGCTGGCAGATCATCCGACAGCACGATGAGCAGGTCGTACTGGATGTCACAAGCGACTATATGCTCATCGCATTGACAGTGCCCAAAATGGTGCTCGAAGAAGACAGCCGATATTCCTGGCGCGCACGCTTTTACGACAACCACGGCGCCCTATCACCCTGGTCTCAAAGCGCCGAATTTGACACCGACCTCCAGGCCAGCGACAACAACGGCAACGGCATCATCGACGAGCAGGAAGTCGATGCGATGCTGGACCTCAATGCCGACGGCACCGCCGACAGCGACCAGGACGACATCAAATGCGTCAACGTTCAGGGCGCCGGCGCACAGATCGGCATCAGCATCGCCGACGCTTCTGCCGTGCTCGCCATCGAGGCCCTGGAATCCATGGACCCCGATGACCCGCGCTTCGACGGCCGCGACGGACTCAAACCCGAGGACATGACCTTCGGACTGGTTCATTTTAAGCTGATTGTCGATCGGCCCGGCGCACAGGCCACCGTCAGCGTGCATTTGTCCGCGCCTGCGCCGCCCGGAAGCCGATGGTACAAGTTCGACTCCATCGCCGGCACCTGGATGGACTACTCCGACTACGCCCTGATCAGCGACGATCGCATGGCGGTTACCTTGACCATCACCGACGGCGGCTTCGGCGATCTGGACGGCATCGCCAACGGGGTTATCATCGACCCCTCCGGGCTGGGGTTGCCCAGCGGTTCTTCCGGCGGCGGCGGTGATGACATTATCGGGTCCTTGGACAATGCCGTCGGCGATACCTTCGATGAACTGGCCAATATGGCCGGATGCTTTATCGACACGGCCGCGGTCAAACCCAATAATCTGCGCTCAAATGCCGGCGGCCGCCAACTGATCATCCCGATCCTGGTGCTGATGGCTTTTGCGATCAGTCTCAAATTCAAGTCCTTGAAGTCATTTTTCCCCACCGTCAAAACTCTGGGGGGCGGCTGTATTATTGTGCTGCTCATCATCGCGACGGCCGGAAGCGCAGGTGCCAGGGATACAACAGCGCCGCAGGTGCCGACCGGAGTAACGGTTTCCCTCAGATACGGCGGCGACGCCTTAAGCTACCCATTGACGGTGAACGACGGCAGCGGCGACGGCAGCTACCCCGCCGGTGCAGTGGTCACCATCAAAGCCGATGCAGCGCCCGCCGGCAAGATGTTTGACCGTTGGCAAATCAGCACGGGTTCTGTGAGCATCGCCAATGTAATGGCCGCAACAACTACCCTGGCCATGGGATCGGGACCTGCGACGATCACCGCAGCGTACAAGAATCAGCCCCAGCCGGGCAGCGGTGATTTGTATCAGGCCGAGGTTTACAGCGCGATTAGCGGCGCCAAACCGGCAGCAGATAACGCCGGCTTCATCGGCTCCGGTTACGTGGATTACGGTGGAGAGGGTACCTGGATGGAATGGGACAATGTCAACGCATCAACGACCGGCAATTATGTCCTCACCTTTCGCTACGCCGTAATGAGGGGGCCGCGCCCGTGCTCGGTTATTGTCAACGGCACCGACCGGGGCGACGTGACCTTTGCCACAACAGGCGATTGGACCACCTGGCTCACAGATGCCATCACGGTGCCGCTCAACAAAGGCAGCAACACCGTCCGGATTGTGGCCGACACCAGCTCCGGCGGACCGAATCTGGACAGCATGGAACTCCATGGCGGGGAGCAGCAGGCGCAGGAGCAATTGGTCAAACTTGGTGGTGCCCTCAACGCCCTGTCGAACCACATTTCGGGTGCCGCAACCCTCAGTGCCGGTGAACTGACCCAGCAGGAAGACGCTGTGATTGCCAATGATATTCTATTCGAGTCAAACCAGGATATGATCGCAGAGGCCCTGGCGGTTGTCTCTGCTTACGAATTAACTTATGGCCCGCTCTGGCTCAATGACAAGACACGCAACGTCACCATACCCAAGGAGCCGGCCGGCGGACTTGAGCTGGAATACACTATCATCGCCGTCATGCAGGGTCTTCTTGACCATGCCTATGTGCCGGGCAACTTGACCCGGTTCAGGGATGTCCTCGACGGGGCCCTGTTTGAAACGTCCCGCTATTTCCCCGGGGCTGTCGATCCCCCGGTGAATCCTTCGGTTTCATATGATGTCAAGATAAATGCGTCGCAGCCGGCCAAATGGGGATCAGCGGTCATGTATGATGATGACCCCGCCCGCCGGCCCACCGGCTGTTACGTGGCCCCGGGAAGCATCGTTACGGTTGATGTTCCCAATTCAATCGTCAACAAGGGGTATTCCATCAGAGTGGGGGCCCACTCATGGGACCTCACGAACAAGCCGCGCTATGAAAGGCTGGACCGGATTTCGCTGGTATACCCCATCACCGCCGCCCGAACCCTTGTCGGCAATCCCCTGGGCGGGGGAATCTACATCGAGGTGCCCCCATTGGCGGACGCGGGCATCGTCACCATCACCATTACCAATCCGGTCCGTTCCCCCTTCTATTCCGACAAGCCTTTTCACAAAACCTCGCTGGCGCAATGGCTCGAAACCGAACGCCATCATCCGGCCCCCTGGGCGGATTTTGAATCGGAAAAATTCATGATGCAGGTGCCCACCAACTGGATCTATGCCTATGACTCCCCGGATATTACCATGGAGAATTGGGAAATCGCCATGGACATGGTGTCGGACCTGATGGGTAAACCGCGTATCCGCAATGGGCAGACCGTACTCTACATGCAGGTTGACGTGATTATCAAGGGCGGGGCCTATCATCCCGGCTACCCCATGTCCAATGATCCCTATGATCCACTGCGGGATGAAAAGGGGAATAAAAGCCATTTCTTTTTAACCGGTCCCGGCAAGGGGACCTCAACCACATTTCATGAACTTGGCCATGCCGAGCTGTTCACCAAATTTCCCGGTGAGACCGAGGCCGTGGTTAACCTGCCCTACGTAGCCGTTATGAACCAGGGCTTTGGATTTTCACTCGACCGGGCTTTCAGTTTGTCTATGGGCAACAAAGAAACGATTTCTTTGGACCAGGCGGCGATCATGTGGCTGGTGACGGAAAATTTCCGTCAGGGCAATCCCATGAACATTACCAACAGCACCAAGAACGAGGTCCGCTACCAGCACCGGGGGTACGGCAAATATGTGGAAATCGCCAATCTTTTCGGCTGGGAGGCTCTTTATGATTTCTGGCACTCCGTCAACATCGACTACATGGACGGCATCACCTACAACCGCAACAATGACGAGGCGGACAGCCGGATTTTGCGCATGTCGCGGACTGCCGGTGCGGACCTGCGGCCGCTGGTCCACTTCTGGGGTGTTCACCCCAACGAATAAGGATAGATTGTGAGAGCGAAGCGAACCACAATCTTATCCTGTAGTTGGACAAGCCCGATATGGGAAGCACGGATCCTATATATA
>Ga0049117_10000413_pt1 | contig 15670 bp, 8 predicted proteins | sample WorMetHERISLAND1_2_FD_55105 | JGI IMG/M metagenome (GOLD analysis project Ga0049117, IMG submission 55105) | Marine gutless worms symbiont microbial communities from Max Planck institute for Marine Microbiology, Germany - Olavius geniculatus... | ecosystem: Host-associated > Annelida > Digestive...
AGATGGACACCCCGAGATACCGCGGCAGGGTCTTGGGTGTGATGCAATAAATCAGGAGTTTGAAAAAACCGGCACCGGTTGCGCGAATCGCTTCAATTTGACCGGGTGTCATGTTTTCGATGTCTTCGGCCAACATTTTGGAAATAAAGCTGGTGCTTGAAACCAGTAGCGTCAGAACGCCGGCAAGGGGGCCGAATCCGAAGATTTTAACGAATAGGATGGCCACGATAATTTCGTGAAAAGTTCGTGACAGAATGATAAACCCGCGAGCGATGAGGTAGACGGGCTTCGGTGCAAGGTTGGCGGCGCCGCCAATACCCAAGGGTATCGCCAGGATCATCCCAAAGAAGCTGGCGGCCAGGGCCATCTGCACACTTTCCAGCAGACCTCGGATCAAGAGCTCCCAACGGCTGAAATCGGGGGGAATCATCCTGGCGATCATCCGCGCTGCCCGCGGGATGCCCTTGGCGATGCGATGCCAGTCTAAGTCCAGGGTAGTCAGGGAACCAAAAATGTAGACAACTGCAAGGGCCGCCAGTCCATAACGCAGCAGCGGGTTGGTGATTATCCGGATCCGGTGCCACTCAAGGTCCGGAGCGGTCGGCGCATCGGTGGTGGCTTTCATCCGGCAGCCGCCTCTCTGTCGATGTTGTTCTTACCTTGGGAAAGGCTGTGGTCGCCCTCCTCGTCGACCTTGCGGATGGTCATGCTCCAGTCCTCCTCGCCATAAATCTGAGTCAGGACGTCGGCCGTTAGCTTCCGCGGGGAATCGTCAAAGACAATACGGCCCCCGGCCAGCCCGATGATACGGTCGGCGAAGGACTGTGCCAGACCGACATCGTGGATGTTGACCAGCGCCGGGGTGCCGTGCTCGTGGGCCAGTTCAACCAGCAGACGCATGATCTGGCGGGAGGTTTTGGGATCGAGGCTCGCCGTGGGCTCGTCGACGAGCAGGACATCAGGTTGCTGCATTAGTGCTCGGGAGATGCCCACCCGCTGCCGTTCACCGCCGGAAAGCGCATCCGCGCGGGTGTCCTGATAGCCCGAGAGCCCGACACGATCGAGGAGCTTGAAGGCGCTGGCGATGTCCTCAGGGGGAAATTTGCGTCGAAAGGCTTTCCAAAAACTGACATAGCCCAGCCGGCCGGAGAACAGGTTCTCCATTACCGTCAAACGCTCGACCAGGTTGTATTCCTGGAAAATCATACCCATGCGCCGGCGGGCGTGGCGCAATTCACGCCGGCTTGAAGACAAAATATCGAGGTCGCCCAGCATCACCTTGCCGGCAGTAGGCTCCACCAGGCGGTTGATGCACCGGATGAGCGTACTTTTGCCGGCACCGGAAGGGCCGATAATGGCCACAATCTGAGGCTGGTCTACCGTGAAGCTGACTTCTTTCAGGGCAACGGTTCCCGTGTCATAGACTTTGGAGAGCCCCGCGATTTCAAGCATGCCGAACCTCGCTGGGCGGGCGGCTCGCTGTCCTGACAGAAGGATTGCCGCCCGCCGCACCATGGATAGTGCTATTTTTTCTTCTTCTTTTTCTTTCCAACCTTCAGGGCACTTAAAGCATCCTGGGTGTACACCACATTGTTTTCTTTCTGAATCGTGCGGATGACCTTCCAGTGCTGTTCATAGTTGACCGGGATGAAGGCATTGGCGCGTTTGCCGAAGTCTTTGGCGAGACCCGTGCCCGCCCAGTCGAAGGTCAGAAAGGCCTCCTCCACCTGTTTTTGCAGGGAGGGGTCCAGGTTGTAGATAAATCCGTAGGATGTCCCGGGGAATTGGTCCGATTCCCATATAATACGAACCTCCGATTGGTCAAACACGCCGCGTTCCACCATGCGCTGCATGACTGTGGAGGCAACCGGTGCGGCGTCATAGTCCTTGTTAACAACCCCCATGATCGAGTTGTCGTGTTTACCCGAGTAGATCACCTTGTAGTCTACGTCCGGAACCACCCCCATATCCTTGAACAGCGCGCGCGGCGCCTGATTGCCGGAGTTGGACGAAGGGGTTACGTGGGCGACCGTACGCCCTTTCAAATCCTCAATGGTTTTGATGTCGGAGTCCCGGTGGGTGATCAGCCATAACCGGTAGCCTCTAAAGGTTCCATCCTTGTTGCCCATCATGGCGACCGGGTGAAACCCGCCGAGATTGACCCCGAAGACCGTTGCACCGGCGGCGAAGCCGGAAATGTGCAGGCGGCCGGATCGCATGGCTTCCACCTGGGCGGCATAAGACTCCGGGCCGTACCACTTCACCCGTTTGCCGGTCATCTTGGCGATATGGTCCATCAGTTCGATGAAAACGTTCTCGTAGACCGAAGGGTCCTCTACAGCGGTGTAGGAAAAGATCAGGGTGCCCGGGTTGAGCCATTGGCTGGACTCTTTGGGGGTGTCTGCAAGCAGATCCCGGTCCTCGTCGCAGAAGCGTGAATCAAGATCGCCGCGATTGATGCACTCACTGGCAGCCGTCAGATCGACCGAAACCGAAACCAGTGCCAGCGCCATAAATCCGATGATGCCGGCCCATAAACTTTTTTGGAACAATGAAGATGTCCGCATGATGCCCTCCTTTGTTAAAGGTTTCTAAACCGTTGGCAGCCTGTTTATGTATAACGGAATGGCAGAAATTCCGATAATCATGGTGGTACCAGGTGTTCGGATCGATTTTTCAACGAGCATACGAGAAACCAGGCGAAATTTCCCTGGAGGATTCGAAGGTACAAAAACTGCAAGGCAGGTGTCAACCATATTTGACTGAAAATGATAAATCGATTGAGATTTGGGATTTAAGAAATTGAATTCGGGAATTGGAAAAGACTTAACCAACCATTCGAGTTTTGGAAATTACTTGTAGGACATGACATTAGGGCCGAGCGGAGATTTCTTCTCCAGACGGACACCGTGCCGGGCGGTAAAGTGCTGATATGCTTCAGGCGCGCCGCCGGAACGGCGACGTTACAGGCTGCCCGATAATCGTCTACCCGGCCTCCAGGCAGTCCTTGCTTAAATTGTCATCGAAGGCCACCGGGTAGCAGCCGTCAAAACAGGCCTTGCAAAAATTTAATTCCGGATCGTCGACGCCGGTGGATGCTAGCAGGCCGTCAATGCTGAGGTAATGGAGGGAATCGAGTCCCAGATATTCCCTGAGTTCGTCAACCTCTTTGGTGGCGGCAATCAGTTCGCCGCGGGTTGAAAAATCGATTCCGTAATGGCAGGGAAAACGATGGGGCGGTCCGGCCACGCGCATATGGACGTTCCCCACACCCAGCTCCCGCAATGCTTTGACCCTGGTTTTAATGGTCGTGCCCCGGATGATGGAATCTTCGATGATAATGATATCTTTTCCCTGCAGGAGCTTTTGAACGGGATTGAGCTTTATGCGCACGGCGAAATCGCGCATGCTCTGGGTCGGTTGAATAAAGGTTCGCCCCACGTAGTGATTGCGGATCATGCCCATTTCAAAGGGGATGCCCGACGCCTCGGAATACCCGATGGCGGCATAAGTCCCCGAATCAGGGAACGGCATCACAAAGTCGGCCTCGACCGGTGCCTCCTCGGCCAGTCGCCGGCCGTGGGCCTTGCGCGTCAGGTAGACATTCTGACCGTCGAAGGTGCTGTCCGGCCTGGCGAAATAAATATACTCGAAAATACAAAAGGCGCGCCGGCCGACCGGATGTGTTTTGATGCTTTTGATCCCATCCCGGCTGATGATGACGATTTCTCCGGGATCGAGTTCGCGCACAAATTCCGCCTCGACAAGGTCAAAGGCGCAGGTTTCGGAGGCGAGCACGTAGTTGCCGTTCAATCTGGCGAGGCTCAGCGGCCTGAAACCGTAGGGATCCTTGATTCCGATAACTTCCCCCCGGCTGGTCTGCATGACGATTGAAAAGGCGCCCTGCAGTCGGGATACGGTTTCAACCAGGGACTGCTCGAAACCGAGCTGGAGATTTTTGACGAACAGGTGCAGGAATATCTCGCTGTCCATGGTCGTCTGGAAAATGGAGCCGGCTTCTTCAAGTTCGTTTTTCAAACTGTGGGCATTGACGATGTTGCCGTTGTGAGCGACGGCATAGGATTTTTTGCGGTGACGCACCATGAAAGGCTGGGCGTTGGTCAGCACCGAGCTGCCGGTGGTGGAGTAGCGCACATGACCGACCGCGCAGCTGCCGGCCAATTGCTGCAAGCGCTCCATGTCAAAAACATCCGAGACAAGGCCCATGCCCTTGTGTCCGACAACGGCCTCATCTTTGACGACCGATATCCCGGCACTTTCCTGACCGCGGTGCTGCAGCGCATACAGGCCGAAATAGGTTATGGGGGCAGCCTCCGGATGGCCGCAGATACCAAATATGCCGCAGGCTTCGCGGGGTTTGTCCAGTTCGATCATTTACGAGAGACTCCTCTATGTTTTAAGAAAATATAAGGATCCAGCAGCTTCTGAAATAATTCTTACTTTTTGGTTTCAGGTGTCAGGTTTCAGGTGTCAGGAAAAAACAATGATAGATTCTATCCCAATATCCTGAATGATCCAGTTCAAGTGCAGTTATTAGTTATTCTTAGGGTAATGAATGCCTCTTAAAGCTCATCATTTTAGAGTTAAAAATACAATATTAACGTTGTCCGTAGAGATTATGTCTGCTCCCCTGCTTCACTGAAACCTGACACCTGACACCTTCTAAAACATGTCATTTACATATACCTGGTGTCTAAATTCGGATACCGGTTTAATTTCCACATCCTGGATTACCCAATCGGCGTATTCTCCACCAGATCCCAGACCCCGCAGGGACAGGCAGCGGCGCAAAACCCGCAGCCGATGCAAAGGTTTGCATCGACCACGTATTCATAGGCGGCGTCGGCCGGTTCATTTTTGCTGATGGCCTGGCGCGGGCATACCGCGATGCAGATGCCACAGTCCCGGCAGGCCCCGCAGGAAGAACACTGGGAACCGCAATGATCCAGATTGGCAAACTCCGTGATGCGGGGATCGAAATATTCAAGGGTCACCCGGTCGCGGCTGAGCATCTCACGCTTGAAGGGCACCGGAGGATTGCCTTCCAGAATGTCGCTGACCGCCTGGGCCACGATCCGTCCGGAGCCGATGGCATCGGTCAGAAGCCCGGGCCGGACCACATCACCGATGGCAAATACCTTGGGGTCGTTGGTTTGGTAGCGCTCGTCCACGGCGACAAATCCTTTTTCGGTGGCGATGGTTTCGGGCAAAAAATCCAAATCGGGCACGTCGCCGATGGAAATTATGACCGTATCCGCCGGAATTTTCTCGCCGTCTGTCAGAATTACGCTGTCCGATGATATCTCCTTGGTGAAAACCGGCCACTTGAATTGGGCGCCGATGTCCTCGGCCGCCTGCCTTTCTTTGCCGAAGGAGGCCGGCTCCTGCACGTCCAGCAAGGTGATCACCTGCCCGCCGAAGCGGTGGGCTTCGGCCGCCGCGTCGCAACCGACGTTGCCGGCCCCGATGATGACAACATGCTTGCCCGCCTTGGCGGTGCCGGCTTTGGCCTGCTGCAGAAAGTCCAGGGCCGTGACGGCCCGTTCGTTACCCGGCACCGGCAGCGTGCGGGGTTTTTGGGCTCCGGTGGCAATCACGACAAAGTCGAAATCTTCCCGCAGCTGCTGAACCTCCCCACGGGTGAGGGACTGCTGGAGATTCACATGGGGCAAAACTTTTTTAACCCGCTCCAGCTCTGTGGTCATTACCTCCCGGGGCAGGCGGCTGGCGGGTATCACCCGGGATACCTTGCCGCCGATATCCGCGGCCGTTTCATAGATGACGGTTTGGTATCCTTTCCGGCGCAGCTGCCAGGCCACGGAAATACCTGCCGGCCCCCCGCCGATGACGGCTATTTTGCTGTCGCCTTCCGGCGGCAGATCCGGCAATTCGGCCTCGATGCTTGCCTGCCCGAGTTGGGTCACATCCACCGGTGCCATGGCAGAGGACCCGCGCGTGCAGGATTGCATGCATAGATTGGGGCACAGATATCCGCAGATGGAGGCCGGAAACGGCGTATAGGTCAGCGCCAGGTCCACGGCTTCGTCGACCCGGCCTTCGCGCACCAGCTGCCAGCGTTCCTGGACGGGAATCCCGGTCGGGCAGGTCGCCTCGCAGGGGGCGGCATACTTGCGGTTCTCCCACACCGGTACAAACCGGCGCAAATCGCCGGTGGTGATCAAGGCCGTGGGGCTGCGGTCGAGATCGGTGAGATCGCCGATCAGACCGCCCTGGCCGAGCTCTTTTTGCCACACCGACTGGTGAAAGGAGCGCATGGATTGCACCGGACGGGAAATTTTTTCATGGGGTGTGCGCGCAACCAGCAGCTGCCATTGACTGCGATCGGAGAATGTTTCGCTGAGTTCGTTGCGTCCTATGCGGTCTAGGAATTTTCGAATATTTGCGTTCAGCCAATTCCAGTTCTCATCGTCGATGGTAACCAGTTTGGCATCGGATTGGCTGTAGCCGGCGTGGGGACCCCGGAAAAAAACCTGGCCGCCGACCATGCCGACAAAAGGGCGATAACCGAGAATATTGTCGGGATTTTGGGCTTCATAGCCGCATATCACCGCGATGCCGCCGGCCATGAATTCACCGAAATAATCCCCGGCTGCGCCCAGCACCCACAATTCGGGCGGGTCGAAGCGGGGATTGTGTTTGGTCATCGTCATTCCCCGGGCACCGATGTTGCCGGAAACGAAAATTTTCCCCTGGGCCATGGCGTTGGCGCATCCGTTGCCGGTATTGCCGTGGATGACGATCTCCGAGCCGGCGTTGAGCCAGCCCACATCGTCGGAGGCCGGTCCCATAACTTCGATAGATGTATTGGGAAAGCCCATCGATCCCAATCGCTGGCCGGGTTGTCCGGTCACCTGGACGCTGAGCGGATCAGCGCCGGCCCGCCACAGGCGTCCGCCGATGCCGTGCTGGCCGTAAGCTTCGATATGCAAAGCCCGATGCCCCTGAGCCACCGCATCTTGAATCTGTTCTTCCAGTATACGTGAGGCAACCCGCTCTCCGGCCACCCGGCCGACAATGACATGTTTTTTCGTTTTAGTGGTTATGTTCTGGTCTGACATGGTCCCTGCTCCAAATATTTTGCTCAGACGATACTGCCGTTGTGTTTGTTATTCCGGCCTCTTGGACCTAACGGTATAAGGTGTAAGGTGCAAGGTGGTCGACCGAAAACGGCTTTCGGTATTCGGCTCACGGCGTTCGAAAAAAACCTTGCGCCGAAGGTCGAAGGCCGAATGCCATTGCATCCTTGCAGCGCGAATCTCAAACCTGCACATTTTACCTTATACCTTATACCCTATACCTTACACCCTACACCTCTGTGCTAATAATATTAAACTTACGCTTTATTAAATTCCGTATATTGAAACCAGATTTTCGCGTACTAGACGACATATTTAATCTGCAGCCGTTGGGCGGCATCATAGTCATCGATGCCCAGTGCATCCGACATGCCGATGGGCAGGGACGTCGATCGTCCCAGGGGGGCGACGATTTTTTTCAGCTCGGTGTCGAAGCTCAAATACACATCCACCACCCGCTGGGCTACATCCTCAGCATCCAGGCGCCGGTACAGCCTGGGATCCTGGGAGGTAATGCCCTTGGGGCACAGCCCGATATTGCAGATGTTGCAGCGATCCGCCTCGGAGCCCAGACAGCCGGCCGCCGCCTGCATGATATATTTGCCGATCTGAATCCCGCTGGCACCCAGCATGATCAGGGCAGCGGCATTGGCGGCCAGGTTCCCGGTCTTGCCGACCCCGCCGCCGGCAAACAGGGGGACCTGGTTTTGCATCCCCAAAGTAACCAGGTTCAGATAGCCGTCGCGGATATTGGTGGCAATCGGGTGCCCCATATGATTCATGGAAACATTGTAGGCCGCTCCGGTACCGCCGTCTTCCCCATCGATGGCCAGCCCTGCGGCGTAGGGATTGCGTGTCAGGTTGTTCAAAACGGCCATGGCGGTGGAGGTTGCCGAAATCTTGGGGTAGACCGGTACCCTGAAACCCCAGGCCATATACATGGACTGGATCATTTTGGCCACCGACTCTTCGATGGAATATTTTGTCTGGTGGGTCGGCGGGCTGGGCAGATTGATGCCGGTGGGCACCCCGCGAATGGCCGCGATCAACTTGTTGACCTTGTACCACATCAGGAGACCGCCGTCCCCGGGCTTTGCGCCCTGGCCGTATTTGATCTCGATGGCACAGGGATCTTCCTTCATTTCCGGAATGGCGTGAATAATTTCATCCCAGCCAAAATACCCGCTGGCGATCTGCAATATCACATACTTTAAAAACCGGGAACGCAGCAGGCGCGGCGGGCAGCCGCCTTCTCCGGTGCAAATTCGGACAGGCATCCCCAGTTCTTCGTTGAGGTAGGCCACCCCCATTTGCAGCCCCTCCCACATAGTGGGCGACAGGGCGCCGAAGGACATGCTGCCGATGATCAGTGGGTAGATTTCTCTGACCGGCGGAATCCAGCCGTTGGTTCGCAGAAACTTGAGATTTTCCTCCGGCGGCAGGATGCGCCCTAAAAGGGTTCGCAGTTCAAACTCGTGCCGCCCGGCATCCAGGGCCGGATCAGTCAGCATCGAAATGCGAATAAATTTCAAGCGGTCCAGGATGCCCCTGGCCTCGTTGCGCCGGCCGCCGCGTCGGCGGGGCTGCCCGCCGCGGTCAAGATGATAGCGCAGCTTATCGGCCTCGTCGCCGTGCACCGGCATGATGGCATTGTTGGGGCACACCATGTTGCACATGGCGCAGCCCACACACTTATAGGCCGGGTCGGTTTTCTGGCGGATGCCGTAATAGGCCCGGTAGACACTGGCAGGCGCATCCATGAACCCCACCGGCGGCTTCAGATCCCGTTTGCGAAAAACACCGAGTTCGATGGCATTGACAGGGCAGATCGCCGTGCACTTGCCGCAAAGGGTGCACGCGTCCTTGTCCCATACGATCTGCCAGGGCAGATCCTTGACGCTTAGTGTAGAAGCGGTAATGGGTTGTTCTGGTTCCATATTTTAACCTCCTGTCGCTCCGGGCCGACGATGACAGTATCTAGATGCATGGGTTGAAAATCCTCGTTTTTGTCGCGATTGGGAATGGCGGCGTCCAGACCGCATATTTCGGATGAAAATGCATACATACCCGGTCTGCCGCCGACAACGCCCGGTCGAAGCTTTTTGCGGTCCTGAACCATGAAGACACTGTGGTCGGGCATGCAGCCAATCACACAGTTGGGCCCATCGATGATCATCTGTCGGCAGGTTTGCTTCAGGTTCTTTAGAAACAAGGCGTCGGGATGATCCTCAATGGCTTCGTCCTGCAGCGGTGTGATGATGTGCTTGTAAGCTTCGATGCCGAGTCCCAACTTCTTGATCGTGTAATGCAGGATGTGGGTAAACACCTCGGAATCCGATTGGTATCCCATGTAACCCGGAAAACCACGTGATTCCAAAAACGCCTTGATGGGAATAAAGGCCGTATTTTCACCGTTGGTCATAGTGGAATAGCCCTGGATAAAAAATGGATGGCAGGCATACAGGGTGATGGCATAGTTGGTGTTCTGCCGGCCTTGGGCCATGATCACCCTGGCGTGAAGCTCTTTGCGGTTGAGATCCAGATGCTCGGCCACCAGCATGGGATCGCCGATTTCCTTGACCATGATGACATCCGGCCAGAAGGAAAAAACAATCATGTCGTTTTTTTCCTCGCCCATTTGTCTGAGTTGAAGTCTGATCTCCAGCAAACGGTCATAAAGGGCTTCCTGGCTCAGGTCATCCCACTCCTCCGGATACTCATAGGCCCGTATCAGGTATATATCCCTTTTAGGCACACCCGGTGGCGGCTGTTTCGGCACTTTGATGGTAATCTTGTATTTGGTCATAAAACCAATATCCATCATGAAAGAATCCAGCCTTCTCAGTCCTTTCTCGCTGAAGATGCCGGATAAAATGGGTGCATCTTTCATGTCCTCAAAGGGCCCGCTCAAATCGCGCAAAAAAATTCCGACACCGGAGCAATCATGACCCTCGCGCATGACATCCAACGCCTCCAGAGCGACCATGGGGGATAGCGGGTCTTTACTGGTTATTGAAAACAAGCGGCACATTTTTTATCCTCCTTTTATCACCGAGGCAGCGACACGGCGGCCAACCCCGAATTTGCAACTCAAAAGACAGATAGGCTGTTATTATGGTCTTCAATAGCGTTCCGCCGCCCCCATGTCGGCAATTGCCGTGCGTCACGAGGCGGCGGCAGAACCACGGCCCAGTCAGGTAATCATCACCACCTGCTCAATGATAACCTGTCGAAATGGCTCAACACCCTGGTTATTATAATTTAAGAATTGTCGGGCATGTCTTAAAAAAACGCGGGGCATTAAATGGGCTGGATCCCAGTTTAGCCAATGGGGAAAACGTCGAGTTTTATAGCGGTTGACGCCCAAAGTATAGCATATCAATCTAATTCACCAGCCAGCTTATACCATTTTTCCCGCTTTAGGGAAATATTTAATTTCATGCCCCCCGGCAGCTGCGGCGCCGCTCCCCAAAAAGCCGCAATAGTATCTATGCGAGCACCCTTGAGGTGATCCGTTTTTTGAGCCCATAGCTGCTGACGGGTTTGCCCGATGAAGAGCAAGAGGCATGCCAGACAATCAGAGGCTGTTAAATATTGTATGATTTTAAATAGATATAACGGAAGTGCCGATTTGATCCTGAAACTCAGGCGCCAATCGGCCGACAATTATTACAAAAATGTATCACCGCCGTTCAAAGGTTCGGGGTTCGGAGGTTTTAAGTTCAGCGGTTCAGATCGATAGTCACTCCGTCAGCCTTTGACAGTCCCGCAAAAAGTCGGCTTGGGGAGCGACATTGCCCCTTTCGGGAATAGGGTTTCGACACCGGCGGCGTTAATCCGCCTGCGGCGGACAAGCTGTTTGAGGAGCTTGCGACGCGTTCATTGGAATTTAGCTGCCGGAGTCGAACCCCCCGAAAAGGGGACACCGCAGCGAGTCAATTCGACTTTTTACGGATTCATCAACCTTTGAACCCTGAACCCGTGAATCCTTTTTTTTTGACATGCCTGCCGCTTTATTTTATATTCTTGCCTAGCTGTGAAGGGTCTCGAGGTTCAAATGATCCTGGATCGTTTCGAATTGCGTTGATCCGAGGCTTTGCGATTAGGAGAAACCATGTATATCAGGCAGTCAGAGCTTTTGCTGGGAACCAGCATGGATTTCGTGAAAAAATTCATGGATATCTCTGAAATGGTGTCTCACGATAAAGGGGATGTCCTGTTCCGTGAAAACGATCCGGCGCTGTATTTTTACACCTTGCTCAACGGCCGGGTTAAGTTGAGCATTTGTGAAGGCGGACACATGGTGCACGATACACGCCAGAACGGTGAAGCCTTCGGCTGGTCCAGCTTGATCGGGCGCGATCTCTACTCGGCCTCGGCTGAATGCATCGAACCGACCAAACTGCTTAAGACCGACAGCCAAAAGCTGACGGAAGTAATGGTAAACGATCCGGCCAACGGGATCGTCTTTTTTAAGCACCTTGCGGCGACACTAGGAAACCGGCTTCTTGAAAGTTATCAAACGATATCGCAGAAGCCTGTCAAAACATAAAATTTTTAATTGTTGCAAAATTATCCCTGATTAACCCTGCTAACCCGGAGGCCCTATGGACGTCAGCCCGCTCTTAACCTCTAACAACAATCAAATGACCCGCCGACGTTTTTTATGGCTGTCCTCCATGGCCGCCGCCGGATTTGCCGCCGGGTGCGCCACCAATCCGGTCACCGGTAAAAGTCAGTTGATGCTGGTATCCGAAGACCAGGAGATCCAGATCGACCGTCAGCGCTCTCCATTTCAACTTTCGGCTGACTACGGGACGGTTCAGGATGCCGCTTTGGCCCGCTACGTCGACCGCACCGGCAAGCGCATGGTTGCACATACCCACCGCACCCAGATGCCTTATAATTTTCAAGTGGTCAACGCGACCTATGTCAACGCCTATGCGTTTCCCGGCGGAACCATTGCCTGCACGCGGGGCATTTTGCTGTCCCTGGACAATGAAGCTGAACTGGCGGCATTGCTGGGACACGAGCTGGGTCATGTGAATGCCCGCCACACCGCCGAACAGTTGTCCAAAGGCATGCTGACCCAGACCATTGTCGGCGGCCTGTCGGCCGTGGCAGGTGCTGCGGGCAGCGGTTACGGCCAGCTGGCCTCAGAGCTGGGGCAGATCGGTGCCGGTGCACTGTTGGCAAGCTACAGCCGTGACAACGAACGCCAGGCCGATGCATTGGGCATGCAGTATATGGTTAGATCAGGATACAGTTCTGATGGTATGGTGGGCCTCATGGATATGCTCAACGGTTTGGGCAAGCGCAAACCCAGCGCCATAGAACTCATGTTCGCCACCCACCCCATGAGTGAAGAGCGCTATCAAACCGTTGTCCAGAGCGCTGCATCCCAATACGAATCCGCCAAGGGCCAACCGCTCTTCCGTGAGCGCTACTTGGACCATACGGCCGGGCTGCGTGCCCACAAGGGCGCCATTGAGGAAATGCAGAAAGGCGACAAGTCCCTGGCTCAAAAAAAATATTCGGATGCTGAAGGCCATTATCGGCGGGCCTTGAAACTGATGCCCCGCGACTATACGGCCCTGGTCCTGATGTCCAAAACCCAGCTTGCGCAAAAGAAATGGGTGGTTGGGCGCCAATATGCCGAAATGGCTCAAAAAGCTTATCCCGGGGAAGCTCAGGCCTACCACCTCAGCGGCTTTGCCAAAATCAAGTTAAAAGATTATGAAGGCGCCCTGGAGGAATTCAACAGCTACGATCGGGTATTGGCCGGCAACCCCAACACCTTTTTTTTCAAAGGCTATGCCTATGAAGGCATGGCCAAATATCACGAAGCCGGCGGCCAGTACCAGCGCTATCTGCAGGCCGTCCAGCAGGGCAATTATGCGCAGCACGCCTATCGACGGCTGCAGGAATGGCAGGCCAAAGGATTGATATAGCGCTCCGGGATTTTGCGGGGTAATAGACATTTCGAGATACTTTTTGTGGCATTGGCTGCAACCCCGATAAAGGATTAATGGAACGATCCAACAGTGGGTTTTTAGCAGCGGGAGCGGCTTTCCAGCCGTGAATTCTGCCGTCAAATAATTGAGGGATCGGGGGAGTTTTTCCTCGATTGTCCATGCTATCATTTTATCGCCCGGCCCCATCTGACGCGGTGTCCGGCCGGGGTATGCGCTCGGGCCAGCCGTAACAATATGATCGTGCAACTTGTGTACGGCAGCTATCCCGCGTCAAATGGATCCGAGCCAGCCCCAGAAAGCAGTCTGCACGGCGGCGATCGTCGTCTCTGCCTTTCCGGATCCGGCGCAGAGGATAGGGGGCGTGTGCGGAGTCCGGTACTGATTTGTTACGGCTGGCCCGAGCGCATACCCCGGCCGGACATAGCACGGATTGAAAAACTCCCCGACCCCTCAAATAATTAGAAAAATTAAGCCTGACCTATTCACCTAATGACCACAGGCCCAAACCGACCGATCACGCTGCCGGAAGAACTCTCAGCGCGGCTCGCCGATGAGTATCAAAACCGTTGGCAGGCTTTTAGCAGCGCGGCTGAAGCTGCCGGTATTGACTCCCTCACCCATCCCGAAGTTCTGGAAACATCCCCATATGTATTTGCCTTCAGTGATTTTGTAGCCGCCAGCTGCACCCGTGATCCGGCGATGTTAAAGGATCTGGTGGACAGTGGTGATCTCTTGAAGCCCAGCCGGCCGGATGATTATCGCCATATCCTTGAAAGGCGTTTAGCTGACGTCGAGGATGAAGATACCCTGATGCGGCTGTTGCGCCTCTGCCGGCGCAGGGAACTGGTCCGGATTGCCTGGCGGGACTTGTCCGGCTGGGCCGATCTGGCGGAGACCATGGCCGATCTGTCCGCCTTTGCCGATGCCAGTCTGCACCGCACGATAGAAATTCTTTATCGTTGGCAGTGCTCCTCGTCGGGCGCTCCGACCGCTGAAGACGGCACCCGACAAGGCCCGGTGGTATTGGGTCTGGGTAAGTTGGGGGCCCGGGAGCTGAACTTCTCTTCGGATGTCGACTTGATCTTTGCCTATCCCCAGTCCGGGACTACCCGCGGGATCGCACAACCCGTGGGCAACGCCGACTTTTTTTCCCGTCTCTGTCGTCGCCTGATCAAAGTCATCGGGCAGCCGACGGCCGATGGATTCGTATTTCGCGTTGACACCCGCCTGCGTCCTTTTGGCGAAAGCGGTCCCCTGGTTATGGATTTCGATGGCATGGAGCAGTATTATCAGCAGCAGGGGCGCGAATGGGAGCGCTATGCCTTGATTAAAGCCCGGGTGGTGGCCGGCGACATCGAGGCCGGCAACCGCCTGTTGGACAAACTGCATCCCTTTATTTACCGCCGCTACCTGGATTACAGCGCTTTTGAATCGTTGCGGGAAATGAAGCAGATGATCGCCCGGGACGTCAATCGTCAGGGTATGGAAAACAACATCAAACTCGGCCAGGGCGGAATCCGTGAAATCGAATTCTTTGGACAGATCTTCCAATTAATCCGCGGCGGGGTGACCCCGGCTCTTCAAGACACCGGCATTGTAAGGGTTTTGACGGCCCTGGCCGCAGAAAATCATATTCCGCCGACCGTCTGCCGCGAATTGGTCGATGCCTATGTGTTTCTAAGAAATGTCGAAAACCGTCTCCAGGCGTATTCCGACCAGCAAACCCATCACCTGCAGCCCGATATCACCGCCCGGGTGCGCCTGGCGGCTTCCATGGGTTTTGCCGATCCGGAATCATTTTATTCCCTGTTGGACAAACACCGCCGCATCGTTCACGGCCATTTCCAGATGCTGCTGGAATCCGCTGACGGCGCGGAACACCCTGAAGATGATGAGGATCCGCTGAAATTCATCTGGCTGGATTTTGCGGGCACCCGGCCGGCAGAAGAGGTGCTGTTGGAGATGGGTTATGAACAGCCCGGGGAAGTGCTGCGGCTGCTGGAATATCTGCGCACGGCCCCGGAGACAAAATCGTTGAGCCCCCGCGGCCGCAGCCGGTTGGATAAGCTGGTGCCGCGCTTTTTAAAGGAAATCGGTACCCATAAAAACCCGCTGATAACGCTGCGACGGGTGATTGACCTGGTCAAAACCATTGAGAGACGCACCAGCTATCTGGCGTTGCTGGTGGAAAACCCGACCGCTCTCACCCACCTGGCAACGCTTTCCGAGGCAAGTCCCTGGATTGCGTCATTTCTGGCCCAGCACCCGGTGCTGCTCGATGAGCTGCTCGACCCGCGCACTCTTTACCTGCCGCCGCAGGAAAACGAAATTAAAAACGCTTTGCGCCAGCGCCTGGCCCAGATCCCAGCCGAGGATCTGGAATATCAGATCGAGCAGCTGTGCATATTCAAACAGATCAATGTTCTGAAGGTGGCTACCGCCGACGTTACCGGAACGCTGCCGCTGATGCGGGTCAGCGATTACCTCTCGGAGATCGCCGAGTGCATTCTCGCTGAGGTCGTCGATCTGGCTTGGAATCATTTGATCGCCAAACACGGTGCGCCCGTCTGTCACCTG
>Ga0049117_10000415_pt1 | contig 15657 bp, 13 predicted proteins | sample WorMetHERISLAND1_2_FD_55105 | JGI IMG/M metagenome (GOLD analysis project Ga0049117, IMG submission 55105) | Marine gutless worms symbiont microbial communities from Max Planck institute for Marine Microbiology, Germany - Olavius geniculatus... | ecosystem: Host-associated > Annelida >...
TGTTTAAGGCGTGCAGGGCCTCGCTGATGATATACTCGCGCAGCATCGGTCCCAGTGCCGCCCGCCCGTCCCCCTGCCGCGAAAACGGGGTTCTGCCGGAGCCTTTGTACTGGATGTCGAAGCGCTCGCCCTGCGGCGTCACCTGCTCGCCCAGCAATATTGCCCGCCCGTCGCCCAGCATGGTGAAATACCCGAATTGATGCCCCGCATAGGCCTGGGCGAGGGGTTCAGCCCCCTCGGGGATATTGTTGCCCGAGAAAACAGCGGTCCCCTCGTCGTCCGCCAGTGCATCGGGGTTCAGTCCCAATAACTGCGCCAGCTTTGCGTTGAAGATCACGAGTTTCGGCGTGGACACCGGTACCGGATTCATGCGGACGTAGAAGGCCGCGGGCAATCGTGCGTAGCTGTTGTCGAATCTCCACCCGGCGTCCGGGTGGTTTTGTCTGCTGCTCGGTGTCATAAGATTGGCCCTTAGTCAAATTAAGGCATTTGATAATAAAACATTGGGCTGAAATACGTGCAGGTCAAGAGCAAGGGTTTACAAAATGAGGGCCGTTTGCAGTATGGGTACAAGCCTATCTCTCAAATAACGCGGCAACCGTTAGCGGTGGCGCAAAGCAGTTCGCGGCTGAAAAATAGCAGATGTTTCTAGCGCGATATGGGCATATTCATCTAAAGGGTGGGGTTATTGAGACATTTGGACTGGTCAGGTTGACATTTTCTTTTACAACCTGCATTTTTTTTCTTGACATACGCCTTTGAGATTCGCTACAGAAGATTTGCGGCACTGGTCGAAATAACCTGACCGACATCTCAAGCTCAACATATCAACCTTTTTTTCTTTGCAAAACAACCGAAATCTTTTAATTTGCACGTAACTGCACACACGTGCAGAACTGGTAGGAGGAACCTGGCGGACTCCGGGTCGGCGCTTTCTTTCGGATCAGAAATTGGTTTCGTGAGTCAAAGACTGCACAGCTGTGCAGACAGCCTGGAGCCAATCAATCGTTAACAACCCACAATCGACATAAGGAGGAAAAAAATGGCCATTCGAACGACTAAATTGCTGATCGTCTTTAGTGTATGCCTGACCGCCGTCGTCCTACTGGCGGTAAACGGAGTTTCGGCCCAGGAGTACACCATTGGGGTGTGGGCCGGAGGCAGCAACAAAAATGACGCTTATCGGGCCGACGCCATCGAGATGGCAGCGGATATCCTGATGCGGGAGCAGGCCATTCGAGGAGAGAATATTACCATCAAGGTCGAAAAACAGCTTTATTCCCAGTGGGAGGAGTTTAAGCAGGGCATAACCCTGGCGGCCGAATCCGGCAAACCGCCCCACATCGTGGTGACCGGACATGAGGACATCGCCCCGTGGGCCAATTCCGGTTTGATCCGCAAGATCGAGGATTTCGTCGATCTGGATTCCTGGCCGATCAATAATATTTATCCCAACCTGCTTGAAATCGCCTCCTATGAAGGCGTAACCTACGGCCTGCCCCAGGATGCCGAATCCCGGCCGTTTTTCTTCTGGAGGCCCTATCTGAAGGCGATCGGCTACAGTCAGGCCGATATCGATGCTTTACCCGGGCGCGTTCAGGCGGAGACTACACCCTTCAGAACGTCCTGGAAGACGCCAAGAAAATCCAAGACAAGGGACTGGTCAGCCCCGGCTACGGTTTCTATCCGCGCGTGTCAAACGGTCCCGACTACTGGCAGTTCTACCAGTCTTTCGGCGGCCAAATGCTCGATTCCAGCACGGGTAAGCTGGTCCTGGACAAGGCCGCGATGACTCGGTTCTATCAATTCTTCGTGGACGCGGTGGCCCTGGGCGTGACCAAAAAAAACCATATCGGCACACCCTGGGAACAGTGGTATTCCGAGGTTGCTTCGGGTAAAGCCGGCCTGTGGCACGGCGGCACCTGGCACTATGCCCGCTATACCGGCAAGGAGGGTTTGAAGGACTTTTTCGGCAACATTCAATTCAGCCTGATCCCATCGGGCGGAGCAGGCGGCCGCCCCAACACCATCACCCATCCCCTGGTTTATCTGGTTACCAACCGGGGCGGTGAAGAAGAAGCCTTTATCGCCGCCGAACTGATCAAGATCGCTTCCGAACCGCGGATCAACACCCTGCATGCCATTAAATCGGCTCACCTGGGTATCGCCAAGGCCCAAAACGACATCGATCTTTACAGCGGCGATCGCTGGGCCCGGGAGGCGACCAAACGACTGCTGCCCCATGCCAATGCCATGCCCAACCATACCAAGTTCGGCCAGTATTGGAATTTCATGTGGCGCGGTTTAAGCGCCGCCTGGAGCGGACAGAAGACGCCGGAGGCCGCCGTTAGCGACCTGGAGGCCGATTTGAAGAACAATATGGCCGACGCCGTCATCATTCGTTAGCGGTCCAATGAGGTAAGTAATCGCAGACGATCCGGGCGGCGGCGCACGCCGCCCGGATTTTGACCGATCCTTTTTCAATACGGAAGGGTGGATTCAGATCATGAAAAGCAGTTATTCCACAGGCTTATTATTTCTGACGCCGGCGGTCATCTTTGTGTTCCTTTTTTTCCTGGCGCCGGTTGTGTTGACCGGGGTGTTTTCATTTACCAACATGAGCACCGCCACCGGCATTTTGGGGGGCGAATACCGCTTGTCGCCCGTTGTTATGCGGGACCTGAAGGCCAAGGGCTTTGACGCCGCCCTGCTCGATCGCCTGACGGAAGCGCAGTGCGTCATCGATGAGGTCGGATTGCAAAAGGCTCGCAAGACCGGGGCGGACGAGGCGGCCATCAAGGAGCTTGCCGCAAAGCACAGCGGGAAACGTTTCAAGAACCGGCGCGCGCTGGAGCGGATGCTGAAAAAGCTGGACAACCGCCCGTCATCCATCCGCGAGATTAAAAAAATCGCGGCCAGCTTCGAACAGTCCATCTACAATCAAACCTATGCCGACCGGGAGGGTTTTCTTAAAGCCATCTCGGAGTTGGGCGTGAATCTCAGCCCGGAGCAGACCGAGACCCTGACCAAAGCGAGCTACACCGGCTGGTCCTGGACGACGAATAATTTCAAACGCATGTTCGGCACCAAGGACACGCTCAAAACGCTGGTCAACACCCTGATTTACGTCTTTTTTACCTTGACCCTGTTCAACACCGGTTTTGCTTTGCTGCTGGCCATCACGACCTTCTACATGCCCAAAAGACAGGCCGCCTTCTTCCGGGCCGTCTGGCTGCTGCCGCGCATATCGCCGCCGGTGCTTTATGTCCTGCTGTGGAAGTGGCTGGCCTGGGACGTAGGCTTTATCAGCACCGTGCTGGGCTGGTTCGGGATGGGGGCGCGCAACTGGATGCTGGACACCACCCTGAATGCCTGGGTATTCGTGGTGTTGATCAACGGGTTCGTGGGAGCGTCCATGGGCATGATCCTCTTTTCGAGCGCTATCAAGGCCATTCCCAAACAGCTGTTCTATGCCAGCGAGGTAGACGGGGCTTCACGCTGGCAGCAGATCAAACGGATCATTATTCCACAGCTGCGCTGGCCCATCCTATTCGTCACCAGCTACCAGACCCTGTCTTTGCTGACCTCCTTTGAATATATCCTGCTGTCCACCGAGGGCGGTCCGGGCACGTCCACAGAGGTATGGGCGCTGGCGGCCTATCAGATTGCTCTCAACAACTACGCCGGCAATCTGGAGTATGGCTTCGGCGCAACCCTGGCCCTGGTTCTGGTGGTCATCGGCATTTTTATGTCGCTGGTTTATCTGCGGATCTTCAATTTCGACAAGCTTCTGGCCAGACCGCTTATCGAGCAATAGCGCGGGGGTGCAACATGAAAACCAATTTTCGTTATTGGCCCATTTTGATCCTTTTATGCGGGCTTTCACTGCCGATAATTGTCATGTACCTGTCACTGCTGATCAACACGGTGGGAAGTTCTGCGCCGGGCTCTATATTTCCCGAACGCTTCTCTTTGGAGCATTGGCACTTCCTGTGGCAAGACATACCGGGCAGAGCCAATATTTGGATGGTGGCCCTGAATACGTTGATCTTTGCTTCGGTGACCTCGATCATCGTGCTGACGATTTCGTCGACGGCCGGCTACGCGCTCTCGCGGCTCAATCTTCCCTTCAGGGCGTTTTTTATGGCCACCGTCCTGGTGCTGCACGCCTTTCCCACGGTCACCCTGATTATTGCGATTTTTCTGATATTGCAGATGATCGGACTCTACAACACCCTGGCCGGCGTAATTCTGGTCAAGGCGTCCCTGGAGTTGCCCCTGGGGATCTGGATTATGAAGGGATTTTACGACACCGTTCCCTGGGGGATTGAGATGGCCGGGCTACAGGACGGGGCCAGCCGCATAAAGGTTTTCTACCGCCTGGTGCTGCCCCAGGTGAAGCCGGGTCTGGTGGCCCTGGGGGTTTTTTCGTTTTTGGCGGGCTGGAGCGAGTTCATCCTTCCCCAGGTGCTGGCGCCGGAAAACAACGTGCAGGTGCTGTCGGTTTACCTGGCCTCATTGATCCAGGACGACCAGCATTTTGATTTCGCACTCTTCAAATCGATCGGATTGTTTTACGTGGTCCCGGTGATCATCTTATACCTGTTTTTTCAAGATAAACTGATGAACATTTATGGTGGGGGGAGCAAGGGCTGATGCGTATCTTAATCGAGAATTTTACCAAGCGTTTCGGAGAAACCGTCGTAATCAAGGACATGAACCTGGACATCCATGATGGCGAGATGCTGGCCTTGCTCGGCCCCTCGGGCTGCGGCAAATCAACCACGCTGTATGCCATCTGCGGCGTCTACCGGGTGGATGGCGGACGAATTCTGTTCGGCGATCGCGATGTTTCCAATCTGCCTTCACAGAAGCGCAACGTGGGGGTTGTGTTCCAATCTTATGCCTTGTATCCTCACATGAAGGTGTTTGACAACATCGCCTTTCCCCTGCAGATGAGAAAGGAAAAGGCGGACGAGATCCGCAAAAAAGTCGCGGAAATCGCCGATCTTCTTCACATCCGCGAGCTTCTGGACCGGCTGCCGGGGCAGCTTTCGGGAGGTCAGCAGCAGCGGGTTTCGCTGGGCCGGGCCCTGGTCCGTCGCCCCGAAGTCCTGCTCCTGGATGAACCGCTGGCCAACCTGGACGCCAAGCTTCGCCTGGAAATGCGCTCGGAAATCCGGCGTCTGCAACTCGAAACCGGGATTACTTCCGTCCTGGTCACCCACGACCAGGTCGAGGCCATGAGCATGTGCGACCGTATTGCCATCATGGATCAGGGCAAGATTCATCAGGTGGCCACGCCCACCGAGATGTATGATAATCCGGCCAGTTCCTTCGTGGCCGGATTTTTGGGCAATCCGCCCATTGTCTTTTTGCGCGGTACCATGGCGGACGGGCGTTTTTCTCTGCCGGAAGCGGACCTGTCGGTGAATATTCCCAGCCGGTTGAGTTCTCTCGAAAACGGCCGGCCGGTGGAGATCGGCATACGGCCGGAATTTGTGCAGCCCGAACTGGGCCGGGAGGTCAAAGGAGAAATCTGTTTCATCGAGCCCCAGGGCCGGGAGAGCCTGTTTGACATCCGGCTTGGCGATGGCAGCATCCTGCGGTCCATCCAACCCGCCCGCGACGATTTGAAGCTGAACGACCCGGTGGCTTGGGGCTTGAACTCGGAACGGATTCTGGTCTTTGATGAAAACGGAGACCGTATATGAGAATCCGGCCGGAAACCATCCGGGCCGGGTTAACGGACGGGCGCCGCAACGGCCCCCTGGCCATCGCCCACCGGGGTGCCAGTTCCTACGCGCCCGAAAACACCCTGGAGGCTTTTCGCAAAGCCGCCGCTTTGGGGGCCGATATGTGGGAACTGGACGTACGCCTGTCCGCCGACGGTGTGTGCATGGTCGCCCACAGCGATGACCTCGCGGCTACAACCGGCGAGAGCGGCCGGGTATCAAAGACCCCCTATGGGCGCCTGCGGCGCATCCCGGGCCTGAAAGGCGGTTTCATTCCCCGCTTTGATCAGGTTTTGGAATTGGCCCAAGACCTTGGGGCCGGTCTTTATGTCGAGCTAAAGGACGCGGATGCGGGACCGGAGGTGGTGCGACTCCTGACAGAGAAGAAATTCGAGCCGGCGGTCATCGGGTCGTTTCTCGCCGGAGTGATACGTTCGCTCAAAGCGTCCGGCTGTTCCTGGCCGCTGTCTATTCTGGTCCCGGCGCAAGCCGACCCGTTTGCGCTGGCGGAGCAGACCGGAGCCGACATGATCCATTTGTGCTGGGAGGGCAGCGCCCCGAATCCCCAGAAATTGATCACGTCCGAGTTGCTCGAACGGGCACGTTTTCAGGGGCTCGAGGTCGTGCTCTGGCATGAAGAGCGGCGCGAGATCGTGGCCGATCTGATCGGCCTGCCGGTTTGGGGCATTTGCAGCAGTGCGCCGGAAATGCTCAAACCTTTTGTCGCTTCGACCCAGCGTCCGATCCAGGTGGTCTGCCACAGAGGGGCCGGCTTTTTTGCGCCGGAAAACACCCTGTCCGCCGCCCGCATCTGCTACAACCAGGGATTCCAATTCGTGGAAATCGACGTGCGCACCACGGCCGACGGCATGCCCATCGTGATGCACGATGCGACCGTCGATCGAACGACAAACGGACACGGCCTCGTGCGCGATATGACCTGGGCTGAAATAGAGCGGCTGGACGCCGGGGCCTGGTTCGACCCATTTTACACCGGCGAGCCGGTTGCGCGCCTGGAAGATCTCCTGCGCCTGGCCCACGGCAATGGCGGCCTTTACATCGAGATCAAGGATGGACGCGAAGCCGCGGTCCTGGACGCCGTAGTTGGCGCCGGTATGGAGCAGCGCTGCTTTTACTGGTCGGAACACGCCGTCTGCCTGGAACGCCTGCGCCGGGCCGCCCCCTCGGCCAGCTTGATGCTGCGGCGCAAAGATGTCGCCAATTTGCCGCAGGCCATCGACCGTCTTTGTCCTTATATTGTTGAGTTTGAATGGCCCCATGCTGATCCGGATGATCTGGAAATCTGCCGGAAGGCGGGCGTCAAGCGTATGGCTTTATATCTGGGAACTGATGCGGACGTTTTCCGCGTACTGATCCGACTGAACTTCGAACTGATCAACCTTGACCGCAGTGACATTTTCAAAAGGGTATACCGGTCGAATATCGCCGAGGTAATCCGCCGTGACGAAACACCACAAATCACAGGAGGCCGCAGCCGCCTCCACGAGTAAACGACGCGTTACCGCCCTGGACGTCGCCAAGCGGGCGGGGGTGTCCCGATCAGCCGTCTCGCGCACCTTCACGCCGGGGGCGTACGTATCCGAGGAAATGCGCAATAAGGTTGAAAAAGCCGTCAAAGAACTCGGCTACCGGGTTAATTATCTGGCGCGCGGGGTAACCAAGCAGCGTTCGGACCTGGTAGGAATCGTGGCCGCGGATTTGGACAATCCGTTCCGCACCAAGCAGGTGGAGCATTTGACCGCCGCTTTGTTGGAATACAGCTACCGGCCGATATTGCTGCTGGTTGACCGGCACCATAATACCGGCCAACTGGTCGATCAAATGCTTCACTATATGGTTTCGGGCATCGTGGTGACGTCGGATGCGCCCTCGACCGAGATCTGCGAGGAATGCTACAAAAACCAGGTGCCGCTGGTCCTGGTGAATAAAGGCCCGGTCGGATTTCACGTGGATCGGGTGCAATGCGACAATGACAAGGGCGGGCAACTGGCCGCCGAAGAACTGTTCAGGGCCGGATGCAGGAATCCGGCGGTGGTGAAACCAGGCCCCATATCCTTTTCCATTGAACAACGCGTGGCTTCCTTTATTGATTGGTGGCGCCAAAAGGAGATCGCGCCCAAGGTAGTCACTACCAGTTCGCAGACATATGAGGGCGGGCGATTGGCCGCCAACACCCTTCTCGGTGACCATGACAAGCCGGACGGCGTGTTCTGCGCGGCGGACGCGATGGCGCTCGGTTTCCTGGATGAAAGTCGTTACGGCTTCGGTGTCAAAGTGCCCCGGGATATCAAACTGGTGGGTTTTGACAACGTGCCGCAGGCGGCCTGGAGTTCTTACGATCTGACGACAATACATCACCCCCCCAATGAATTGGCCCGGGCGGCCCTTGAATTCCTGGTCAAGAGAATTGGAAGACCGGAACAGAAGCCGGGATTGAAAATAGTTGATGTTGAGCTGGTTTCGCGCGGTTCCACTTCAAATAAAGATTAACAATAACTGATAATACCTAATTTAGCATTTTGTGCTCAATTAGGGTGGAAGAAGACTCAGTGCAGAATATCGACGAGATTCGCGACAGACTGGAAGTTGCCATTGATGTGGCCCGTGAAGCGGGTAAAATCGCCATCGAGTTTTTTCATAAGGCCGAGCGAGGTCTGCTGGAGGTAACCGCCAAAGGGATCCAGGATTACGTTACCCTGGCTGATCGCAAGGTGGAAGAATATATTCGGCGCCTGCTTGAACAAGCGTTTCCCAACGACGGTTTTTGGGGTGAGGAGAATACCGGCCGGGAGGAAACCCAGGGATTGTGGGTGGTCGATCCCATAGACGGTACCGGCAATTTTATACGTGGAATTGACATTTGGTGTATATCCATTGCCTACCAATTCAATTACGAAACCCAATTGGGCGTCGTCTTTGAACCGGTGCGTGACCGGCTCTATTCGGCGCGCCTCGGCCATGGGGCTTTTTCAAACGGACAGCCCATTAAGGTATCGAAAGACGTGGCCCATCAGAACAGTATGATGATTCTGGGGCATTCCTTTCGGCGGCCCATGGGCACGCATATCGAGGCCATCAATCACTTAAATAACCAGTTGATCGACTATCGCCTGTTCGGTGCCGCCGCTTTGGGATTGGCATACGTGGCCGCGGGAAAGGCCGAAGCCTTCTTCGAGGCCCACCTCAATTCCTGGGATGCGCTGGCCGGATTGCTGATCGTGGAAGAAGCCGGCGGCCGTTGTTCCACTTTTTCAGGACGTGACACGTTGATCCACGGGGGGCCGGTACTCGCCTGCACGGCATCGCTTTGGCCCATCACGAAATCCCTGCTGAGTATGTCGCAAGATGTCGAGAAATAAAGCACCTCGTTGCCCGCGGACCGACCATACGTTGTCATATGAACAATGTTTCTATCCTCGGTCAGTCTGGCCGTTTTTTTGACCAGAGGCGGTGTTTATATGAAACTACGAAAAATCTATCTCACGCAAAGCCGCAAAGACGCAAAGGAAATAACTGATATTATGTTTTATCTTGGCGCCTTGGCGTCTTTGCGTGAAAATAAACAGTTTCTTTTTTGATCAGACCGGGCGCTTGCGGCCAGTAGCGCCGCTAATACCAACTCACTGAATACGGAATTAAAAACATGACAAATCATCACCCGCGATCGATTTGGGGCAATGATATTCTGCCGGTGGAAATTGTGCTGCATCCATCCTGGTGGTTTCATCATGAAAGCATAACCTTTGATGAGGATTTTTTTTATCATCCCAAAAAGCGCGTTGAATCTGAAAGAGCCATGGAGCGGGCTCTCTACGAGCGGTGGGGAAATTTTGGTTTGGGCCTGGATCGCGATAAGGATGTCCCTCTCATTGGCCCCGTTCATTTGGCCTCCGGCTTTCCCATCGCCGATATGCTGGGGTGCGAAATCGTGTATCAGGGAAATTCCTCACCCCATGTTGTTGCGTTGAATTCGGAAACATTGAAAATCGACCCGCAACAGGCGTTTCAAAGTTCCGGTTTTAAGAAGATGCAGAAATTAATCGATGCCCTGAAAACAAGTTACGGTTATGTCACCGGTGATCTGAACTGGAGCGGCGTTTTAAACACAGCCCTGGACGTCCGCGGGCAGCAGGCATTTTTGGACATTTTCGAGAATCCGGAGGATTTTCACCGCTTTCTCAGCGCGATCGCAGCGGTTCTTGAAAAATTCTTCACCGGCGTTTTCAATGAAACCGGAACAACTTCAATTACCGCGAATCGAACCGTCCGCCACATACCCTCACCGGTGTGCCTGCATTCGTGCTGCACGTACACCATGATATCCACGGATGATTATGAGAATTTTTTTTCGTCCTATGATCACGCCTGGAGCCGGAAATACCGCCCTTACGGCATTCACTTCTGCGGCGCCGACCCCCATCGCTATGCGGAAAATTTCGCCAGAATCCCCCATCTGGATTTTCTGGACGTGGGTTGGGGCGGGGATGTAGAAATACTCCGCCAACATCTGCCGAACACGTTTTTAAACATCCGCTTGTCCCCGGTCGAACTGATCGCTTGGAACCAGCAGGAGATACGGGAGGCAATCAGAACCCGGGTCGAGGCCTCGGGCAACCCGTGGCTGACCGGGGTGTGCTGCATCAATATCGACCATCAGGCACCGGATGGAAACATTACGGCGATTTTTGAAACGGTTGAAGAGCTTCGCAGAGAATACGCGGTTCAGAACCGATAATACCAGGGGCGGGAAAAAGGGTCAGATTTAAGAAATTTGCGTATTTAGTTGAACATTTCGTAGAAGCGATTTGATAAGACTTCTGAGAATCCAATATTCCGATGCGTATGATTTTGTTATAAAGTCAGGGATGTCTCGCGCAATCGCACCGTCTTCGCACTATCCCTTGCCCAGCTTATCATTTTTTTTGAGTTCGTCTGCAACGTAATCCAGGCCCAAGGATTCCAAAGTCCCTCTGGCGGGATAGCCGGTGTTTGTATCCCATCCTTGCAACTTATAAAACCGGGTTTTAAATTCTTCAAATTTTTTTCTATCAAAATGTCGGCCCAGCACTTTAATATAACGCCACTTTTCGTTTTCAAGTCCGGGCATGAACTCGGCGTGGTAATTAAGGGAAAAACTGGGCTGCGTGTATAGATAATCGGCAAAATGAACCATATCCCGGTGCCTTCCCTGCAGCGTCCAGATTGCATGATCCAGGTTCCATATTTTTCTTCCGAGCTCGATACCGTCAAGGAAGGAGAAGTTTTTACCGGTGACGGCATTGAGAAATTTAGGCTCGGCGATTCCTGTAGACCCGACCTTCCCGGGGGCCTGAAGATTTAGAAAATCCAGCCAGCGCCAGTCACAAAACTGTACGGACTGTTTCCAGAACCGAGTATAATACCTGTGCCAGGTGACCAGTTTGGCGATATGCTCGGAATACATGTTCGCGGTACTGAAGTCCAGCATTTGTCTGTCTCCCTGAAACGGCACCATTTTATCCGTGTAGATTTTGACAACCTCTTCGGCCGACCCATATATGGGAATTCCCCAACGTTTACTATATGTGGGATTACTTCTTAACTGATCGAACCCGTGCTCGTTAATGTCCCGGTCTCCAAAAATGGTGCCATAGGCCCAGTCCAGTTGCGACCGTGCTTCTTTATGGCGCGGCAGCCCCCAAATCGGAAACATTAGGCGTCCGGTTTTCAAGTCTCCATTGGCACCGTCCAGTCTCCCCCACTTTTCAGCCGCCCTGACAAAGCCCTCGGCCAAATCGTCACCGAACTGGTGTTTGTTCCCCGTGCCGTCATTTCGATAGGCGATCGCTTTGACCAGTTGCTCGGCGAATTCCAGCTTGCCGTAATTTTTGAAATCAAGTGGACAATCAATCTCTTGGCCCGGTCCCAGGATTGCGGATCGGTGAAGATTTCTGAGGTATAGCTCTCCCCAAAGCATCTCCGCCGCGTTCAAACCATATCGGTTCATCAGATCGCTCGCTTGGCGTTGAACGTCAAGCGTATTTGCGAAAGGATAAAAAGCGGTCGTAAAACAGGTGGCCTCATTGCCGATACCGTCTTCATATCTTCCCCGGCAACCGGAATGACAGCCAATGCATGCCTGCGGTCTCTTGCCGACTGAAGGCTTTCCCCGTCTATATAAAGTGCCAGGTACGGGAGGACTTTGAAAATCAACAGTCATGAATTTCCTTTTCAGATTTTCCAGGTTGAACGCGTATTTGTTTTTCTGCCACAACCGAGCCTGCATGAGGGCTTTGGGATTATGGACCCGAATACTGCCTGTACCGATAACGCTAATGGCTTTCAGTCGTTTTGATCCCCACACGGCGCCAAAGCCCCCCTGACCGGCGGCGCTACTGGCATCGTGTATCAGGCACGCCATTCTGCTTAAATATTCTCCGGCAGGTCCGATTGCCAGAACAGCAGGACGTTGGGTGGATTGACCACCGTCTTTACCGACGGGTTCCATCCAGTCGCCATAAATCCGATTTCCGGCAACATATGCCCAGATCTTTTTCTGGCATTCCCAGGTGTCTGTTCCCCATAAGGACAGGTCACCGCAATTTCGGATAGCAACTGCGTCGTTCCGAATATCCAACCAGATCGGTTCGTCCGCCTGAACCTCAATCACAATTCCGTCCCACCCCGCATATTTCAGCATGGATGAGAATCTTCCACCCAAATTACTGCGGGTAAACCAGCCAATGGGGATTGATTGAACGCCAATCCCCTGTATCTCTGTTCTTGCGGCGCCGGCCGGGGTCAGGGTGCCCGAAAGTGGAGAGGTCATTAAAGTGACGACATTGGCGGGATCAAATCCATCAATGGTTTTATCCTCCACCAGATCAAAAAAAATTGCCGAACCCATGCCGTGGCCGCCAATCCATTTTTCGTATTTGCTGGTTGGAATGGCTGTTATTTTTCTATTCGTTAGGTTCAGTTTTAATAGTTTACCGGCATAGCCAGCCATCTTCCTATCCTCCGGTAGAAATATAATTGACGGGGACCTCTCATATTTGGGGACGGCGTCAACGCCTAGCCTTGCTGATAACCCAGCCTCCGCCAGGTTATACCCCGTAAATTGACCTTATACCCCTGATCCCCTTCTTGCACCGGGATCTCTTTTGTAAATTTTATCGCACCAACGGGACATACTTCCACGCAGGCCTGCTTTCCTTCCGGCCCCCCACCTGCATCGTCCCAGTGATAAGGTGTATTGGCACACAGGTCACACTTCCGGCCTTTCAGATCACCGTTAAAATTTTCATCTGAGACCACTGCGGGTCTACTTGGTGTATAAGGGCAGGCGTCGATACAATCGCCACAGCCAATGCATTTGGTTCTATCTATCATTCTAACGTTTCCATATCTGGCATTGGCCCGAAGCGCATCTGCAGGACATGCAACCACACAGGCAGGGTCAACGCACTGCCTGCATTGCTCAATCTCCACGTCATCAGGAAAAGATTCAAAAGCGTTCTGGATTATCTGAATTCTTGACAAAGAGGGATTCTCAACTCCTTCGTGTACCAGAGTACATGCGAGCATACAGCTGGTACAACCCTGACACTTCCTGATATCAACAAGCAGATATCCCTGGGAAGGTGGGATCTCACCGTGAATTTCATCTCGTCTTATCATATTACTGAAACCCTTCTTGACAGAAGCAGAACAGCCAGTACCCACAACAAAGATGACTGTACCTGTGTACTTCAAGAAATTCCTGCGAGAGATCGTCTCATTACCATTCATACTTTGGTCGTCTATCTGGTAAATCACAGATTTAAGTCTCCTTTCCTGGGAGAAATAATAACGAAAACTGTAGATATCAGATCATAAAATTTAAATATTACAATAACTTCCAAAATACTTTGCAACACTGATTACCAGAGCTATTATCTGAAAATCGTTACTACCAATCAGTTACTGTATCAGAAATGCAATATCAAGCATTTATGCATCTAAAAAATTAGCGATAACCGGGACGTTCGTGCACAACGTGCATAACTCGGGAATGGGTATTCCTGGAGCCTTTATACACGTTGTGCACGAACGTCCCCTCTATTCCCCGCTATTCCGCTTTCAGTCATCGCACCTTTCCGAGGTGGTGTCATAAATTAGATCTCCGCACCAGCCTACTTTACTTTTGAAATATCGACCTCATTCTGATAACACATTCCGATATCAGTAATTACGCAAACTTCGGGCGATCCTAAGTCGTGTGGTGATCCCTTGACACATCGGAAGATCGGGCTAACTCTTTTGCGTAAGCGCACCTCATTCCCCTGAAAATGTATCGCCGGCCTTCGAAGAAACGGATTTCACGGGCGTGATAAAAGAGGAAACGATTATGTTCAGAAAAACTCATGGGAAGCATCGGGTTTCAAAGCGCCATCTAATTCTGTTGATTATTTGCGTGGCCACCCTGGATATCGCCTTTGTGGCCTTTTTTTATATGGCAACGTTCCGTCGAGATATCAATCGATACGTAGAATATCTGACTGCCATCGGTGGGGGTGTTTCCACTCAGATGACCTCACTCGGTCTTTTTTTGGAAAGAGATGCCGTTCATCTTTCCAACGATATGACGATAAAGAAGTGGGTATCGCAAGCCAAAAATTCGCTCCGGGCCGAAGGTGGTGGAAAGGGGGGGGCGCAAACATTTGAGATACGCAAGGCACTGCATGACTATCTCTATTCTCGTTTCCACTGGATCAAACGCATGAAAAAAGGCAGGGGCAGAATGACCGGAATGCCGGGGCGAAAACCGCCGCCGCCTCCAATGAGCAAACCGAAAGGCATCGGCGGGCAAAACATCCAGTTCTTCATTGCTCCCGAGAATGTAGCGCTGCTGCGCACCCATGAACCCGAACGGTTCGGTGATGTGCCCAGCACCTACCGGAACCTTCTTCAGCGTGCCGAAATGCAGAACGCGCCGTTGAACGGTTTGGATATCGACCCTTATTTCGCCGGCCTGCGCGGCATCGCTCCCATAACGGCCAATGGCCGAAGTGCCCGGAGCGGGGTGATGGGATATGTGGAAGTCGGGCAAAGCTTCGAAAATATATTGATCAACCTGAAAGACCTTTTGAAGGAGCAGGAAATTAACATCGATTTTGCGGTGCTGTTGAAGAAAGGCGCTGCCGATGCCCTCACCGGCAACGGATCTTCGAGCCGAGCCCGAATGTGTACCGGAGACTACGATGTCATTGCGGCGACCGACGCCGTGCCAGGGGTTATATGCAGCAGCAAACGGTTTAGGGGAGTCCTGGATGAGCTTCCCGGAGGATGCCTGGTCAAGAGTGAGGAACGCTTCTATGTCGTGGGCGCCATGCCTGATCCGACGGCGGGGCTGCGAAGTATGAAAATGACCGAAAAAAAGCGGATTTGGCTTTCGTAACCTGGTTTCCGGTGGTGCCGCAGAGTTTCAGAGAGCTCATTTTTGACAAAATCTGGGGAGCACTCATTTTTGGTGTCGTGTCCTTCGTGTGCCTGATGGCGGCGCTGACGACCTTATGGCACTTTGCCAGCCGGAAATTAAACCGTCTGGTGGATTCCAAAACGGCGGAGCTTGCCCAAGCCAATCGGGATCTGACAGTTGCCAAGGAAGATGCTGAAAGCGCCAAGGATCAAGCCGAAGCCGCCAACAAAGCCAAAAGTGAATTCCTGGCCAACATGAGCCACGAGATTCGTACCCCTATGAATGCGATCATCGGAATCGGTGATCTGATGACCGGCACCGAGCTTAATTCCAAGCAGACCGAATACCTCGATGTGCTGCGTTCGTCGTCACGCTCGTTGTTGGACGAAGCCGCTACGCGGCAGAAAAAAAATTAAAATAGTGTATACTCCTTTATCTGTCCAATTTCGGGCACACGTAAAA
>Ga0049117_10000424_pt1 | contig 15324 bp, 9 predicted proteins | sample WorMetHERISLAND1_2_FD_55105 | JGI IMG/M metagenome (GOLD analysis project Ga0049117, IMG submission 55105) | Marine gutless worms symbiont microbial communities from Max Planck institute for Marine Microbiology, Germany - Olavius geniculatus... | ecosystem: Host-associated > Annelida > Digestive...
GCTCGTCGGATTTTGTCGAGAGGGTATTGAAGCAAGCCGATGAACAGTTGTTATATTGCGGTACGCAAATTGGGATATAGATGCAGCGATGTTTCCAAAACCATGAGGATCAGCGCGGGTACGGTAAGCAAAGCGGCCAATTTCGGCAATAAATTATCAGGGATTGGTAAAATTCAAAAACTGATATTGGATACCTGACCTCTGAGAAGGTCCTTTAAAGAACCGAATTGTCAAAATAGATAAATGGAACGGACGTCCTAAATATTTAAGGCAACTAACCAATTGAAATCATAAATATTCCAAAAAAATTGCGAAATTATCCATAAAGAAAGGAGGAGTTGTGACCGGATCTGTCACGTCCGTCTGATATATTCTCCTTCTGGGAAGGGGAATATATGAATATCGACCAACTTAAACAGCAAATTCCGGATCAAGCCAGTTGTCGCAAGTCCTTTAAAATAATTATAAAAAAGGGGACTATGTGCTATCGTCAAATTGCCTTCTAAATTTTGTAAATCAATCTGTAGAAATATTATAATAGTAAGAAGGCTTAATCTCGAGAATTTTTAAGTCGGGACTTTCCCACCTTCAAATCAGTTCTATTACTCAGAGCTTCTTTAAATATTTTAACTGGGTATTCTATGCTTGAAGCTTAAGCTTCGTAGAAGGCGGTTATTATCTTATAAGGGACATTTAACGTGATTTCATTTGTTCAACAGCAATTTGATTTTTCAAGTTTATTAATTCACAGGGAGTCAGTATTAATTGTTGAAATAGAATGAATTTCACGATAGATTAAATTCTGAAACCAATAACATACCAATATTACAATAATTTGTCTGCAATTTAACCAGTCAACTATGATTAAAGCAGTATGCTGATATAAGCCCGGAAAGAACTATAGCTTGAGATCAATTTAACTTGCATATATATAGCTTTTAAGTTAAGCGATATTTAAATCCTCTAACAATATATCAGCAGCTTACAATCTACTTTTTTGTAAATATTTACCTCAGATCTTTCAATATCTGTAATAAATCAGCGAATAGAGCAATAAAGAGATAATTTACATGGAGCCTAATGAAGCAAGGATTTTTGGATTATCTGCAAAAAGCAATATGTAGGAAGTATCTCAAAGCATACAATATCTAATCGGGGAACTACAATGGCTACAGCAGATCAAATTAAGACCCTGATTCGTTCACATTTCAGTGACGATCCAGAGCGCTTTTTTGCTATTGCACTCCAAGTTGCTGCCCACGAGGCCCAACAAGGACACGGTGCATTGGCCCACGATATTCGTAAAATCGTCGATAAGGCTCGACGGACTAAAGGGCCTAAGATAATAAAGTTCCCAGTAGATCTCAGAAATCTTGTTATATCCCAAGAACCTACCGTTCCTATGTCGGCTCTTGTCCTTCCAATCAATCTTCGAGATCGAATCAGAAGAATTGTTCATGAATACCGTCAGCAACACAAACTTAAAAGCCATGGTCTCTCTCATCGCCGGAAGATCCTTCTGATCGGACCGCCAGGTACTGGAAAGACTATGACTGCCAAAGTGCTGGCCCATGAGGTAAGGTTGCCATTACATACTGTTCTCGTTGATAAGCTGGTCACCAGATTCATGGGAGAAACAAGCGCAAAGCTACGTCAGATATTTGATTTGATGCGACAAGAAACTGGGGTTTACCTTTTCGATGAGTTTGACGCCATCGGTGGAGAACGATCTTTAGAAAATGATGTAGGGGAAATGCGACGAGTGCTGAACTCATTCCTTCAGTTTATAGAGCAGGATATATCGGATAGTCTAATTGTGGCTGCTACAAATAGCCCGAAACTTCTCGACCGAGCTCTGTATAGGCGATTTGATGACGTTCTTTATTACGAGCAGCCGAAGGCAGATGACCGAAAGCGCCTGACTAAGAATGTCCTTGGATCTTTTCTCGCCCCGCGGTTTTCCTGGAATGTAGTACTTTCTGAAAGTGATGGATTGAGCCATGCGGAAATCGATCAAGCCTGTCAAGATGCAATCAAGCAGGTGATTCTGACCGATCGAGAAACGGTAAATGCCAGCTTGATTAGAAAGATGCTAAAAGAAAGGCAAGAGGCACATCAAAGTCGAAGGGAATAATTTTTCATGCCAAATGAACGCTTCCCGCACATTTTTCTTGAAGGTCCTACTCGATCACAAGGTTTCACGAATCCGCGACAAGGCGGTTCCAGCCCCAGGATACCCGATCGCAATCGTGCACAGCACAGTCGATATCTGAGTCAACGCATAGAGGCTGCTTGGGCACGAGCTGATCAGCAACGGCAAGCGGTTGCGCACGTCGAGAGAAACGGTACATACATCGATTTTATTGGCCAGCCTGGCCACGAGCTTGTGCTGAAAAGCCTGGAGGCTATACGCTCGGGTATTCGCCTTCTAAATGTACGCAGAGAAGGTGAAGGCAGCCAGGAGCGTATACTTGCTACAGTTTATGTACCAAGCAGCAAGCGGGGGCATTTTTTAAGAAGGATAAACGCATACACCAATGAAGAGACAAGATCTGGAAAACCAAAACATGAAAAACTTATTAATAGTATATCCGACATTCGATATTCCATAGTCGAATCATTTTGGCAGGATGACCTGGACCTAATACCCAATGAAAATCCCGTATGGATCGAAGTCTGGTTGAGCAGTGAAAATGATGAGATCATAGAGCGGTTTAACGAATTTCTGCAACAGCTTCAGATTGAAAAAGGCGAAGGTAATATAAAGTTTCCAGAACGTACTGTCCAGATAATTTTGGCTAACCGTTTTCAATTGGAACAGATAATTGAAGGGTCAGATGACATCGCTGAGTTTAGGCTTGCCAAGGAAATAGCTTCTTTTTTCATCGAATTAGAAAACCAGGAACAGCTTGAGTGGGTCCGCGAGCTCCACGAAAGAACTGAGTACAATGAGGACACGGAAGTTTTCGTATGTATACTTGATTCGGGTGTAAACAACGGACACTCACTTATTCAGCCTGTTCTGCTTAACTCTGATCTCCATACAGTTAATGCGAATTGGGGGCCCAACGACCATGACGGACACGGTACATTAATGGCTGGAGCAGCAACCTACGGTGATCTATTGGACGCATTGACATCTGGCAATAACATTCGAATAGAACATCGTCTGGAGTCCGCCAAAATCCTTCCTCCTCCTCCCGAGCAGAATCCGCAGCGGTTGTGGGGCTATATAACTGCCCAAGGGCTCTATCGAGCTGAGATTCAGAATCCAAACTGCAAACGAATCGGGTGTTTGGCTGTCACATCGTCGGATTTTAGAGATCGGGGAAGGCCCTCTTCATGGTCTGGGAAATTGGATGAATTATCATCTGGCGCTGAGGATGACCGTAAGCGACTTTTCATAGTTAGCTCTGGGAATGTAGAAGACTCGAACAGTTGGCTAAGATATTTCACAGACAATTTAACCAACGAAGTACATGATCCGGGACAGGCCTGGAATGCATTGACTGTTGGTGCTTACACCGAAAAGGCAGATATTCGTGACCCCACTCTCGCAGGCTATGAGCCAATAGCGCCGGTGGGCGGATTATCTCCATTCAGTACGACATCGTGCACATGGCCTGCTCGTGAATGGCCGATCAAACCAGAGGTATTATTAGAAGGTGGGAATGTAGCAAGAGGACCAAACGATTCTGTATTTGATACTGAAGACCTAAAACTGCTCTCAACTTACTACAATCCAACTGTTGCACAATTTGCCCCGTTCTGCGCGACAAGCGCAACCGCAGCGCTGGCATCACGAATGGCTGCACAAATCCAGGCGTTGTACCCCGAGGCATGGCCGGAAACAATCCGCGGCTTGATCGTCCATACAGCAAAATGGACTAACACTATGAAACGGCAATTCCTGAGTGACGAAAGCAAAACATCATACGCTTATTTGCTTCGAGTTTGCGGTTATGGCGTGCCAAGTCTGGGACACGCATTGTATTGTGCCGCAAATTCTCTAACCCTGATTTCTCAATCCGAGCTGCAACCTTATGACCGGCGTGATGGCCGCTATATTACCAAAGATATGCATATGTACCGCTTACCCTGGCCATCAGATGTATTACTTGAACTGGGTGAAGTACCAGTAAAAATGCGCGTCACTCTTTCGTATTTCATAGAACCTGGTCCAGGTGAAGTGGGTTGGCAGGATCGATATCGCTACCCTTCCCATTTGCTGCGTTTTGAGCTGAACGGTTCAGGAGAATCCGAGGACGAGTTCGTACAAAGAGTAAACCGCCAAGCTCGCGGTAACGGTGAACATCCCGGTACTGAAGGTCCTGGTAATAAATGGGTCATCGGGAAGGCTCGGGATGTAGGATCAATTCACTCTGACATTTGGCAGGGAACAGCTGCTGAGTTATCCTTGTCCAACCTTATTGCGGTTTACCCAGCAGTTGGATGGTGGAGAGAGCGACATCACCTCAAACGTTGGAATAATACTTGCCGATATTCTCTTATTGTTTCTATCCAGCCGCCAGCCGAAAACATTGATATCTATACTCCGGTCGCAATTCAGGTTGGAATTGCCGTTCCGATCGAAGTACCCGTAATGTAAAAATCAAATACAAGAATTGATTGAAACTCGAACTGGGGTCGGAACACGGTGAACGGCTGACAATTAGGGACATATCGGGACATTCATGAAAAAAAGCATTTCCTGTATAAAATAGATAGATATGAATATAATAATGACCGTCCCGGTTATCCCCATAATACCGTAAACTTAGTAAAGCCTTCGCCTGAAGGTGAGGGATTTACTCCCATGCTCCAAAGGGGATCTTAAAATTTAAGCCTTGTAGTTACTACTGTTTTTCAGTTAGGTAGAAGACTATGAACATCAGCTTGGCCGTTCCGAACCTCATGTCCTCGAAGACCTTTCTTCAACCTCCGCTTGGTTTGTGCAGTGCTGCCGCACGCCTCAGGAGCAATGGCCATAAGGTCACAATCAATGATTTCCGAACCTCCAAGTCAACGACAGCTGATGCTGTTGCGAGCATCCCTTCTGATGCGGATCTCTGTGTTGTTTCGACGTCTCCCTACGATATGATGCAGATGTATCACTCCGACTACCGACTCCGATATTGCATAGAATTTATAAAAAAGCTCGTACAGTCTCGCCCCGATTTACCTGTTGCTGTCTGCGGAGCACATGGCACTCTCAAACCGAAATTACTCGGCTCTCAAATTCCCGGTGTTATAATACTCCGTTGGGAGATTGACCATCTAATAGGCCGACTCGCCCTTGCAATGGAAACCGGTGAAAGCCTACAGACCGTTCCAAACCTCGCGCTTTGGTCAGACGGAGGAGTGTATTGCACAGAGTATGATGACGAACTCGCCCATCCCGAATTTGGGCCGGACGATCTCATGCCGGCTTGGGATCTCGTAGACCTGTCGAATTATTTTGGCTACGAACTCCATGGGGAACGCTACCTCCGTCTGGATCGTTGGGGTGTACTCCAAGGTTCTAGAGGTTGCCCATGGGCCTGCAACTTTTGTTACAACTTTTGGGGTGGGAAGGTTCGTTACAGATCTCCTGCCGCAGTCGCCAAAGAACTTGATTTCTTAGAAAAGGACCGCTGTGCCAATCGCGTCTTTTTTCTCGACAGTAATTTCACTCTGAATCGCGATTGGGCGCTCAAGGTCTGCGCTGAGATTGCGAGCCTTGGTTCACGACTTGGATGGCTTTGTCAGACGCGCTGTGACCTTATCGACGATCGAATGCTGTCTGCAATGAAAAATAGCGGCTGCGTAGCTATCCAATTTGGGATTGAGGCGTATGACGATAAGGTCCTTCACAACCTGAATAAGAAGATCACGTCAGGTCAGGTCCGTGAAGCCATTAATGCGACTCGAAAAGCAGGCATTTCCCCTGCTGCCTTTGTTATGCTGGGAACTCCCTTCGACTCAAACGAGAGCGCACAAAGCACCCTTGAGTACCTCACTCGCGAACGAGTCCCCTTCATCCCTATCCTATACAGCCCTCGTCTTGGATCTTTCTTGGGTGATGAGATATGGAAGCGGGAATCTTGTCATACATGGGAGGACGCCCTTCGCCTCCGTGGTCGTATTTCCGGAAGATTGGAGTTAATAGACCTTATCGAATCCCACAAAAAAGCTCGTGGTCGTTCTTTCGGGGGTGTTCCCAAAGGAGCGAAACAATCTGGGTGCGAAAGAAAGGAGTATTCCGGCCACCGCTCGCGATTTGAATCAGCTGTTATCCTTAAAGGACCCTATGCTTTTCCCGAGAAGTTCGCCCTTTCTCCCAGTGACAAGCAGACGTCAGATTGGACTCCATTTGTGTCACTCCCAATCACCGAAAAGTGCACATTTAGATGCGTGTATTGCGGCATAGGGGGAGAAAACACAATCTCGCCTCAGAGCACGTTTACCTTAGAGGACATTATAGACACCTCCCTTGAAGTTCGTTCTGCTGGAATCAATAAAATTCGTCTAACGGGTGGAGAACCCCTGTTACACGGCGACATTGGTGAGATCCTCCGTTTTCTTACAGAAGAGGGATTTTACACTCTGCTCAATACTAATGCATCATTTGTGACCCAAAGGCTTGATGCATTTCTTCGCCCCTCTTCAAACCTTCATGTTGCGGTCTCATTGGATACTCTTCGGAAAGACCGGTTCAACCAAATCTCCCAGAGCACTGGATTTTATGATAATGTACTCGAGGGTATTGAGCTTCTGGGAAAACTGGGTTTGCTGATGCGTATCAATATGGTCGTCGGGAGTTTCAACCTCGACGAGGTTCCAGACATGATTGAATTCTGCAGAAAAAAAGGGTGTGACTTGAAACTCCAAGAAGTCGCAAGCGTACCTTACCCACACGGTAGATGGCAGGACATCCATGTCGACTTTCGCGAACTAGAGGCGGAACTTTGCCGGTGCTCAACGGTTGTTCTCCAGCACCCTTATGCATCTGCTTTCGGAGTCCCAGTTGCCATATACGACATAGATGGCGTGTACGTAACTGTCAAGGCATTCGCTCATGGCTCTCGATTCGACAAAATCGAGATCTGTAAAGGCTGCTCACACTTTCCTTGCCAAGAAGGCTTGTATGACATTTACGTACTTGGCGACCGAACGATTGCTCCCTGCCGTTGGCGACGTTTCGGCGGAAAAGGGCGTTTCCGTGGTGATCTATCCCACACAATTCAATCTTTTCGGCGAGCGATCCACATTACCCCCGACCCTGTCAAGGACAAGGATCTGCATCCGGTTATTCCTGTTCGGCCAACCACCTCCGTGGAGTTCCTCTGATGGCTATTTTGAAAAATATGAAGGATAGGGTTGACCAGAAGGTGAGACTATCTGTGTTTAACCACTCAAACACCACCAAGAATCCCGGTTGGGTTCGGTTATTCAACACGCGCAGAAGGTCGAGTGCGCAACTTGAACTCGCTATTTTTAGGGACCTGCAAACGGGAGCGAGTACCTCCTACACTCTTGAGGGTCGCCTTGGCATGAAACAGGTCGATTCCCTCCTTTCGGATGGTATTTTAGTTGACATAGAACGAGATGAAATCGATGAAATCCGCACTGAGTACTTGAGTCACCGGGCCGCGGAAGATACGACATTAATTATCGTTCCAACTCTTGACTGCAATATGAACTGTTCTTATTGCTTCGTCCATCGACGCGCTGTCAGAATGCAGCCTGAAGGAGCTGACGCTCTCGTTCGGTTTGTTCAATCGTGCGCGCAGGTGAGTCCGTCACTTAATATCGAGTGGTTTGGTGGAGAACCTCTATTGAGCCATCGGCTTGTCACCGAAACCCAAATGAGAATTTCTAGAATCGTGGCAGATCATGGTTTAACGTGTAGGGCCGCAGTATCGACGAACGGCTTTCTTCTCAACAAACGCCGCATTCGCGGTCTCGTCGCCGCCGGCATCGGTCGCTTCAACATAACGATCGACGGCCCACAACGAATTCACGATTTTCGCCGTTTCACCAAGAATGGAGCGCCTACTTTCAATATCATTCTAAAGAATTTCCTGACAGCGGTGCAACACGCCACCGTTCGACTCACTATCATGGTAGATAAAACTAACGTCATGCACATGGATGAAATCGTGCACTATCTCGCTGAACTCAGATTTGGCAATCGGCTATCGGTGAAATTTAAAGCGGTCACAGATCCTCCAAACGAGCAGTCCTTTGACACTCCGTCGCACTTCGAGTACGCTCGAACGGCGGCTCTTCAGGAACTTGCTCGCAGAGTCGGACTGCGGGTTCAGAGCACGTTCAAGATTCGTGGCCTTTGTGTGAAGAACCGCATCAACACCTTCACCATTGGACCCGATCTGACATTATTTAGATGCACAGACTCCTTCGACAAGAAAGAGGGGATTGGATTTGTGCGCAACGACGGAGAATTAGAATTAAGGGAAACAGCCCTACGTTGGCCGGCCGATGAACCATTCTCGAGGCCAGACTGTAAAAAATGCGTGCTGTTACCTCTCTGTTTCGGGGGTTGTCCACTGCGTCGTTATCATTATCAATCGAATTGGTGCCCTGCTGAGACGAGAGATGTCGGCGATCTTCTTGAGGAGGTGTTGCCCGTTTTGGGCCCGAGCACATCGGCCTTTCCAGAACCCTTAAGAAACCCGTGATGAAAACGATGCCTTCCCCAAAAAGGACCCTATTCATTGATCCACTGACTGGCTGTGTGAAGCTCGCGCGAAGGCGTTCAGCTTTTGGTTCGACCGTCCCGAGTGAGAGATTTCGAAATCAATGGCGATTGAAGTCGAAACACCCCGCCAACGGTTTTCGGAATCTCACTCTATGTCTAACCGACCGTTGTAATTTATCATGCCGCTATTGCTGGCAGGCGCAAATGCGTAAGCCAGCTGGATCCGATATGTCTTTTGAAACCATTTCACACTGGTTACATTTCTTTCTCGAAACCAACCCTGCAACGCCTTCGAAGATTACCTATTATGGCGGAGAGCCGCTTTTAAGAATTGATCTACTTGAGTACTCAGCTAAAATGGTCCAAGCTATATGCTCTCGGAAAAGAACAGAACCACCACGACAGCACGTATTCACCAACGGAACGATGCTGACGTCATCGGTACTTGATATTTTCGGTGAACATCACATATTCCCGATAATTTCCTTGGATGGTGATGCTACCACAACGAATACTCATCGTGTATCCATAAATGGCGTTCCAGCTTGGGCAGCCATATCTAAAGGCATCAGCCGCCTCAAAGATCGCGGTTTACCCTTCGGCGTTTCTTGTACTCTGAGCCGCCTCCAATTCGATGTCGAGACTTGTGCGGGCTACCTTGTCAACGAAGTAAGGCCCAACTCGATTGAGTTCTGTCTTCGACACGATCGCGATGCTAAGCGGATTTACGGTAATCAGCAAATCGAATTCGCCAGCCTGTTTTCAGCATGGGACCTCTGTCTTAAAAAGGGAGTCTATATTGTTGACCTCGCTAAACGGATTCGCCCCCTAATTGATAGAATTCCCCTTCACAATAGCTCGAGCGGGTGTAAAAACAAGCTCGCAGTAATGCCAAACGGTAAGATCAGTCCCTTTAATGGCGCTGTAGTTTTCCCTGAATTGCAGGTTGCTCCCGAAAGCCTCACATGGCAAAAACTTTTCTCCAAGGTGTGGAACCGCGAAGTTAGGACTCAAATCAAGTGCGACCACTGTCCAGCGATATTCATCTGTGGTCAAGGTAGCGCTTTCTCATCTTATATTCAACACTCTGTCTTTGATCGGCCACCTGTTCTTCACTGCGAGTATAGCCTCGCCCTTCTAGATTTTTTAGGTCAGAGATTGGATACTCAGTTCTGTCTTCGTGGACAAAATAGCTCTGTGCTTGACGTACCACCGGAGGAAATCGCATCCCTTGTTAGGATGCCACGAGAGGGGGGCTGGTGATGGTAGGCATCTTTTGTCCAAATGCCGTGTGATGACCGAGTATTGGAGAAATCGTGATATGCACGCAGATACGTTACCTTTCTTCCATTTTGAAGTAATTCTTGCACCTTATAGAGATCCTCTGATTGCACGGCACAATTCTTTTCGAGAATGCTGGGAGCTTCCACGTGAATAGGCATAAGTTGATGAACGTTCGTTGAACCGAGCGAGACGTGAGTGGCTCGATGAGATTGATGTTACTGGCGAATATAGGGACCCCTTGATAGGTTCATTACACTATGTTTCGGACTGGTCACTGACCTCGGCTTCTTTATACTAACGTGAAATCTGCCGGGTTAGTTGAGTATTCCTTTATGACGCTAATCCATTTACGAGAAACACGATTACGGTTGAGCCCAATAGACTGGTTCTTAATCCGCTTCCGCTTCGATTCAATCTATGGTGCTCGGAGTCCTAAGGAGTATACATGAAGGTTTGCCTCGTACCAACGATTCCGCTTCCCCCGTCGAATCCGGAACCGTATATACCTCTTGGTTTGCTCACCTTGGTTGCTTGTCTCGAAAAGAACGGTTTGTGTGATGTGGAGATTTGGGATGCAGCGTTTGCACTAAAAGAAGGCTCTGTTCCATCAGATGTAAGGTTCTTTCGTAATTCAGCATCACAACTCGCACAATTGAATGCCGATATGTACGGTTTTTCGACAAAGTGCGGATCCTATGCACACACATTGACCATGGTTAAACACTTACGGTATGTAGCCCCTGATGCATTCATAGTACTTGGCGGTCCGCATGCCAGCTCTTCGGACACACGAACTCTGAATAGTTTTCCATTTATTGATGCCGTCATAAGAGGTGAAGGCGAATCCCCCTTGCAGGCACTTGTACATCGGTTGGACCACCATGCCCCTATCGATGATGTACCGTCTTTAACATGGCGGTCTGGTCTAAATATTACTCGGAACCCGGATGCGAAGTGTTTCATCTCTCTCGACAGATTGCCGTTTCCAGCATACGACCGTTACTCTAAATTATTTCAAGACTATACCCGTAACAAACCCTCGGACGACATTCAGAGCTACATTCCCGTGGAAGCAAGCCGGGGATGCCCATATAATTGCAACTTCTGTTATAGCGCCGCACACTGGAAGGGGCACTACCGCAGTAAGTCATCCAAGCGTGTTGCAGCAGACCTCCTCAAATTGCGGCAGCTTTATGGCGTTGAGGAGGTTTTCTTCACTGATGACATATTTACCCTTGATCAAAAACAAGTTGCTGCCATATCAAGAAATCTTGCCAAGCTTGGAGCGCCTGTGCGATGGAGTTGTTACGGACGGACTGACCATGTAGATGCACGTCTTCTCAAACTGATGGCAGATGGTGGGTGTGCACAGATTTACTATGGTATCGAGAGTGGTTCTCCTCGGATTTTACGACAGCTACGCAAGCCTATTAACATTGATGAAACCCTGGACAAGCTTAAAATGACCATTGACCATGGAATTCAGGTGACTGGATCATTCATTATGGGTTTCCCAGGAGAAACCCGGGAGGAACTTGGAGCGACACTGGATGAATTTCTGGACGTTGTCGAGACCGGAGCAGTCGCTAAGCTTCATCAACTCGGTGTTGTAGCTGGTAGCCGCTTATGGAAGGAAGGGGGCGGAGCCATATTCGAAGAACCGTCTCTCGAACAACAGAAGTTTCGATCGGATTACCTTATTTCCGATGACGTATTAGAAATGATTAAAAGTGATCGAGAGTTGTTTTGCTACTACTACCGCTACGCTCAACCGAACTTACAAAGGAATCTTTTCAAGATTTATCGTATAGAATTTCTTTTCCCCATCTTTTTAAGTGCAATCAAGCTGTTGAGGCTGCAAATGAAAGACGGGTTTTCAATAGTTCAATGGATTGATGACTGGGCACTTAAAAACGGGATCAATCAAGCCATGGAATGGTCTATTGACATCGAAAAAGCGATCACTGAGTTCGGTTGTGCCCTAATTGAACTTAGCTATGAATTAGGCTTGGGGGATTCGATTTATAAGGAAGTTGAGAACACGAAGCGTTCATGGGAGGCGAACGAGCTGACTCCTATCGACATCTCAAAGACGATTCGGTGTTTGGCACCAAGAGAAACGCTCCATCAATAAGAATTGTCACTTGATGCCAAGGTAACGTATTGCCTCAATGAGGGTTAAAACACGCAACTTAGCACGAATGTCACCTTCCGTGAACAACGCACGCGCCTCAGCCGCTAGTTGAGTATCGACAATTATGTTGATGTTCTTTTCGTACCGATCTCTCGTAAACTTTGATAGCCTGGAATTTTTACGGTACCATTTGTGATAAGGATGTCTCGAATCCAGAGAAAAAGATCCGATCAATCCCCGTCTTAAAAATCTCCAGAGCCTTGCAGGGAAGCTTTTCGGTCTGATTTGATAACCGAGGAGAATGGGTGGCAGCCCTGTGGTTTCCCACGAATACTTGTTTGCATCTATGCATCGTCTTGCGATCCATTCCAAGTAGATACGGTGGTCGTAGCGGATTCTTGGGTCGAGGCGCAGCGCAAATTCTAAAAAATCCCAGTGAAGGAAAGGAGAAACGACTTCTGTAAATGCTTGTGCTCCGAGACCTGCATGTAAAATTCCATTTATTCCTCTGTTCCGAAAGAAAAAGCTTATCTCTTCTCGGACGTTAAGTGGAACAGAGTTTGCGTATTCCTCGAAACAGTGCTCGAAGAGATTGCGCAAGGACTTTGAGTTGAAATGGTTAAGGAAGGCTCGGTTTTTTGGATTGAGGAAACAAGCCATCCCAATCCCATCTACCTTTTGCGAAATGAATGAACCAGGGCGCTCTAAATGAAGGCCACCAAGCACCATGTCTCCGAGGATACCGGTATGCAACAGACCAAATCTATCCCAACAAACTAATGGGAAGAGGGAAACACCCTCGGCTATTGGTCTATAGGTGGTTTGTCCTTCATTGCTCATAAGAACTTTTTCGATATTTGTAAGATAGTCACCGCCATCTAAGGTCAACAGGAGATGCCTGCAACCAATGTTCGAACCGATCTTTCGAGAGATAGTCTCCTCTCTATATCCGCTTCCCGAATAACAAATAGTAACGATTTCCCTCGAGGCATAAGATTGCCCCTTTAAGAGGGTCATACGCGAATCTAAACCTCCGCTAAGAGCTAAAATATGGTCTTTTTCGTCCTCCTCGTCTCTCATAAACTCAGCGCGAACTGCAGTTTCAAACCTCTCATCAATCTCGTCAACTATATTCTCTACTGAACTCTTTACCGTGGGATGTGCCTGAATTTCTGTATAAGATTGCAGCTGAAGTTTACCGTCAAATATTGCGCATGTGGCAGGAGGTATTCTCTTCACTCCATTCACGAGGGTTTCATCCCCTATCATGAAACCATATGCCAGTAGACATCGAGCACCGAACTCAGATAAAGAAGATAGGCGGCCATTGGCGCGCTGTAGAACCTTTAAAAGCAGTCTAATCTCTGTCGAAAAAACAAATCCTTCTGGATGACTTGAATAATAAACCGGTTTGCTAGAAATGTGGTCTGTAAAAACTAATAAAGTCGGGTGTGATTTTTTAACAATTAGACCTCGGAAAGTTCCTCGAGAGGAACTGATGGCGCCAAGAACCTTTTTCTCTGATACATGAAAAGAGGACTTTAAATCGGTGAGAAATTGATTTGGACGGTTTCTACCAAGGAACACACCATCCGTGCAGATTAGGTATTCACTACCCTCAGACCAAAAACAATCAGCACCGAATACGTTGTACCTTGAACGAGCCACGTAGATCGGACTATTTGTGTATGATTCTCCAATGCAGATATCTTTTCTCGTTATTACATCCCTCAGTGCTTTTTCGAGTCTACCAGTCGCCCAAGACGCAAGAAAACCGCGATGTTCTTTATGCAGGTACCCAAACTGTTGTAAACTCTCTGGCATGCTTTATCACGTATTTTGAATGTGAGAAACGGTTACCAACTCAATTGGAGTAGCTCATCGATTTTGATATATTCAACATTTATAGCTGACAAAAAAAATCATAAGCCGACATGGACCCTAACGGGCATCAATCGTCATTTTCCCTTTTGCACCTATACGTAGCTTGCTCCAATAGCTCTTGCGAATGGTATTATTCGTCAAGAGTAACTTTAATTCTATTATCCTTTTCGATGCAAGTGACTATATGTAGCTCCCGAAGCAGGTATAAGTAAAAAGAATATTAGACACAGTTTACCATCCTAACGCAGGAGGATTTCAGGCATGTCGTCAGATACTCGATTGGTACACCGCATTTATCAGCTTGTACGTACACAGGAAGGGATTCACCAAAGAGTTCCACCTCCTCCCCAATCGTAACAGCCTCATCTTTGAGGAAGATGGCGCTCTGTTGCATCCAAGGTGCCGGCCATAATTGATATTCAAGATTGCCTACCAAAACGCTGCATGATTCAAAGAATCGTAGAGGGATTCCATGCGCGAAACCGCAGTCGATAATTGCAACAAGTTCACATTTCTTAATTTTAGATGTGGAATACCCTATCGGTCGATTGGGTCTCCAGGTAATGCATCTTAACACATTGCATGTTAGCCTAGCCGCTGGTCTGATTTCGTCTATGCCGCTTGACCAAATATTCGATTGAGGCTTAACTAATCCCAACGGAAGAAGTCCCACCCGAAGAGCATGAGATTGATTCCAATCGAATTCAGCTAAGTCAGATCCCCCAATGTGGATGAGCAAGGACTTCGGTATCGAGGATCCAAGTCGTTCCAGTAATCCCGACCAATGTCGTTCAGGTATTTCGGCAGTGTGCAGGCAAAGACCAATGAGATCCACCTGAGTGCTTGATATAGAGCGTTTAAGAATCTTTGATAGCAAACCGATGTTATCTTCGAACCGGCCATTCCCATCGCTCACAAGGATGTGAATGCCGATTCTGGTACCTGTGTTAGCTGACAGTCGTTCCAATTCCTCTAACTCCTTATCATTTACAACAGTGAATTGGAGCCGATTTAGTTGTTTGGCGACCATTGCACTTAATGAATCCGCCCTCACTGGGTACAAAACGAGAATTGGTACGCTCCTCGTGATATTCGCGAGCGTTATTGCCTCCTCTGTTGTCCCCACAGCAAACATCGAAACAACATCTTCAACATTTGTCGCCACTTCTAGCCCATGGCCATAACAATCCGCTTTGACGACAAATATGAGATTTTTCTTAAATGCCGTTCGCAATACATTGATATTATTTCTGATCGTTTTTATATTTACCTGTAAGACGAGCATTCAATATTGTCTTTAATTAGATATGGTACTAATCAA
>Ga0049117_10000425_pt1 | contig 15313 bp, 10 predicted proteins | sample WorMetHERISLAND1_2_FD_55105 | JGI IMG/M metagenome (GOLD analysis project Ga0049117, IMG submission 55105) | Marine gutless worms symbiont microbial communities from Max Planck institute for Marine Microbiology, Germany - Olavius geniculatus... | ecosystem: Host-associated > Annelida >...
CAATGTTGGACGTTCGATGTTCGACGTTCATTTGTTTCTTTTCTTTGATCAGACCGGCTGTCCTTTAGCCGGCCTGCGACGAGCTCAGCCGAATCGAGGCCTCCGCTCTTATGAAAGAAATGACGAATGTCGATTAATTCACTCAATTAAGGAACCCATCAGTCGATCATCGCTCACTTGAAATTCCCCCCACGCTCTGTTATCCTTGACAAAATTCATGATACTGATGACAATCAATTTGATAACGAGACAGAGGGCAGCGAATCCATAACTCGGCATTCGGTATTCGATATTTGCCACTCCATATTTCTGAGATTCGATGTATTACCAGGACGTTATCAACAATGAAGCGCATGTCGCATTCTCCCTAGGAGGTCATCACCTTTGAAACTGAAATCCAAAGCGCTTGAGGTCAATCTGGCCGACTACCACGTTGACGTCACCATTGATGCCAAGTATTCGATCCTCCAGTTGGTCATGTCCAAATATTTTGGGCTGATGGAAGGGTTGAATACCTTCCTGAAAGAACTCTCCCATCCCTATAAGAACTGGCGGTTTATTGCCACCGAAGCCCGTAAATATTCCCTGGAGTACTTTCACCTCTTAAAAAATCACCCCGATGGCCCTGCGGCCGCCAATCTGCTGCTGGATATTCAATTCCGGACGCTGCATGAATCGAAAGACGAAGAAGTAAAAAGAGATTCTGCTGACAATATTCTACTGTTTATCAAAAAAACGACGGCGGATTCCGGCAGCGAGTTCCAGAAGTTCCAGCCGGTTGTCAACGATGCATTTGACCGTATCTGCAGTTTGCCGGATTCTATATTTTCCCTGTTTGTGAAAAGCTACTATGGAATCAACCGGCTGGCGCAGATCTATCTGGATTGTGCTTCCGATAGCGGTTCCAATTACAGCTCCGCTAATCGGCTGCTGGTTAAATACTTCAATTATACATACAGCTACTGGCTCAAGGAGGAAGATCCGCAAACCTGGTTCGAAAAGGAAGCCGAGATTGCAAATCCGGGAACTCAGTTCAATGAATATTTCAAGGACATCTCCCATCACCAGCTGATGCAATGGCAGGGACAACTGGAATTGCTTTCTCAGAATCAACAGATAGAATCGAAAACAGTCTTGACCGAACTCATCGGGCTTCCCGGATTTGGACAGATTGTAGAGACCTATCGCCGGACACCGCTTCAGCTGTTGCGAAATTTTGAGGATAAAGGCCGGGGGCACCACCTCAAGTTGATATTTTTATTTCACATAATGAATATTACCGGGCTTTCCCTGATTCACAAAGAAACCCTACGGGAAATGAACCGGACCCTGACCTGGATTATCGAAAATGAAAGTTATCGCAATATCGAGAATTTAATCCGCAAAACGTTCTCGATTTTAAAAGATCAAACCCGGAAATACCCGGGTACGGCCTTAAATTGCGTGCTTAATATGGGCAAAGCCGTTTACAATACCGATGAACTCGATCTGGTTAATTATTTCATCGATGCGGTTATCGATCTGGGCTTCCAAACCCCCATGCTGGAGGGGGTGGACAATGAATGGCAGATTAAAGTCAACTCGGCCCATATCCTCAATATCAGAACCTGGCTTGAATTGATTCAGGTCAATCCGAAATGGTCGACCCGCCTGTTGACAGGGCTAATTATACACCTGTCGCTTTGTGGCGTATTTATAAAGGATATCGACCTGTTCCCCCGTGATATCACCCGGTTTTTGAACAGCAAGATCGGTCCGGTCTATAATCTTGCCAAACAGCTCACCAGGCTTCTGCCGGCGTTCTTTAACGATATCGGCGCCGAAGGGAAGTTAAGGGATATATCGACCCAAATCGATGAAATCGCTCATCGCCGCGATAAGCTCATCCATTTTTTGCGCAAACAGAGTCATGTGGAGAGCAGCAACCGCATCGTGCCTTTTATGGAAGCGACGCTGAAATTTTGGCAAAGCCGGGACAAAACCGGTCTGGAGCCTTTCATTCCACCGTCGATCTATCAGGAAATCGATACCCGGGGACCTTTTGTCTATGGCGTCAATCGAATTTTTACCCACTTGACCCGAAAAGGCGTCGAGATCCCCCGGGACCTGCTGACCCTCTCCGACAAGAAAGTCGAGCACCTGCTGGCCGAGATTTCCGGGGCCCCGGAAGACGACCTCGAGCGTGTCAAATTAGCCATTGCATTTTATAAAGCGCTTCACCAGAAATATAGCTTCGATTATCATGAGCTAAACGGCTACCTTGCCCAGCTGAAGACCGAAGCCCTGCCGGATTTAAACCGTTTGGAACAGGCCTTGAACGAGCCGGACATCAAAATCAGGCTCTACAAGTTGCTGGAATTTCTTGAGAAATTAAAGTCAAACATTACTTCTGAAGAATCGTTTGAGATCAAGGAAAATATTTATAAGAAAAGACATATCACGATCGATATACCGTCCATGTACGGCAGCTACCACGAAATGAAATTCGACTGTTTAGGCCTCACTTTTCGCCTGGAGACATTGGTCAATGTACTGCTCGAGGAACTGATCCGGGACATCGATTTGAGCTTGATTACCAAGGCGACCTTTTATCAGATCTACAGTCTCCTGAGGCTTTTCGATAAAGCGTTGAAGTTGGACGGGATTTTGTCGGTTGAATTTGAACGGCAGCTCGAATTTTTAGCCCATTCGCTGGAAGTCAAAGGTTTTACCCAAACCCAGTATCTGGACATTTTCAAAGGCTTTGCCCAGGCGGTTAAAAACATCATCAACGATCACTTCCACAACCTTCTCGGCCAGAATCTCAGTCGCATACTGTCGCAAATATCCGTCACCCAAATATTGCCCAAATTTTTGCCCCGGCAGGATCTAGAAGACAACGAAAAACTGGAACATCGGGTTTCGGAAGTATTCTTCCGCGAGCAGATCGCTCTCTCGCTGGGGCTCCAGCAACTGGATTTGTTCTTGAGCAAAATCTTAACGACCCTGTTTCAACAGTCCTATAGATTACCGAAGGACCTGCTCCAACAACTGCTGCGCTACGATCCCCACAATGCCATGACCTCAATTGATTCCGCCAAAGGCCGGGTGACCGGAATTATTCACCTGGGCAACAAGGGCATCAATATGGTCAAATTGAAAGATTTCGGTTTTCCCGTGCCGCCGGGATTTATCATCACCACCGAAGTCTTTCGCTGCCGTCGTATTATCGACAGCTACCGGCCGGCCACCGACAACTTCAAGGAGCAGGTCGCCCGCAACGTTGCGGCCCTTGAGAAATTGTCCGGCAAGAAATTCGGCGATCCCGGCAATCCCATGTTGTTTTCGGTCAGAAGCGGCTCCTCGATTTCCCAACCCGGCATGATGGATACATTGCTGAATGTGGGGAACAATGAAATTATTTCAGCCGGAATCGCCGCCAAAACCGGCAATGCCTGGTTTGCCTGGGATAACTACCGCAGGTTTCTGCAATGCTACGGCATGGCCTTCGGGCTCAAGCGCGATGATTTCGACGCGATTATCAGTGAGCAAAAGAACAAGCAGGGAATTCCATATAAAAAGGAATTCACCGGCGAGCAGATGCGACATGTTGCCATGCTGTATAAAACATTGATCCAGGATGCGGGTGTTGCGATTATGGAAACGCCTTTCGAGCAGCTTTACATGGCCATTAAAACTGTTTTGGATTCATGGGAGTCCTCGCGAGCCAAAGCGTACCGGCAAATCATGGGAATTTCAGATGATTGGGGAACCGCGGTTACCGTCCAGGCCATGGTTTACGGCAACCTCACCGAACAATCGGGTTCAGGCGTCATCTTCACCCACAACCCCCGCTGGTCGGGTGACACCTTGAAGCTTTGGGGCGATTTTACCGTCGGCAACCAGGGTGAGGATGTCGTGGCCGGTCTGGTCAATACGAATCCTATTTCGATATTTCAACAGGAAATCGAAATGCGCGAGACAGATATCACCCTGCAGACCCATTTTCCTGAAATCTACGATGCCTTGCGGCAGTGGGCCCACTTACTGATCGACGAAAAGAAATGGGCGCCCCAGGAAATGGAGTTTACCTTTGAAAGCCCTTCAATAAACGATCTATATCTGCTGCAAACCCGGGACATGGCCATTCGTGAGCGCAAAACCGTGCTGACTTTCGATTATGAGGAAAGGCATGCCGCTTTCTACCTGGGACATGGAATCGGCGTCAGCGGCGGAGCCATGAGCGGCCGGCTGGTATTTAACTTGGCTGAGATTGAAAAATGGCGCGTGCGGGAGCCCGGTACCAAACTGATCCTTGCCAGGGCCGACACAGTTCCGGATGATATTCGCGAAATCCATTCGGCGGACGGGCTGCTGACAGGCCGCGGCGGAATGACATCCCATGCGGCCGTCGTGGCCCATCGTTTAGGTAAAACCTGTGTTGTGGGATGTGGCGATCTGATATGCGACGAGCGAAATAAGCAGTGCACTTTCAGCCAGATAGTCGTTGACACGGGAGACCATATCAGCATTGACGGTCATGAAGGGTCGGTCTTCAAAGGTTTGATCAAGGTGAAGGAAGCGTGAGGGGGTAAGGAAATTGAAGATTGAAGATTTAAGATTGAAGAGTTGTGGATGTCGCTTCGCTCCGTCAATTTAAATATTTTTTGACTGGTTATCTACAAATCTTAAGTGAAATTTGAGTCGCATCCCCCACGAGTCGAAGATCCGCACGTGGCCTGAGCGGGAAAATTGAGTGCGGGGTATAGAAATTTATCAGTCATTAACAAAGGTTGTTCGAGGAAACCTTGATAGAAATTATTTTAAACAGATTTGCCGAAGGCATACCTTAAATCTTAAATCTTCATTCTTCAATCCAAACAAAAGGGGGTGCTATGTCAATTTCGGGCAATTCGGGCTTGAAACTGGGGGTAAATGGTCTTGGTAGAATCGGGAAACTGACCGTCTGGCACCACGTGGCGCGAAAATATTTTGATGAAATCGTCGTCAACATCGGTCGTCAGGCCGGGTCATCACTGGCGGACATCGCCCACTACGTTGAAAGGGATTCCACCTATGGCTGGCTGCATGGATTCCTTTATGGTCACCAGGCCCGTCCCGTAATTTCAGATCTGGATGAAGTCGATGGTTCGGTAATGATCGACGGCCTCAAGGTCCGCTTTCTGAGAAACGACCGGGATCCGGCTCATATCGACTGGGATCTGCACGGAGTTCGATTGGTGGTTGATACTACCGGAAAATTTTTGGATCCGAACAAAGGTAAGACCGACTCTCAAGGCACCATCAGAGGACACTTGGTGTCCGGGGCCGATAAAGTGATCATTTCCGCTCCCTTTAAACCGCAAGACAAAACTGCGCCCATCGCCGAAGATGCCGTTACCACCGTGATGGGGATCAATGCCAATGACTATGATCCCCGGCGCCATAAAATCATATCCAACGCCTCCTGCACCACCACCTGCCTCGCCCACATGATGAAACCTTTGATCAATGCATTTGGCCCCAAAAAAATAATGTCGGCCTCCATGGCAACGGTTCATGCCGCCACAGGGTCTCAACAAGTTTTGGACCGATTGCCCCAATCGGGAAAAATTGATTTGCGCAAAAACAGAAGTATTATTAACAATATTATCCTCACGACTACCGGGGCGGCCCGGGCGTTGAGGCAGGTTATACCTGAAATGGAGGAAATTGCCTTTATTGCCGAATCAGTCAGAATCCCGATCAATTCGGGATCGCTGATTATACTCGTGATTAATTTGCAGGAGGAACCCGGCGGTGAATATGTGCGCCGGGAGATGATAAACGACATCTATCGACAGGCGGCGGCGGACGGTCCGGAAGGCTACCTCTACTATACCGAGAAGCAGAACGTGTCCGGTGACATTATTGGAATGCCGCGGGTGGCCGCCACCATCGAAGGCTATGAAACCCACAGCCGAACGGCCGAGGCCACCCTCGATCTTGCTAAAATTCCGGGATTGAAAAAGGACCTGCTTTCAGACGCCGGCGGTTCGGTGGTTCGGATACCGGTCACCCAGGCGGTCATATATGGCTGGTACGACAATGAGATGGGCAGCTACGTGAATATGCTCGGGGATCGCACCGTATCGATCGCCGAACTGATGTAAGACAGGGTTTCAGGTGTCAGAGAACAGAGGACAGAGGACAGAGGGCAGATGACAGACCCGTGCCCTGCATCCCTCGTGTGAAACTACTTAAAATGACGAATGTCGATTGACGAATGATGGAATCGCTTCGCTCAGTCTTTTTAAATGGACAGAATACCTTAAATCCAAAATCCGCATTCCAAAATCCAAAATTTGGTTTTTGAAGTTTCTTTTCTTTGATCAGACTGGCCGTTTTTTTGGCCAGAGGCAGCGCTCGTATGAACCTACCAAAGTCGATGGGCGCGACCGACAATGTAGTGGCGGGGTTTATCCCCGCTTAAACGGCGGATACCGCCGTTGTCCACCAACGAATCGGCTAAGTGAGTTTATCAGTGATAGTCGCCAAGCTCTTGGCGGGGATAAACCCCGCCACTACGATGGTAGCCCTGAATAACAGGATTAGCCACATTGGGCTTCAGGGCATTTATTCCGAAAATCCATAGTGAAAGATTTCGTAGTTCGTTTCGCCCCCCAGCAGTTCATCAATTTTGCTTTGCACCTTATTGCGATCTTCGCTTTTCAGCCATTTGTTCCAATCTTCCGATGACTGCCAGGTACTGATGACCATAAATTCCTCCGGATTATCCATACTGCGCAATGTTTCGCCCGTGATATAGCCGGATTGAGTTGTGGCGGAAGCTCTCATCTGCCGGAAGAGAGGAATCATGTCTTTGGCCTTATCCATGGGAACCGTGCGCCGGATGAAGATTTTTACTGCCATATTAACCTCCCTTTTTCATGGTTAACCGAATCCAATCGGTTTTTTTTATAGTAATACCCTGACCATGCAGGGTCAAGGATTAAAATGGGTTCAGAGGTTCAAGGTTCAGAGGTTCAAGGGTTCATAGGTTCAGGGGTTCAGAGGTTCAAGGTTCATAGGTTCAGGGGTTCAGAGGTTCAAGGTTCCGAGGTTCAAGGTTCAGAGGTTCAGGGATTCAGAGGTTCAAGGTTCCGAGGTTCAAGGTTCATAGGTTCAGGGATTCAGAGGTTCAAGGTTCCGAGGTTCAGGGGTTCAGGGGTTCAAGGTTCAGGGGTTCAGAGGCTCATAGTTCAGGGGTTCAAGATTTAAAGGTTCAATATTTCAAGGTTCAGGGATTGGAAGTAAAAGCAAGCATTCCTGAGGGCAGAATAATATCGAATCAGTGAAACCGCATGTCGAAGGGGTGAATCGCTGAGTTTCGGAAATTTTGAAAATCGATAGAATTCCAGAAATCTTCAATTTTCATTCTAAAATATTCAATCGAACGGGGTCACAAATCCACCTTGAACGGTGAACCATTGAACCCGGAACCTCTGAACCTTGAACCCCTGAACCTCTCAACCTTCTTTTTCCAGCATCGCTTCCCGCAAACAAACTTCAAGCTTCACAAACTCTGCGGGTTCCAGGGTTTCAGCGCGGCGGGAATGATCGATGCCGGCGGCCGACAGGGCCTGCCGGGCAGTTTGCGAATCAATGGGCAGACCGCTTGCCGTCAGGGCGTTTTTCATGGTTTTGCGCCGGTTGCCGAAAGCCGCTTTGATGACGGCGAACAACATCGCTTCGTCATGGGGTCCATAACCCGTGGTGGGCTTGAATTCGATTTCTATAACAGCTGAATCAATTTTCGGCTGGGGATAAAACGCGCCGGCTTTGACATCTAACAGGGGGCGAATTGTCGCGCAGTATCTGAGCATGGCGGTGATGCGGCCATATTCTCTGCCGCCGGGTCGGGCCGCAATTCGCTGCGCCAATTCCTTCTGGAACATGAAAATCGCCCGGGTAAAGTCATGGCGCGCCTGAATCAATTTGATTAAAACCTGGGAAGAAATATTGTAGGGCAGATTGCCGACCACCGTAATCTTGCGATCGGCTGAAGCCGTAAATTCAGCCAAATCAATTTGAAGGATATCGCCGGCGACAACTTCACAATTGGAGATGTTGTGGGCCAGCAATTCTGTCTGCAACAGGTCGATGAGCTGGTGATCTTTTTCGACGGCATATAATTTTTTGACGCTGCGTGCCAACGGAATCGTCAGCGCACCCAGACCGGCGCCGATTTCCAATACCACATCCTGGGCCGACAAACGTGATTTCGCGGTGATGGCGGCGGCAATCGATGGATCGGAGAGAAAGGATTGCCCCAGTCTTTTTTTGGGTCGGAGTTCCCAAGCTCGCAGCAGTGTTTTGGGTGTTGTCATGTATTACTAGGTAACAGGCTTTATCGCCGATTTCAATGCTAACTTCCGCCTGCGAGCCAATTGACCCCCGATTTCCGGACTAAAAATCCAATGACTTGACTTTTCTACAAAAGTTAATTATTTTATTGTATTTTCTAAGGGTTAGGTGTGTGTTAACGTATTACCCTTTTACAAAGGAGGAATCCATGCCTAGAAAGAAGGGGAAAGCAATCAGTTTCGATGCCATGGTTAAATTTTTTATGCAAAATTATAATATCCCGACCAAGAAAGATGTCGACCAGTTGATCATCAGGTTGGACCGCCTGGAAAATTTAATTAAAAGTTCGATGGGTTCCTGCACGGTCAAGTCTCAGAATGCCCGCCGGAAAACTTCCCTGACGGCTGTCGATATCGTACTGGACACCATTAAACGTTCCAAGCAGGGAATTGATTTTGCACAAATTCAGGCAAAAACCGGTTTTGATGAAAAGAAAATTCGCAATATAATTTTCCGGTTGAATAAGTCCGCCAAGATCAAGCGCAAAAGCAGGGGCGTTTATATTGCGGGCTAGATCGTAATTGAAAATTGAAGATTGAAGATTTATGGAAATCGCTTCGCTCTGTCATATTAAATTTAATCGACAGCGCTGAGTAAAGACTCTTTTAAAAAAAAAATTTAAATAAATTATAGAACATTACGGGGTGATTATGGAAACTATTGTGGATTCCTCCAATCCGGGGCTCAAGGCCGGTGACCGGATTCGTGATTATCGCATCGAGCAAGTAGAAATTCTGAAAGAAATCTCGGCGGTTTTTTATGCCCTGAAGCATCTGACTACCGGGGCCAAACATATTCACATCAGCAACGAAGATACCGAAAATACATTCAGTGTGGCCTTTAAAACCATCCCCAAAGATTCAACCGGTGTTGCCCACATACTTGAGCACACAGCGCTATGCGGTTCCCGTAAATTTCCCGTACGGGATCCATTTTTTTCAATGCTCAAAAGAAGTTTGAGCACCTTCATGAATGCGTTCACGGCCTCTGACTGGACCATGTATCCTTTTTCGACCCAGAATAAAAAGGATTTCTACAATTTGATGGACGTATACCTGGACGCCGCCTTTTTCCCGAAGCTCGATGGTCTCAGCTTCAAACAAGAGGGACATCGACTGGAAATCGACGACGCCGATCAAGGGCAGGACGCAGAAATTCCCCGCTTAATCTATAAAGGGGTGGTCTACAACGAGATGAAAGGCGCCATGTCATCGCCGGATCAGGTGATGGCCCGTTCGATCTTAAAAGCGCTCTATCCCTCGTCCACCTACCAGTTTAATTCGGGAGGCGAGCCGGCTGATATTCCAACCCTCACCTATGAGCAACTAAAAGAATTTCACCGGCAGCACTATCACCCCAGCAATGCCTTCTTCTATACCTACGGCAACCTGCCGCTCCAGGATCATCTGGCTTTTATCGAAGCCAAAGTGCTCAGGCATTTCAAACAAATCGACCCGGATACTCAAGTCGCGGCCCAACCCCGCTGGCAACAGCCGCAATCGTTAACCTATCCGTACCCTTTCGATAAAAACGAAGATCCTACCCATAAATACCAGGTGTGCGTCGCCTGGTTGACCGCCGATATCAAAGACTCTTTCGAGATTCTGACGCTGATATTGCTGGAGCAAATCTTGCTGGGCAATTCTGCGTCTCCCCTGCGCAAAGCGTTGATCGATTCGGGGCTCGGCAGCGCCCTGTGCGACGGCTGCTGCTTTGACGCCGACAACCGGGATTCGCTGTTTGTCAGCGGGCTAAAGGATGTCGATCAGGCATCGGCCGACAAGATTGAAGCCGTCATTTTTGACGTATTGGCCGACCTTGCCGATAACGGCATTGAAAAAAAGCTGATCGACTCCGCCATTCATCAGATTGAATTTCATCGCAAAGAAATCACCAATTCTCCCTATCCATACGGCATTAAATTGCTGTTGACGTTTTCAGGCAGCTGGTTCCATGGGGGTGATCCGCTAAAAATTCTAAACTTCGATGCGGATCTTACCCGCCTGCAGAGCGAATTGGCCAAAGGCTCTTTTTTTGAAGGCCGTATCAGGAAATATTTCCTGGATAATCCCCATCGGATCCTTTTAACTTTGACACCGGATCAAGAGATGGAGCAAAAACAGGAGCAACGGATGCGCTCTGAACTCGAGCGAATTCGGAAAAATCTATCCGCTACGGATATCGATCAAATCAAGCAGGACGCGGAAGCATTGCAGCGTCTGCAGGAGGCTGAAGAGGATGTTGCCATTCTTCCCACGCTGCAGCGCCAGGACATACCGCCGACGGTACCGCTGTTGAAGGAGAGTGGCTTTGAGGGTGACTTGCAGGCCACCATTTACAATCAGGCGACTTCCGGCATTGTATACTATGCCGCCGCCGCCGGCACCGGCTCGCTGCCCGACAACCTGATACCGCTGACCCCTTTTTTTTGCTATACCCTGGCCCGCATGGGAACCCGCCTACGCAATTATGTCGACCTGGCCCAGCGCATCGATACCTATACGGGCGGAATCGGGGCCTCCACCCACTCCCGGACGCGTTTCGATCCGGCCGGGGAATGCATCCCCTTTGTTTCATTTAACGGGAAATGCCTGGTCAGAAACCAGGAGCAGATGTTCGATATTATCCGGGAAGTACTTCATCAGCATGATTTTTCCGATCTTCCCCGCTTAAAAAACCTGCTGCTCGAATATCGGGCCGGCCTCGAATCGATGGTCATCCACAACGGTCACCGGTTGGCCATCTCCCTGGCGTCCCGTAAGTTCTCCGCCACCCGCGCTCTGGGCGAAACCTGGAGTGGTGTGCATCAACTGCAGGCCATCAAACAAATGTCCGAAAGTCTCGACGAGGAAAAACTCGGCCGGCTGGCATCGGATTTGGCCGCTATTGGTAAAGCGATTTTCACCCGCCCGAACTTTATAATGGCCCTGATTGGTGAGGATGAAGCGCTCACGAAGGCCTCGCCGAATTTGGGCTCCGTATTCAAAGGGCTCGGGGCGGGAAATGGCGATGGTTTCTCCAATCCGGAAATCAAGCTGGAGGCGGAGACTATTCGGGAAGGATGGAGTACGTCGTCGGCGGTATCCTTTGTGGCCCTCAGTTTTGAAACCGTGCGCATGGAACATGAGGATTCGGCAGCCCTGTCCGTTGTCAGCAAAATTCTGAGATCCATGTATCTGCACCGTGAAATTCGCGAGAAGGGCGGGGCCTATGGCGGTTTTGCCCTGTACAGCCCGGAAGACGGTCTGTTCAGTTTCGCTTCCTATCGTGATCCGCATATCGTATCGACTTTAAATGCTTTTGACAATGCCGCCGCCTTTATTCGTTCCGGCAACTTCAGCGATGAAGATGTCAATGAAGCCGTGTTGCAGGTATGCTCGGAGATAGACAAACCCGATCCTCCGGGTCCGGCTGCCAGGAAAGCCTTTTACCGCAAGATTATTTCCCTGAGCGACGAGATGCGCACCCGGTACAAAACCGAACTCCTTGCACTGAACCGCAGCAAGGTAATGCAGGCCGCGGAGAAATACTTCGATCTGCAGGATACCCAAAAGGCGGTGGCAGTGATTTCCGGTGAGGATAAAATAAACGCTGCCAACGCCAAATTGGGAGAGAGTCCTTTGAAGCTTCATCGGATATAGACGCTGCCTGAAGTAAATGAAGTCGTTCAAAACGGGGCTCTCAATGTCGTCGGGTTTTTATCCCATTAAACCAAGAATTGAGAATAATTTCGGATTTCGGATTGCGGATTGCGGATTTGTTGTATCGCTGCGCTCTATCTGCTTTTATTAAAATGACAGAATACCTTAAATCCGCAATCCGCAATCCGCAATCTAAAATCCCTCATCTATGAAAAGTAAAAATGAGGCCAATTATAAGAAAGGGAGCAATGGAGTGATGGAATGCTGGCTGAAGGTTTGAGGTCTTCTGAAAATACTCCAATACTCCCATGCTCCGATACTCCATTACTCCAATACTCTATTACTCCACAATTCCAGTTCGCCTGAATTTTACTTTAAACACTCCCTTTGCGCGAGTTATGGCCGGGTCCAGTGGATATCGCTATTTTACCGACTCACATCCGGATCCATGCCCGGATCGAAGGGCAGCTCATCTAAATGTTCGACATATTCCAGGGGATCGAAGGGCACCATTTTCAAATCCAGCTTGGGTCGGGCCAGGGCCTGAATTTCGGGGCTGGGATTTTCTAGGCCGGTCCAGGGGATGCCAGTCAGTGCTGCAAGAAACAAAATCAAAGTGAAAAAACTACTGCCTTTCATAGTTGTCTCCTTTTCGGATTTAAAGGGCCTTCCAGGTCTGGTCGCTCCAGGGAATAAAGCTAAATGAAATGAGCAGACGGTTGTCTCTCGAATCCGGTCTGAAACCGTTCTGGGTGAATTGTTATTTCGACTGTTATACCCCAAGCACAATCTTGACGCATACAACATCAAAATTCCACCGAACGGCCAAAATCATCAATCATGAAGCAGATATGCGCAGATTTTTCGGTGAGCTTCCTGTGGATACAGCGGGTAAAAAGAGAAGAGAGACAAATTGGATTGGATACTCGATGTTGGATTTACGACCTGCCCGCAATGCTTTGAAACGGCTAAAGAACAGCCGGTCTGATCGGAAAAGAAACTTCAAAAAGCAAATTTTAGATTTTGGAATGCGGATTTTGGATTTAAGGTATTCTGCCTTTTTTAAAATGGCTGAGCGACACGCGGCGCAAGCGCCTGCGCTGCGCGAGCGAATCCACCATTCGTCAATCGACATTCGACATTCGTCATTCTATTAGGGGCGCTAGATCTTCAAGGCGACTTCGGTTGCATTGCGCAACGCGGCACCGAGATTTCCGGGAGCCGCGGCATCCCCCACCGCCAGTACTTCTGCAACGCTGCCCTGCAAATCATGTAGTAAACGATCATGGGGCTGGGCATTGATGCCGATTACTACTATATCTGTTTCTATTGTGAATTCGGAATTATCCTTCCGTTTTAGACGAACCTGCTTTTCTTCAATTGAGACCACCTGAGTTTCGGTGTATATATCAACCCCTTTGTCCGACAGCCTTTTCAATAACCGCTCTTTGGGAATTTTTTTCATGCGGGCCAGCACGGCCGGCGCAATCTCGATGACACTGATCTGCTTGCCCGGCCCGGCTAACAGGTCGGCGGTTTCACAGCCAATATCACCGCCGCCGATAATGACGATCTTGTCGCCGGCGGGAGGTTCGGCGAGGTAGATCTCGCGGGCCTGGATCACGAAATTGGCATCGATGCCCGGAATCGGCGGCCGGCCGGGTAGGGACCCGGTAGCGACGATCACCGCATCTGGGTCGAATGCCGCAATTGCTGACGGGCTAGTCCCATGACCGGTGCGAATGGTTACAGGGGACTTGTCGAGACTGTTTAAAAGATAGGTCAATATGCCGGCCATCTCCTCCTTAAACGGTGCGAGATGTGCAAATTGTATCTGTCCGCCCAGCCGATCGGTTTGCTCCCACAATTCCACAGCGTGGCCCCGTTGGCTGGCGATCAGGGCGGCCTGGATACCGCCGGGTCCGCCGCCGATTACCAGAACTTTTTTCTTTGGCCGAGCCGGTTGAACCTGCCAGATGGATTCATGACCGGCAAAGGGATTGACTGTGCAGCACCGCCCGATGCCTTCAACTCCCGGGCCGGCGCAGTCTTCCAGGCAGGCGACACAGGGACGGATCGCTTCGCGCGGCATGCCTGATTCGGCTTTGCGGGGAAAATCAGGATCGGCCAACAGCGCCCGCGCCATGGCGACGTAGTCGGCCTGGCCGCGGCTGATGATATCTTCGGCCACATCGGGTTGATTGATTTTGCCGATTGCAACCACCGGAATGTCTATGACGGATTTGATTTCACCGGCCAGGTGAGCCAGCGGGGCCAGGGGGCTGTCTCCCGGCTGAATGATCCGATATTTGGTCTGCTTGTTGCCGGCATTGGCCACAATCGCATCCGCGCCTGCTTTTTCCACCCAGCCGGCAATCCTCTTGGCCTCCTCGATTCCCAGGCCGCCGGATACGAATTCTTCACACACCAGTTTGACGATCAGGGGATAATCCTGACCGGTCAGCTTTTTCACCCGTTCAATCAACCGGATCAGAAAATGGGAGCGGTTTTCCAAACTTCCACCCAGATCGTCGCGACGGGTGTTCAACCGGGGCGACAGCAGCTGGGAGATGAATTCTCCATAGCTGGCTTGAATTTCAATACCGTCGTAGCCGATCTGTCGGGCCTGCAGCGCGCCCCGGGCCATGATTTCCAATATTTCGTCAGCTTCCGTCATGGACATGATGGTGGCCAGGGGCGCAACCCACGTGTCCCCTTTTTGTTGAGCACCGGGAAATCCGGTTGCAACCGTCCGTTCGTGCGGATAATTAAGCTGCATGAATGCCCGGGCACCTGCGGATTGGACGGCCGCAAGCAGTTGCTTCAGACCGGCAATATGTTCCGCTGTATCGAACCGCAGCTGATGGGATGCCTTGTAAGCCCGCGGATAGTCCAGGCAGGGGCAGTCCAATACGATCAAGGCCGCGCCGCCGGCGGCCCGGGCCCGATAGAACTCCACCAGCTTTGCATTTACTTTTCCCTCGCGGGCGTACTTGGTGGGGTAAAGGGGCATGATGATGCGATTTTTGAGCCGGCATGTGCCAATGTTGCCGGGATTGAATAGATTGGGAAACTCCATACGTTAACCTATAGAAATTGGATCAATTGGTTTTAGGTTTCAGGTGTCAGGTTTCGGGTGTCAGGGAACCGAGGTGTTAAATCGTCTTATGAAACTTCGGTGAATACCGAATGTCGATTGACGAATGATGGAATCGCTTCAGGCTTGGGGCTTCGCTCTTTGGGCTTCGCTTTCAGCTACGACCCAACACGTCGAGCTACGACCCCAC